>Ga0116231_10001270_pt1 | contig 51091 bp, 44 predicted proteins | sample S1TSphgellanicum_2_FD_89695 | JGI IMG/M metagenome (GOLD analysis project Ga0116231, IMG submission 89695) | Host-associated microbial communities from peat moss isolated from Minnesota, USA - S1T2_Fd - Sphagnum magellanicum MG | ecosystem: Host-associated > Plants > Peat moss > Unclassified...
GATTATTATATGCTTATCTACACCCACTGTTGGGAGCTGATGAACTCAGTGGGTAGTCATGGCAGCTCATCACTGCCGTTCGTGATGAAGGTGATGGTCTGTCACTTTGTGAGCGACTCTCATGAGGTTATGACTGCACTCATTGTCGTGTTACCTTCAATTGTTGTTGTGGAGTTTTCTCTGCAACTTCATCGATCTTTAAAGTTTACCTCTGCAACAAGTACTGCTGAGAAGTGGGCAATTGTAATTTAACTTTGTCATGCTCCTTTCAATCATCTCCACAGTGGCCAGAATGGCTTCTAACATATTTGGTCCTGGCCCTATGAAAGAATGTGACCATCAAAAGTGTGCTGTATATTCCCAGCAAAATAAGAATGGCTGAACCAAATGCTGAACTCTATTTTCCAGTCAAACTGTTTTCATCCCTCATCACCCGACAAGCGAAGACCTGGTTGAATACAATATCCTCATGAGAGCATGTCTAAAACTCTAAATTACATAACTACAGCAAACATTACACAACAATTTCCTATAAAGCATGCTTCACTCTTGCCATACTTCATTCAGCCCCACCCACTATTGGAAAATAACAACGGAATGAAACCACAAAGGAGTATGCAACTCTATGAAGAAAATTGAATGTTCTTGACTTACACTAAGAATGCACTACATTACCTCACAAATCTCCCAGTCTTAGAAGCAAAACTGCAGTCAGTTAAGAAGCCTTGAATTTGTTGAAATTAAATTGATCAGCATAGGGACATTGCCACATTAAATATATGTTGCATGTTGTGATGGCAAGGTCATATAGATGCATTGGGATTTATGATCCAACTCATCCACCACTTCCTTCTTTTCAATGAGCTTTTATTATGACTAAGATATTTCTGGGTTTTGAAGCAGCACAATTCTTTAATTGAACAAAGTAGGTCTCCTTTTTTGAACTGTAAGGTTCCAAATAGGATAAGATACATGATGTGTAAGGGCCTATCTCAACCTATTTCAAAGGAGTTATTGGCCCTTACACATCACGTATGTTTCTCCTGAAAAACACAAGATAGAGTGTGTCAAAAGGCTACACTTGATTACGTCTTCTAAAGCTTATTGCCTTAGCATTTTTTTCAAGCTTTAGGATGACAATATGTAATCAATAAGTATGAATCCATCAATTCCAAACAATATTTTCTATTTATGTTTAAGCCCACCTAGAGATAATTGTTTTGTATACATGTGTGCACAAACCCATCATACATTATGGTTTTCTTTAAATCGTATGATTTAGCAACTCATGATTTTTTACATTAACAAAAAGAAACAAAAAGTTCATTAAGAATAACTTAAAATTGACATGTTGCAAAATCCTTAGAACTTTACTTTATTAACATATTTTTAACTAAAATGAAGGTATTACAATTATAATATCAATCATTTGAACATTTTGAAATCCATACATGAAATTTGCTATCAAGTGTGACAATTAATTTAATCTTAGTTTTCATAAATATTGACACAAGACTTAGAACTTTTGTAACTGAAAAAATAGGTAATAAATTACGCTTTCCTATTAGTATTGTGCCATTTCAAATGTGGGCTTTATGAACTTCAACATGTATATTGAATGCATGCAACACCCATCAATTATTGATTAAATTCTTTGGCAAATTTAAATTCAGATTACATTAGCCTCAACCTCCACACCAGGAACAATTGGATACATGGCACCAGAAATTCTTACTTCAAAACAAGTGTCACCAAAAAATGATGTGTATAGCTTTTGAAAATTGTTGATGGAACTTGTGCATGGATCATTGTTCATTTTGCATGGAGATGAAATTGACATTCATGGATTTATCAAATGTGCAAAAAAGGTTCATGTGCAAAAAGATGGATTCGAAGAGATTTTCCATGCCCTTATCAATAATTCAACTATTGGTTTTGACAACAATGAAGCCAAATTATTTTTTCAAATGTCCTTGAGTGCATTTAGGTGACCTAGATGAACAATGTTTTATGTTTATCATTAAATTTGTGGTCAAATAAATTTCAAACACCCAAAATCATGGATTCAACCAAGTACTTGAAACAATTTGAAATGCATTAAATTGGAATGTTCAATGAATGTAGAACTTCCTCTGAAGGTTTACATATGTAAATGATACATTCAAGAAACTATACTTCACTTGGAATTCATTTAGACCATTTGGATGATTGATATATATAGTCAAAAAATTATGATGTTGAATACAAATGTAGGTTGGTTTGAACGTTTTGTTTTGGAAGGATATGTTCTAATTGTGTCATTGAAGATTGAGACATGAGCATATGGTCCCATTTATTGGAACATTTTGCCGTGTTTTGATTGCAATGTATAATAGTTGAATAATAAGAATCTAACTTTTATGATGTTTTTTCCTTGTAGGAAGAACCAAATCAAAGACCAGGAATGCAAGAAGTTCTCCAAATGTTGGAAGGATTGAATACAAAGAAAAATATACAGTTTGCAACATCAATCCGAGAAAATTCCAACATATTATTGAAAAGATTTGGGTTATTTTAATCCACTAACCCTCCACTTCCAAAAGGACATGATTTGTATATCCTTTATACGATTAAATATTCAATACATATACTTAATGGTATGTGTCTCAAGTTTATTCCATTAACCTTTTCTGAATGTGGAAAGGTATCCTAATAGGTCCATAAACTCAAAGTTTCAATATAATACATTGCTGTAAAACTTGACAACTCGAGTGTTTGTATAAATGATAAATTAAAACATTTATTACATGCAAAAATCATCTTTATAGTCATCCATATAAGCTAGGTGTTATGGATTTATGTATGTAGTTGTACATGCATAATTGGAAACCTTTCAAAAATCAGCCTTTGTTATGAACATAAGCTCTTGTTTAATACAATACAGTACACTAAGTCCTTTGATTGTTGTTTGACACATAAGTATGTGTTAAGAGTGCATTGGAGAAACATTGGGCTCTTTTTCCAAATAGTTTTGAGCATGTGGTATCTCAATTTTCAAGCTCAAGATTTCAATTAATTTTTGGACATAACATAATAAAAGTTGAAGGGATAGGCTACCCATTTTTTGAAAAAGAGGTTGCAATCAAATTAACATGCACCCTTGTGTTATACTAAATGATTTATAGGAATCTTCATACACCCATTACAGTACTAATTTGGAAAATTTTACATGAATATCTCATGTTCATGAATTTGGATATATCTTAGATATGTTTTTATAAAATGATGATGGAAACCAAACAATAAGTTTTTGCATATAGTCTTACAATAATCATATAAACTATGAACCTTCTAACAACAATAGTGTAGGATGGGTTCCCTTAATACCAACTGCCCCTTTTCTTTCCTACTAGCAAAGTTGTAGTAGCTCCAAGTTATACCTTCATTCTGGACTTCAAATGATAACCTCCACTGGTATAATATGCTTTCATAAAACTCTATCCTTCTTGTTAATATATCATTGGCTTAATTGTTGCTTAACTCCTAAATGCTCATTAAGCCAAAAATGGCTTGCCAAATGGAATTGCTAGGGAATACAATCTTGCTTTATATACTTAAAAGGCATGTGGTCTCAATAGGTCCCCCAACAGCTTCACTAGATGCAGCTAGTGTTGTCCCTCATGTGTAATTTTCATTTTAAGTAAAGTCCTATTCTAGTTAAGTTTGATGTTTTGTATAGCAATATTGTTTGTAATCACTCAAACCGTGAAAATTCAGAGCAAAAATGTTTTGAAACCCATCTCATTACATGGAAAAAATAAGGCAACACATCAATTGGTACATATCAATTGAGTTTCTGTTCCAATTTCACCTTTACACATGCAAGGTCACATGGTGATTGTTGGTTGAAATCAAACTTGGATGTTCCAAGCATAAAAAAGCTTCAAATCTCATGAAATATCACCATAGTCTACCTGAGAAACTCAGAGCCATGAAAGTTTGAGAACACGAGGGAACTGAAAGTTTTGACATCAGGAGATGACCTTCTATTTCAACTTACTGACAACATCTGGGTCCAGTTTGACATTTCCCTCATTTGTTCTTCAAAGCTGCAATGTCTAACCAATGTCATCAGATGCAGGTAGGCTTGTTAGCTTGGTAACAAGTGCAATCAGTGTCCCTCGTCAATTTAATGCCCAAATGACTCAAGTGGATTAACTGACATCCCAAGTGGATATTCTCTTTTGTGAATCTAAAGAATAGGATGCACACATCACTGCATATCATGGACTCACCATTCGCTTCAAAATCTCAAAAGCTGCATAGCTTTTCATACTTCTTCTTGGATATATAGGAGAAAAGGGTGCTAAGGCACCATAATCTACAACATTGCATGAGACACCAAGAATGAAAAAGAGATGAAAATTTCAGAGGAGCTGAAAAAGTGAGCAGAAGGGAGGGACTCCTGTTCAACCACTAGCAATAATCCTTTGAAGACTATGTTTAGGGTGCAATTCACTACAAGTGTTGTTCGATAACCCAAAACAAAGACTTGTGACAAAAATTTGACTCAAGGAATCAGTTACCAGAGGAAGAGGACTGTATGGGACAAGAGGCACCCTTTGGACTAGAGCTCCCCTGCAGCCAGACTAAATGTTGTATGAGCTTGATGTGATCAGTCAACATCATCTGTGCTTTTTAAAGGGCCCAAGCTTGGCAGAAAGGCGACCTCTCACAGTAGCCGTGTCAGGTTTTCGTTTTCGCTTGTGTGCTCTTCTACCTTTGCGTTTCCCTCCTGCTCTGGCACCAATTCGTTGGCGGCGAACCTCAGGGTCTGCCCACCCCTGACCCCATAGTTGACCAGCACTCAATGACTGATTTTTGCTTGTTAGCTCCTTCATAGCTTGTATCATATCCCCCTCTGGCTGCACCACTAATCGGGGCAGCTTAACATGTTTTTGGAAATGGGCTCCTGAGCTGTTGTGGCTCTGAAGAAACTCAAGTCCTTGCTGTGTGGGTACTGGATACTTCACTGTCGGCATCAACAATTTGCTAATTTTTGCTCCTACCTGCAAGCAACTTGAGTCAGTAGTGGCTCACAGGGCGATTGTCTTGGTGGAGATTCATGTATTTGTTAAATATGTGAAGATTTTGAATAGGAGACTCACAGCATTGGCAGATTCCTTCAATAAATTGCGGTCAGCTAGCATGCGGACAAAGCCTCGCCACCACAGCCTGCTTCTCTGTGTGTTCTAGTCAATCAACAAGTATTGTTAGCAATAGTCTATAAACTACAACAAACCAGAAAAGAAATAAAAAAGAAAACCCTCAATGAAGAACACTAGCCTTCAGACACAAATTAAACTGAACAGTTTTGGTTAAGGAAAACCACATACTGATGATTGACAGGACCACTAGTTCAAACATAACGATATGTTAGAAGCTTGACCCTATTGACCATGTAAAAGCTAATGTCAGACCATAGGGCTCCCATTATGTAAGAACTAATATAACCACATCTGGAAAGGTGTCCAGAAGTCAGTGTAGACTGGGTCACTTAAGGCTTCTAGACAGTCCTGTTACAGGGATTTTTCCAGTGATACGTGCCAGCTTAAAGGATTTTGTTCAGTGATATAGAGATTGCATCAAAGCAGCAGCAACTTCTTAAAAACAACAAAATAGTTGGGATATGAGATGATTACCTTCTTCTCAAGCTGCTCAAATATATCTTTTACTGAGAGTCCTCTGTTTTCTGCATTTGCTCCTGCTGGTTGCTGTCTTGGGTCCTTTACTTGTACAGGAGTGACGGAAGACACACCCATCTGGGTTGAAAACAATGGCTGGATAGCCATTCAGAACATACCCAAAGTTCTGTAGAGATTCTTAAACTGATCAAATGACAAGGATCCAACCCTATTGAAAATACCCAATTTAGAATTCTACAAAAGAATTGAATATCCAGGAAGATGAGGTGCTAGAGGCACATGCATACTATGCTGCAATTGGTGGAGCCTGTGTGTGAGGTTACCTGTGGGGCTGCCAAAGCAGTTAGCAGTAACAATGCCTCATTTGTCAGATCCTCACTGGGAGATGGACCCTTTACACATGTATCACACCTGTCATAGCAAAAACTCGTTTGACTTCTCTGGATATCCACAGATGACAGGTGCAAATCTTAACTGTTTCTTGGAATCCACTCCCCGAGTTAACTAACACCTTCTAGACGTCAAGAGTATGTAAGAATCAGGTAGTATAGGAATGGCAGAGAACTCACATATCGCATATTCCACTCTCAAGGTCTTCACCAAAGTAGTCAAGCAGAATCTGCACCCTGCATCGATCTGCTGAGATGACATACCTGCCCATCCAATATGCCGAAAATCAGCAACTTCCATCTCCTCCAAAGACATAATCCATTGCACATATCACAAGAAGATGTTTCAACTAAAGTTGGAAACCAGACAAACACAAATTACAAAAAACTGCAGTAACGTTGTTGTACTTGGACTTGGTGAAAGCTTTGCAATAAAGAATAGATTCCTGGCAATTTTTTTAAAAATAAGAAAACTAAAATTGTGGATATGACAAGGACATGACAAGGCAAATAGGCATGCCTGAAACATTGGGAAAGCATGTCAAGGGCATGCTTTGTCTGTCCTGCTTCTCTGCGGCTTGGTAGCAATGAAGGTAAGACTGTCATATCAACAAAGAGTTCTGTACCAAAAAACACCACAAAACTCTATTAGATTCATGCATTAAATGCTTTCAGTAGGAGGTGATATAAGACAGTAGAAGCTTACAAAAAGATCCACAAGAACATTGAAGGCTCACACAAATATATGACTCGATGGTGGAGAGAATCCAGACTATACAGCATTGAAGAACAGGTAACCACGACGACAGAGGGAATTGAAAGTATTGAAATTAGAAACATAAAGGAGAAGCATGTACGGCAATCTGAAGGAAGACCATCCCTTCCTGCCCTCCCTGCCTCTTGATAGTATGCCTCCAAACTCTGTTCCATGCAAAACAAAAGTTTGGCAAGAACACACAATTCTTGCAGAAAGCTAGGCATAGAGAACACCACCCATTTGATAATGTCTAGCAAAAAAGAAACAGAAAAACAAAAACAGTCCTGCAAAATCACCTCACACCAAGAAAGGGGAAGTAAGGAGGTTTCAGGGCTCTCAAGGTGCGAGTTGGGGAAGGAGAAGAAAAACCTGAGGCCAACCGTAATGAATGACACGCCTCACATTGGGTTTGTCAATTCCCATTCCAAATGCAATAGTGGCTACCACAACCTGCCCATGATTGTACCAAGTCTTTTAGAAGAAAGATTCAACACCAAGTTCAGTCTTAACTAATCAGCCAGATCCTAATATTTCCAATGGTGCAAACAATAGAACATTGCATGAACAGGAACCCACCTGTAAAGTACCAGCATGAAAACCTTCGTGAACTTGTCTCAACTGAGATTTAGGCAGCTACAAACCAATCCCCCAGTGGTTACCATTTTAAGTGATTCTTGTATCTGACATGAATTAGAACCAGAGAAAACAAATTCAAGAATGCAAACAGCATCAAGCTTCAACCCACACAATCCGAACTTCTAATCTGGGAAACCCAAATTCCAGGAAGCAGTTTGCACAAGTTCTCTAGCAACATGGCCTGAATTTGTATTGTACATCAACATTGTTTATGAGCCTTCTAAGCTCCCCACCTTGGCATGGTAAGCAGCTGCTAGGACCCCATGTTTGCAAAGGAATTGAGCCAGTTTCTCAGTCTCCTTCCTTGTGGGCATGTACACAATGGTTGGTCCCTCTCCTGTTCCCATACCAGGATTGCTGCACGGAGGTTCTTCATTACAGGATAATCCTTCAAAGGAGTTGCGGCCACTGAACTCTCCACCCTTCACTGCAATTATATATATTGTCAGTCACAAGTAATAAATCTAATACAACTGTACATACTTTTGCCAAACTAGACAAAAAGATCCTACAGGTTGCTTGGAAGCAATCTTAACAGCTTTTCAAATGTTGATCAAAGTCCTACTCTAGCACCAACCAAGACCCTAGAAGCCATCTCAACCTACAGATCACAGTGTCCAGAAAAATCTGTGCAGAGTCTCTGTATCATCATACCATACTCAGTGTCATCATTGCATTTGTCAAAACCTTTTCTTAACCTTTACCAATGGGAAATAGACAATCTCAAGACCTTCTTACTGATCTCAGAAATAGGTAATTCCATTCACTACTGCAGGGAGGCTATAATCTGTCATGTAAGAAAGTGAAATAGGAAAAAGAATACCAAAACAATCACCACCCAGCCGCTCCTCATCTTCCTCCTCTTCCAAACTCTTCACTGTAAGTCCCTCATCATCACTGTCATCATCAATATCCAATACTTCATCATGATCCTCATTGTCAGCCATATCCCCATCAATATCTTCTTCTTCTTCTTCTTCTTCTTCATCATCCAAAACTTTTGCTTTTCCAAAAGCTTTATTTCCATCAATTCCAGCCATGATGCTTGAACTGCTTTGATTACTGTATACCAATTCTGAGATCTCTGCCTCCAGAATATTGGGGACTTGGGTAGTTTTTAGACTTGAGTTTTGCTTGCTGTCTTTGGCACTGCTATCAATTACAAGCTCCTTTTTTGTGTAAATATCAACCAGTGATTTGAAATCCTCTCTGTATGATAGAGGCCGTGTTGTTTTGCTGTGCTGCACCTGGTGAAGAGCACAACCCAATGTCAGGAGAAAATTGTGCCCAATCCCTTGGTTGATATACTATTTATTTCCCTGCTTTAAACTTGATATGTCAAAAGCAAAAGCCTGCTATTCTGCAGTTCTGTATACATGTGTACCAAAGAAGGTAAGGAATAATTTTCTTTGTAGTTTTCTTTGCAGATTGGAGTTGGGACTTACAGAAAAGTGGAGATTTGGCCTCAAGAAAGAGGTGAGGACAATCTTGGGATTTCCAGAGGCGATCCCTAAAGACTTCAGTATATCAGCACGGACGCGATGAGTTGCAGTTGCCGTGAGGGCCATGATGGGAATCTGTCTCTTCATACCTGGCAGATCCCCGACTTTGAACTTCTCCCTCAGAATCGACAACTGCCTATACCAGCCAAGTCACTCTAGTCAGTATGAGATGAAGAGTGTTCCTGGCCTGCTGTGCTAACAATTTCAGTTTGTTAAAAGCTCCTTGTTGATGACACAAAAGAAAAAAAACTAGAGAGATTTCAGAAATTTCTTAGAACCCTGAAGGTTAGAATATTACCTGTAGGAAGGACGAAAGTCATGGCCCCATTTGGAAACACAATGAGCCTCGTCTACAGCAAAGAGCGCAATCCCCTTCCCCCGGGCCAATCCCTGCAGATATTTCTCCAACCTGCTGGAACCTTCATTAATTTGTTTCCTCTCTTTGTGTCTCATTCTCCTCTATGCTAACTTTGTGTCCTGCTGTACAATTTTTCTGCTATCCAAAAAGATGGACACTTAACGAATGAAAAGAAGTTCTTTTCTGAAGACAAGGGCTCTCACCGGGGAAGAGTCTCAGGGCACAGGTACACAATGTCATACATGCCTGCCATGGCCTTAAGCTCGATGCTCTTATCGATTTGGCCAGACCCAAGGAAACAGGCTGAAACACCTTGCTGCGCAAGCTGTAAGCACTGGTCATGCATAAGGCTGATCAGAGGGGAGACCACCACCACCACCTTCCCAGTCATCAAAGCTGGCAGTTGGAAGCACAATGATTTACCTACATGTTGACAGGATCATCACTAAGAGTAACACAAGGAATGAAAACTGTTCAGCAGATCAGAAAGTGATTCACAGATAAGAAAGCAAAATAACCCACATCCTGAAATCTAATTTGAAGACTGAACTAGCAAAAGGAAAGAGAAAATTCATGTGCCACTAAGATCTTGCTCTACATGCAGAATTCAAAGAAATGAAGATGAAATAAACGGTGGAATCTCCAGTTTTGATTTCTTTACAAAGCAAATCCACAGAAGAGGAAATACCTGAACCAGTAGCAGCAAGAACAAAGCAGTCCCGATTTTCTGCCCATGCTTCCAAAGCATCCCTTTGAAAAGCCTTCAGCTTCTTATATGCAAAGTGCTTTTGCAGAGCTGACAGAGCTCTCTTCTCCCATTCTGCTATTTTTCCTGTACTACTGCTACCTTCCATTTTCTTTGCACTTTGGGTATCTGCCTTCAAGACATCTGACAGCCGTGTGCCCTTTGAGCTTTTGGATACTGCCTTCATCACTGGTGGCACTATCTTCATAATTGAAACAGGGCATACCTGTTGCATTACACACATTTAGGATAATTCCTAAAATATCTAACAGAAGAGCTGGGATTCAGAACTCATTGATAAATCAAGTAACTGGTACGCTTACATCTGATTCTACAGCATATAGAGTCCCTCACATCTGTCAAGCCGATACCTGACTTCCATGCAACTCCTTGCCAACAGGCAGTCTAGACTCTTTCGATTCCAATCCTGAAGCTTCCACTACTTCTGATTTCACTTGTAATTCCATCCCCTCTCTGTCTGGAAGAACAATGTGCTTTCTTAACAGCACTGTTGGCTCATTTCCTGAAGTCAATCTTTCATTCAACACTCCTCCAGGCACAGCCCAGGAATCTGATTCCCGTTCTGGTTCCACAACCATTTGCTCTATCTCAACTGTTCTTGGAGTATTCATGTGAGAATAGAATGGTGAGAATCTATCATTTCTTGAATCAAAAGCCCTGGACATAACACAAACCCTAGTCAACATCATCATCCAAGCACAATTTCATTCAGCAGGCAGGCTCAATTGCTGCATTGGGAAATGATTTTGCTCCAACATAAAACCTTAGACAAACACCCATTGCAAAACTCAGATCTGCAGTTTTAAAACTAAATGACTTGGCTCATATTGTTGGAGTGGCCCAAACGATTAGGAGACACAGCCAGATGCACAGTGGCATTGACAACAGGACTTTAAGGTTTAGCAAAACATAGCTAATCAAGCACCTCTTAAGGTCAATGGTCCTGGCTTTTCCATTTGAATTGGACTGACCATCTCCAACTGGCTTGATCATCATTGAAGTTGAAGGACCAGGTTTTGATCCCAGAAGAATACATTTTGTCTCCAATCCATGCACTTCATCACCAATTGAGCTACTGATCAACTTGTTGGGTTGCAAGGTTTGTGTCTGTGATGGAGCTGCTCGTCGCTTGTCAGGAGACTCTGGTGTCTCACAGCTGATGTATGGGTTGGCCTCAAAAGCACGCTTGATGCCTCCAGATGGTTTAAAGCTCTCTGTGATCAAGAGTTGTGCCGCTTTCTTCCGTGAAGTGCTTCCAACAACTCTGACTTCCTGGCATGGAAGCTCCAAATCTTGAGAAGGTTGCCAGGCATCAAGATCAATAGATTCCCGTAGAGAATTTCTGCATGAATCAATGCTGCCTCCACTTGAGTGGGCAATGATACTTGCATTGGCATCCATTGAATCCCAAGGTGCTTGGGAAACTTCTTCCTCTGCCTGAGGAATAGGGGTAATGTCACCAATTACCAGCTTTTTCTTGAGCAAAGAAGGGGGGACACTGGCAGTGTGGGAATGGTTTACCTCCATGGAATCACCAGCTTCTGAAGACATAGCTATACCTTCGCAGCAGAAGTCAATGCCAAAACCTGCCCATGCAGCTTCTTGAACCCAAAAGCTTTGATGTGCTGCTCCTTCTTCCTCCAGCCTGGAAGGACATTGCTTCTTGGCAATGGTGTCCTCCTCCTCCCCCAACCTACTGGGCACTGCTGCAACAGACATTTCTCGCGGTTCTCCTCCTCGTTTGCCAGAAGCTTCCATTACCCTGGTCTTGGCACGAAACCAATTGCCTCTGACTCCTTGGTTATCGACCACCTTCTCCTTGATATCCCACAAGCCGCTGGAATCACAGGGGCTGACAACTAGCTTCTTCTTCCCCTTGATTCTACACTTGTCAGCAGCATTCTCCTCCGCTGACAAAGGCTTTGTATTGACGGCCAGCAAGTACTCCACTGCATCATCCATGGAATGCAAACCCTTGTCAATCACAGCATCCATAGCTGAACTGAGTTCAAACCCCATAGACAATAGCTGCAAAACCATCTCGTCTCGCTTGTGGCCACCAAAAAGCTCCATCTCCTCCTCCGCTCCTCCTTCTTCTCCCCTAAACAGTCTCGCCATCATTCCTACCCTTTTCGCAAATGCCATTCACTGAAAAACCACATCGAAATAAAATTCTCCATAATGGGTTGTCTCTCTCTCTCTCTCTCTCAAACTCTGCGAGATCACAACCGCTGGATCGCACAATCATCCCGCCACACGACAACAACAACAACAACACTCCCGCTCTCCCCACTCCCACCACCAAAACGGGAAGAAAAAAATCCAAAACAGAACAAGACTTCACAATTAATAGATCGATTTGCAGCACAGAAGCAAACGCAAGCTTGCAAGCAATATGCCGCGTCTAATATCAAGGAGAAGACGAGCAAACAGACAGCGAAGACGAGGAGGAAGAACGAGTTTGTTGTTGTCGAAGAAGAGAAGTCTCTTCGTCTTCCTTGAGCATGCGTACGCGCCCCTTCATTGAAGCTCTTGCTCCTTCATCCACTTAGTGGATGAATACGAGCGCACATTCTTCCGTAATACAGATGATTACCCACACGAGCAAGACTTTATCGTTATTCAATGCTGGGTTCATGGATATCATTTTCTTTTCATTCATCTTTAAATGGATGATTCAACAGGCACCCGACCGCGCTGCTCTTCTTTTCACTTCCGCTTGCTGATTAGGGTATCGGAACAGACAGACAAACGGAGCTGCCGAGTGAAATCGTTTGCGGCAGATTTGCGTTTGCATTTTGAAGGAATTCGGAAGAGGAGAAGATTTCCGGAAGAATTGCAGAAGAATTGCGATTGTGAAGAAGAAGAAGAAGAAGAAGGAAATGTCTTTTTCGTTTTTCAAGCAGCTAAAGCCGAAGACGGCGGCGGAACTGGTGCGTCAAGCGAGGGACTCCTTGCTGTCGTTGGACACAAAGACAACGGTCGCAGATGTGCGGCTTCTTGAGAAAGCCCTGGAGGAGGCGGAGAAGAATATCAAGGCGATGAAGGATATGCTTCTAGGAGATAGTGACACAGAACCTAGCTTAGAGAATGTGGCTGAGGTTACCATGGAGGTTTGCAAACTGGACATTCTGGAGCTTTTTGTGCACAAGCTTGCAAACCTAGGATGGGAAGCAAGGAAAGATGCGGTTCATGTGTGGGGTGCGGTGTTACGGCAACAGTTGCCTGCTGCCTCTGCAGGAGGAGGAGGACAATGTGGGCTGGAGTATCTGGAGAATCACGGCGAGCTTCTGGATTCTCTTGTTTCATGCTACGAGAACAAAGAAATAGCTCTGAATTGTGGCAACATGCTGCGGGAATGTGCTCGATATCCAAGCTTGGTGAAGTACATGCTGGAGTCTGCCAGCTTTGACCTCTTCTTCAATTTCGTGCAGATGCCCAACTTTGACATTGCTTCTGATGCTTTCTCCACTTTCAAAGAGCTTCTCACAAGGCACAATGCCATTGTGGTAGCCTACCTCACATCGCATTATTCTGAGTTCTTTGCAAGTTTTGATAAGCTTCTTGAATCTGATAATTATGTGACGAGACGACAGTCATTGAAGCTGCTGAGTGATATTCTGCTGGAGAGATCCAACTCCACCATCATGCTGATGTATATATCGGATGCCCGGAATCTCCGGATGATGATGAATCTCATCAAGGATCCGAGCAAGAATATCCAGTCCTCTGCATTCCATGTGTTTAAGGTGTTTGTGGCAAACCCAAACAAGGCTCCTCAGATCATTAGTATTTTGTCCAAGAACCGAGACAAGCTGCTCAGATTCTTAGATAACTTCCACTTGGATAAAGAAGATGAGCAGTTTGAAGAAGAGAAGGAGCTTCTTGTGAAGGAAATTGAAGGCTTACAATCCCCACCCCGGAATCGCTGACCCCTTTGATCTTGATGAATTCTGTGGCCAATTTTAGACTCTCCTGCAGCCCATAAAACCCAGCATAGTGCAATTGAACAGATATCCTTTTCATTGCAACAATCTCTCTGTGAACTTCTAGTGCATTGAACGAGCTGTCAGTATGCCTCTCTGCTCATGATCCTTGTCCCTGTGTTCCTCCTTCCTCATCTGTATCTCCTCTCCTCTTACTATGTCTTTCTCTCTGATGCTGGGTGTTTTGTCTTTCAACTACAATTCCCAGCAGAAGTTCTTCTTTCAGATGTCAGCATGAGCATTTGTCTCTGCTCTGTCCATATGAGCAACAACTATAAGAAGATGGATTGGACTGCCAGTCAGACTGTTATCTGTGATAGCAGTGAATGCAGTGGGCACTTCAGAGAACCACAGGTCAGTTCTCAAATCGCCTTTCACCACATGCAACTCTGTTCTATACTCTGTTCTATACCTGTGTTCACTGGAATTTGTCAGCTGATTTCAACCCTCTTTGTTGCTTTTGAGCTTTTTGCTTTGTTGCTGTTGTATCTCTTCTTGCCAGTTTGTACATGATAATCTAATGTATATAAACAATGTGGTTCTTCATGAACCTTTTTTGAATTCTTGTGTTCTGATTTTGGGTTTCCAGCTGATGAGGATTTGTTGGCATATGCAAACATTTTTGCTTAAGTGAAGCTTTCAATCAATCGAAGCTCTACAGAAATGAGGAGAGGGATAAACACTGAAGGTCATGTAATTATAAGGAGTTCAAAAGTCTCAAGAGTGCTGCTAAGCCATTTGAAAACATAGGGCATGATCACAAGGTTGGATGCAATGGAAGAGGGCATGGACTCAAGCAGGCATGCTCCACCACTTCACTCATAGGAAGAAGTCACTGGCCTTCAACTCCCTTGATCTACTGGACTCGTACTTGAGTCCCAGGATAGGGGATGGTAGTCTATTTCTTAGGCTGCATTGTATATATGTCTGTAATCTAATAGCTACAACTTCTTGCTGGGTAGCTGGAACTATAGTTGTATTTTGCAGTTTCGTAGATAGATTTTGTTGAGGGTTGAAATCTGGAGCATTAGGGGTGTGATTTGGTATTCCTCAGAGGATTAAGATGTAAGATGAAAGATTGCTGGTTTTTTTTCTAAGAAGGAACAACAATTGGAGATTCTTAGTGGAGTGATTCATTAAAGGTGGATGGTTTGTTGCCTTGGAACCAGGCTTCATTATTGTGCTTGTTTCTAGAAGCAAGATCATATCAGTGATCTTGTAAGGCCTTGCTAAGATGAGGGAGGTCTTAAAGGCCATCCTTGGTTGCTGGAGTTGGAGGAAGACTAGCATGAGGACATCTGATGAGTAGTCAGCAGGCTGATGTAAACATTGTTGTCTTTGCGGCAGTGCAACAAGGACTCATTTATCTGCTCCTTTTGCATTTGCAGAAGTGATCTGTGCTCTGCATTTTCTGTGGAAACTGCATTTCAGTTGGACCTCCACCTGTGGTTGCACAGGATAACAAGGCTTGGAAGAGACTACATAATGGACCTGCCATGATAATCGGCATTTTTTTTTGGTCCAATTATTTGATCATTTGGAAAAAAGGGGTCATTTGGAAAAAAGGGGTCAATGGTCTCAATTTGAATACTTCAGAATTTCAACTGTTTCGGAACAGTGGAACCACATGACTGACAGTGGTACAGCAGTAGGAAAGCTGATTGGTGAAGATAATCAGGGGCTGCCTTTGGGACTACTACATGAGAGTATAGTGTGTGAGATGTTTGCTAAGTTGGAGCTGGGGTGCAGGAAACCTGCATTTGTAGGATTTGCAGGCAACACTCCCTGGAAATCCACAAATCTAGGCTTTCTTTTTTGTCCTTGATTTTAGCAGTCAAGGCTGTCAGAACTCCAAGCAACTAGATTCTGTGTGTTTGCAAGTGCAGCCTTGCCCATTTCCACTGAGTGTCTTAAGTGATGAGTCTGCTTAAACCTAGTACACCATTTGTAAGCACCAGGATTACACTAGGTTTCTGAATGCAAATCAGAAATTTGAGGATTCATGAATTGGAGCTCCCTTTCTAATTTGAAAACATTTCTGAATGTTTCAAGCTTTTTGACCATGATGGTTCCTGAGGGTAATGACATTTGCTACAATAGTGTCACTGCTTTTCAAGAAACTCAACAATAAACATGACCTTCAACCTACAATCCAACAAATGAAAAACTCTTAAATGTAATTATGAGCTGGTGGAAATTGTTGTCAAAATTATGATTGCTTGGTGTAGTGGTTAGGGTGTGTGGCTGGTTGGTCATGTGAACTTGATGTCAGTGTCCTCATCAAGCTTTTAACTAGACCTCTCCATCAGGACTTTGTCCATGGAAGGTGGGACATGAAAAAGTGGTGTGTCCAAGAGCTGCCCTGAAAATCCTGCAAGAATTGAGTTTCAGTACATATCCAAGCCCAGGGTGGAAGGCATAAGTGATAGTGGGACTCAGTGCTACAGTAGCCTAAAGTTCCAACTCCATACACAACCAATGAAGAGAGAGAGAGAGAGAGAAAGTATATTGGAAACTTGGGCTTTGGTTGAAATTGAGGACTGGATGGATTGAAAAAGAAGTTTGTTGCAAAGGGCTTTGGTTGGAATTGTGCACCGGACATGGGTTGCAAGAGAGTTTGGTTGCAATGGGCTTGGATTGAAATTGAGGACTCGATGGTTTGAAAGAGAATTCAATGCAAACTTGGGGTTTTGGTTGAAATTGAGGATGGGTTGAAAGAGAGTGCGTAGTTGCAATCCAGGCTTTTGGTTGAAGATGTGGACTGGATGGGGGGGGTTGAAGAGAGAGTGTGGTTGCAATGGGCCTTTTGGTTGAAGTTGTGGACTTCATGAGAACTAGCGTCCGAGATAGTTTGGGGATGATGAAGATGCAGGAGAATGGGAAAAGATTGGAGGATACAAAATCCCAAGAATGGGTACTCGTTGCATCGAAGATGTACCATTTGATTGGTGTAGTGTGCATAACGATCGTGCTTGTAACCTGCTTCTGCTGCATGGAGCAGCTCGCCACTGCTGCAGGATCGCGTCTTTACACGGGTGAGCTACTCGATGACAAGAACTTCTGCTGGACATCATGCTGTTGAGAAAATGAGGTCCTTTTTGTCTTGCATTGTTGCATTGCATACATGAGATCCGTGCAAGCAAGGATCGCATTTCTAGATTAGCATTTTGATATGTGCATTGTGTTTTTTTGTTGAAGGCTGTAGATCCGCAGTACCCATTTCTGTTGAATGCGACTGAAGCTCCGCTGCAGAGTGTAGCATGGCGGGGGCACCACCTGTGTCTGACAATGGAGGGACTTTTGAGCATCGCATCGGTACCAAGATCGGTGGTTCGCCCTTCGACGACACCAGTCGGGGTCACACTGCTGCTGATCTTCTTCAGTATGCAAATCCTGATCGGATCACCGTTCTTCTTTGGGCCAACACGCAGCGCGTGCTCTTCAACAAAAGTAATGCAGTACTCGGGACCCATGAGTTCCCCGATGTAGTTTTTGGACCCCAATTTCTGTTTGTAGTTTACGAAGGTCAAGACTTCAGAGGAGCTCGAGATTCGAAGTCGGATACTTGACGAGCTGCTGCTCATAAAACATGAGGCCTAAGGGTCTCAAGATGCATGATTTTTTTTTTTTCAAACTAATTTGTTTTTATAAATTTGAAATTATTATGTTTTCATGATCTACTATGATATTGTCATATGAGCAGTGAAATTATTCGGATTGGATTGTAGCCTCTGATATTGTGATGGTTTTCAACAGCTCATCTTCATATTTTCATAAAAATTCATTTTGCGATATTTTAAATTTTATTTAATGATGAAACTGACCCTAAGTTAACATACACATCGATTGTTAGTTCACTCAAGATAACTAAGAAAAAATATTCAAATTATCAAATTCAGCAATTTCATTGACCATAACACTTTTTCTACACATTTGCAAACAAGCCTATTCAACACCCTTTCTATAACAAATGGTATGTCATTGTTTTGTAAATGTTTCTTTCCCCATTGTTGTAAATAGACCCCCAATCATTTAAAACCCAAGCTAACCATGTTGTTTCAAAACCTTCACTTCTAGCAAGGTCTACAAAATTTGTAAAATTAAATTCATGAATAACATTAGAAATTAATGGAGTGTACTGCAGACTAGGGAAAAAGCTTTGGATTAATTCAAGGTTATAACTTATATAATGTCAATTAAATAATTAGATAAAATTCATAATTAAAAAATATTAATATATTATTTAAATTTTATAATATCCCTCTCTCCCTCTCCCTTTTTATTTATTTCCCTTCTATATTCCCATATGGGTCTTCATATTTCAGCATTATTTATGTCAATCTCAATTTGATTTTACATTAACATGTGGTTAATGTGCCTTTTTCATGTCCATGTAAATGGTGTAGGGCCCAAAGGAAAGGAAAGGAGCAAGGTAGCTAGGCTTGGAAAAAGGTAATTAATTTTGAGAAATGTATTTAACTAATAATAATAATTGTATTGTTACATGGATAGTTAGCCTGCTACAAACCATAAACTCTGGATAAATCCAAAGAAAATACAAAATATATCAATCTCATACATTATATATAATAACTTGTCTTTTTACTCCTGTGGTATATGATTTTTTGATTGGCCTTGCCTACTACCAAGGCCCTTAAGGACATTGTGTTTAGATTCATTATAGAGTATAGTAGTAGCTCAAGGGACTTTGGCCCATACTAGGTAATAATAATAGGTCTATTTTCTTTATATGAGGATTTTTGAAAGAGAACATTTTGGCTTGTGTTGAAACTCGAGATTAGTTATAGAGTCGTGTTTCTATAAGCACAAGTGCTGCCATGTTTCACGATTCTCCGTTTGCTGCTCTTCTTGTCTGATGTTTTGGCATTTCCTCTGGTCTCATGTCTTAGGGTTTACCAGTTGCTACTGTGTAGTGACCTAGGGTTTCCTCTCGCCTCCGGTGTTTTATGGTTTGATCCTTCGCTTCTATTGTTTGGCAACTAAGGGTTTGCTCTGGTCTGATGCATGTTTGTGATCTCGCAATTCCAGTTTGCTGAGGTTTTATGTCTTAGGGTTTGCTGCCGTCCGATGTTTTAGGATTTCCACCATCAGTTCTGCTGGAACTTTGGAACCTGAAGATTCAGGGCATAAGATCTCACGGTAAGCATTTGTAAAGAGCAAGGCTTTTTAGTAAGCAAAACTAAGCATGCGGCAGGGGCATACAATTCTGTGTTGTGTTGCAATCACTAAACGTGCGAAAACTTGAGGATAACAAACTTTAGCATAACACTCATATGTTATAAACATGTGCATTGCCGGAGTCCTGGTTTGAAACTGCTTGCGCATCAATTGCACCTCAAATGCTTTTGTTTAGAGATACAAAGAACCCTTGCAAAGCCAAGCAGACGGAGAGAAAAGGAACTTCACATATACTTCTAAAAGAGGACACAGCAAATGCTTGGGTGATATGTGAAGCCTGGAAGAGCATTTCGAGGAATCAACTTCTCTCGAAGTATCGACTTCTTTTGCCAGCCGATCTTTTCCTTCAGTAACTCTTTCAATGCCTCGAGAGTTGAAATCTATATTGGAAGCAAGATGGAAGATGCATGTTATGTATTGTGGGGGATAGGGAAGTGTGAGCTCTTGAATAGTAGGGCAAGCGCATTGAAGAAATCGCAAGCACCGTGGAAGAAGCTCTACGGTTGTCTGGCCGCTGCCACACCACTTCCGTGGCATGACGTTCCATCTAGGCATTATCGCACAGGAAATATTACACTTTCGTAATACCTCCACTTGACAACAATGCCTCTTTAGAAATCATAGGCAAAAAGTACAAAACACCTAACGTCTCGTGCCAGGACTGCGTGAAAAAAATAGACTACAACCGCAGTACACATACAAAAAGAACAAGACACAAAGAGGCATGCATCAGACGAACACAGCGGGAGGAGGACAACGGCAGCTAGGAATACAACTACTTCCAGTTTGAACGAAGCCAACATCTTTATAGCAAGTCATCGCCTCGCCATCCCTTTTGCGCTATGAATGAATTTAGGGTTAGGGTTAGGGTTTACAGCCAGAACGAGATCAATAGAGCTTCTTGGGCATGTCGAACCCGATTGCAGAACTCCGATCTCGCTCTGTTTCTTGTCGCATCTTGCGAGAGATTTCGAAGAGCCAGTAGTGTCTCCAATTCATATCGCTGAAATAGCGCAATTGTGCATTGTCTATTTGCTTTCTGGAGTTAGATACGTTTTGTGGCTCCGGGAAGATTGTTGGAGATGGAAGACGATAGGGATAGTGAACGTGAGAAGAAGGAGAGGGCGACAAGGGACGACGTTACACTAGTGGCAGCAGCGAAGGAGCAGCGAGTTGATTCCCTGGGATGGCTCACGGAGTCTTCCGTGATGCCCAAGAAGCAGAGGACGATAGAGGGAGTGGGAGCTTCTTCAATCGTGGAGCTTCGAGCCCAGCTCTACAGAACACAAGAGGACGTCAAGCGTGCCAAAGAGACAGGCGTCGAATTTGACTCTCTGCGCCCTCGCAAGAAGATCGACGCATTCTCCAAGAAAAATTCGGGAGTTGAAGAACGCGCCTCGAGGTAAGGTTTGTCTCTAGGATTTGTGCTCTCGGGCAAGATCTATGGAAGGACTTCCTCCCCCTTTGTTTGAGATTTTTTACTACTGACACCATCTATTTCCTTGACAATCTCTTGGTGATTTGCAATCTTAGCAGTTGTTGATAGATTTCCAGTGTTCTGATGTACATAGGGACAAGCTGCAGTTGAAAGCAGTGAAAGATGGGTCTGAGAGCTATGCCGCACTTGAGAAGAAAGCAGAACTCTATGACAAGCTTCTAAGAGGGGAGGTGTCAGATGAAGAAGAAAAGGAGAAGTATAGTGTAGATTTTCTGAAGAAAGGCTACTTGAAGGACGAGTTCGAGGAGATGGAGAGGGAGAGACGAGGTGAGCCTGATGACAATTTGCGAAAAGATCCAGAGACAGCAAACCCAGCAGGTGTGGATGTAGAAAAGCAGAGGCTTGGTGTTGGCTGGAGACCAGGAACCACAACAGGGCTTACACAGGAGCAAAAACAAATCATCAGGTTTCTATGCGGAATTTTCTTCTGTAAAACAGAAATTGCACAAACATGCTTGACAAAATCTTGTGTACATACTCAGAATCTTGAATTTGCTTAGCTTTGCAGATTGTGAGAGACATTTGCAAGGTTATGACTGCACTCTTTCTTGTCATGTTAGTTTTAATTTTTGCTGGAGTTGACAGAATGGGTTACCTTCAAAGTGTTGTTGCAGGTTTTCTCTGCAATGCAATAGAGTTGTTTTCGTTCAAATGCATTCACTCTTATGAAACTGTGGAGCCCTGAAATACTGATATATCCTTTTTGCAGGGAAGTGAATGAGGAGACAATTGAAGCTCGAGAAAAGTCATCATCACTAAAGCAGCGGCGGCAAATGCAAGCCGAAAAGAACAGGGAGAAATTGCGCCTTGCATTTCTCAAGAAGCAGGTCGAGAAGCTCAAATCTTCTGCCAAAGGAACACCCATGCAACAACCCAATTCATAGCACATACTTGGTGCAGTACCTTTCCTGCAAAAGTATGTTGCTATTCAGATTTATGTCAGACATAGCACATTGTGAGTTAGAGTTATGCATTGGAAACCATCAGGTTTCTATGTCAGAATTGTGACATGCAAAATAGGGAAGCCTGGTAGCATTCATACAAAGGAGTTTGAACCCAGACAGAACACATTCAATCCTAGTGCTGTTAATGCTCTGTGTGAAATTGATGCCCTCTGTAGTACTCAAAAACTCTCATGTTAAGGTCCCATCTCTAGAGAGCTAACCATGATGCAACTGAGTCTTCCCCATGCTTTTGGAAATGTGATAGGAACCTCTTAAGAGCTAACCAATACCTGAACTGAGTCTTCCCCGGGCTTCTGGAGATGTGATACAAGCCTCTCAAGAGCTAGCCAATGTCACAACCGAGCCTTCCCTGTGCTTCTAGAAATATTACAGAAACCCAGGATGTGGATATTTCTTTAATGGCTAGACCAAAAAAATTGGTGAATTATTATATAAGTCTCTGTGCCCACCATCGAGAGCTGATGAAGTCAGCAGGGAGTTGCAGCTCATCCCTGCTCTTTATGATGAAGGTGACAGTCTGCCTCTTCAAGAGCGACTCTCTTAAGGTTTTGACTGCACTCATTGTCATGTCAACATTTCAAGTATTATTGTGGAGCTTGCTCTGCAATCTCATATATATGCTGAACTTGCTGTATCCTACAGGTTTAGCTGATTCTCATTGACTGGCAATTTTTTGATTGTTTGCAGCAGGAAATGTTTGCAGATATTGGCAGAGTTTCTGGGGCATTGAAGACAGAAAAAGATGAGGGCCACCACAAGAGCTATTATGTGCATGAGAAGAGTGGAACTCCATGTCTAGCTTCTCAATTTTTGGTAACAAAAAAAGCTATTTGGAGAACGAGTGAGAGTGGACTGTGAAGAGGTGTCAATGCCACCATCAACAATTAGGGGAAATCCTGAGATGGCAATGCCATGAGCTGCATATGGAGAAAAGTGATGACACAGTGCTTCTTAGACAACAGCTTCATGGTTGGACACGGAGATAGAAAACTCACATTTGGACTTTTTCCATTCCCATGACTTCAGACATGGAGCTTTGTACATCTGAATCCTAGTTTACCTGGGTTTGTGGGGAAACATGCATTTCCAGTGTTTCTTTTACCAGCTGGATTTTGTGTACATTGGAAGTCAGATTGCATGAATGAAATTGACCTCCAGAATTGTTCACTTAAATGCATGACACATTCAAGATGCATGGATTATCTACCTATTACCACTGCATCAGTGAAAATGCCTCCGAGTGCCGAGAAGCTAATAGAGACACCTACAGAATTCTCAGTTAGATATAACTTCTCATGAATTGGAGCCCATGTTGATTCTGGCATTCTCAGACTGCAGACCCAAGTGTGTAGACTAGAGGGCAAGAGGAGTTCTTGTTATCCTCTACAGGGGCAGTATCTACAATTATGCAACCAAGAATTTCAACAGTCCAGGGATCTTGTCTAGCAATCTCTTCTCACAAACACTGAAATGTGCATGCAAGCAAGCTAGCAAGAAATTTCATAACATCAGCTTTTGAGCTTTTGGAAAAATGCTTGGGAAAATTGCAGTGCATTCAACGGAGAAGAAGAGACTTAGGTCCTTGATGATTGTTGCAGATACCTATGGTGGGCATTCCATTGTATAAAGCAAAGAATCACATTCCAGATTACTATGTGGAAATTCCAGATACAAATGGAAACTGTCTCAGTTGGTGCTGCAAATGGAGCATTGAGAGACTTTGCTTTGCATCTATCTCTATGTCCAATTCGAATTCAGCCATAGACAGACAGACAGACATCTTGTGAGACAAAAATCCAATTTGGAGTCTAAGGTAAGGAGATCTTGTAAAGCACCCTTTGAAATTGAGACCATCTAGCTATCTCCCCCAGTCTCAAAACAAAGATAAGGCAAAGCTTCTTTCCATCTAAATCCTCAAACCCTAACTTCTAACCCTAATGACCTCTTCTAATTCACCTTAAGGAGGAGCAGCAACTCCAAACCGACATGTATGTTTACAGGCATGTCGAAATAGATGCGAGGCAGAAAAACAATGCATCTGCAAGACTGTAATGCGTTGCTTTTCTAGGAAATGTTGTTGCGAGTAGCACACACCCCTGTCTATGATCAATTGCAGTTGTAGGTAGAAACCTGGATTCGGAAGTTGCCGTTTTTTTCGCAACGTCCTTTCAGCTTCAGCGCTCCCTCTTTAGAATCTATCGCACAGACAGATCTGATGACGAGATTGTCGACTCTTTGCAAGGTTTAGGATTTGAGATAACAATGAAGGCTGGTGAAATCACAAGGAGACGTCAAGCCCAGAGGCAGCAGAAGACATGGCAGCTGCGAATTCGGTGAAACTAATGCGACCATCGCCGTCAGTATCAGCTTCCCGGATCATATCAGAAAGTTCCTTGACCGATAAAGCGTGGCCGAGCTTGGCCATGGAATGAGCAAGTTCCGCTGCCGTGATGAAACCGTTTCCATCTCTGTCGAAGGTTCGGAAAACGGCCAACAACTCCCCTTGGTTGTAAGGCACGGCAGTCGCCACCATCTCTGGTCCGATCAGCGCCACAAACTCATCAAAATCAATATACCCATTCGCATTCGTATCCGCACGCTGCACCAAGGCCTCCAGCTGACTCCCGTTAGGCTTCAACCCCAAAGACCTAAGCAAGGAACCAAGCTCCAGCTCCGTGATAGCACCGTCCTGGTCCCTATCAAATCTGGAGAAGATATCCTGAATTTCCGCCAACTGCTCCTTACTCAAATCCGAAGAAGTTACTGGAGGAGGAGGAGGAGGAGGTTGAGACAGACTGTTATAACCGACGTTATCTTCAGCCGCCACCCCATTGTGGACTCTCATCTCTACAAGCTTATTTTCCTCAGAACTCCCAGATTCCATGTCCAAAGACTCGGAGAGTTGCGCAGCAAAAACCTCCTTGTCATCAGCCATTCTTAGGGTTACTAGCTATGAGGGCGTGTTACGAGTTTGGACCTAGAGCGGGTTTGCGAGCAGCAGAAGCAAGCGAGGAATAGGCGCATGGTTGAAGGAATCGCTGACCGGCGTATGCAAACGCGGAGAGGGAGGAGGAGGGAGGCAGCGAGGGAGGAGGAAGAAACTCCGCGTCGTGCGCAGCTGTTTGCGCCGCCGATCGTCGCATTCGTCTCTCCCGCCTGCCGGAATCCAAAGGCGAATGGAATCGGAATCCTGGCATCACAGTGTGAACGGGGGTTCTCGATCGACTTCCGGGTCTTGATCCAGGTGTGGATTACATATTCCAGATCCCAAAATATTTTCATAAAATCTGTATTTTTTTATTTAGGCTAAACCTGGAAGACTTTATTCATTCCAAGGAAATATGTATTTCTCATTCCTTGGCTACCTTTTTTGAAAGGACCCACTTCTGCATATGGGATTTAGGGTTTTTCTTAGGAATTGTTTATTTAAAGCCAAAGTGGCTATCATATGTAGCCTGCAGGTTTCTTTTTTTTTTTTTTCAAATTCTTCAAGTACGTTGATTGGCGATTTCTTCAGCATTAATTAGCATTAAATGGCGACTGTCATAGTTGAGCTTTAGCATTTTTGCAAAACTGAAGCTACAACTGGCGACCTAAGAAAGTGCCTAGGTCCAGATGTGGCTAATTCAATTCTTTTATTTCAAAAAATGGCGAAACAAATCCCTAAAAATCACAAAATTTCGAAAAATCCAACAAGAAAAAAAACAATTGTACATAGGAAGACGTAGGTAGTCAAATCTGGCTATGAACGATATATGAAATGCAAAAACTTCAATCATCCTTCTATATTTTTGGCTACTATAAATTTGAAATTATTATGATTTCATTTTATATTAGGATATTGTCATATGATAATTATGATGGTTTTCAAGACCTCAGCTTCATATTTTCACTAAAATTCATTTCACTATTTTTCAGTTTTTATTTTTATTTTTTAATTTCGGTTTTTTAGCCAATCAAAAAAAGGCTATTGGGATTGGGGGAGCTCTTTGGAACATTTCTTGGTTGGTCAATTTTATACTAACACACAATTTGCATCAAAATTTGGAACACTTTTTATAGGTCAATTTATTTTGAACATAGAGTAGAATTTTATGTTTCAAATTGCTCGGTAATATTTGTAATATTCTCAGTTCACCGATTTATTCTAAATGTGGGACAAAATTTCAATCATTGACTCCATCATGTACAATTTGTGTACAATGCAAGTAAATGTTGATTTATTAATAAAATAATATTTAATAATATTTCAAGAATTTATTTTATGCAATAAACTCATATTTGGTATCTAAACATTTTTTTTGGTATTAAGAATGTTGAATTCAATACATTGAAAAAAAAAAAAAAATCTAATTGTCCAAACACATTCTAACTTAAATGAATCAATTTGTCTAACCACGAAAGGTTGAATAAGAAGTGTGGATGCAATGGCAATATTTTTGAAATTACATGTTGAATAATATTTTGATGAATGATATTAGTTAGCCGATATTCAATCATTTTTGGGCACCTTCAAATCAAGTCTAATTTCATGGAATGTATGTTCCTTATTATTTTCTAGAATGCAATATGGATGGCAAAGGACTAATTGTTCATGAAGCATTACATGTTGGAGGGCCTAAATAGCTAAAAGCTATATTTTTGGGCATATAATTTTTCAAAATGATAGAAAAGTTGAAATCCAAATTTGAGACCTAATTATGACCACAAGTTTCTTCATTTAATGTACAAAATTTCACAAAATTTCCAAGTCCACAATTATCAATTGCCTTGTATGTGATAAATGCAAACATGTGCAAAGAAATCACTATTCATCTCCAAGTTTTTACATTTTTGCTTCAAGGGTTTTTGGAACCAATTAGATTCCAAATTGCAAATGTAGTCTGATGGAGGCCAAGAGTACATTCTTAAACATGCAAATTTGTTGAAGTATATATGATCATTTGTGCATATTAACCTATTTGTTGTATAAATGTATCAAGGGGATGGGCTTTGTGGGCACTTTGTAAAAAGGCTCCAAAATGAAATTTACTAAAACTATAATGTATGCAAGATAAAAAATAAATTTTGGTATTAAAACTTTATGTGTAGTCTTGATGGTAAATGTGAATTTTTAATGAATTGAAATTTTAGATGGATGATATTTAACAATAATATGAATTCACACACAAAGTGTAAATGACTCGCCTATAGTGAAGTGCAAATGAAGTTAGATTGGATTTGACTTCTCTTTTGCTTCATCAAGAAGTACTAAAGGGGCTCTATACACATTGATTAAATCAATGAAAAAGTAGTCACTACACACATTTTGAACTCCTCAATGTCTTTGCATGCTATTGAATAGGATTTCGAAGACTAAGTTTAAATATCAAACATTGAACACACATAATGCATTGACATAATATGAAAATACTACATAATGTTCAAGACATCATAATTTGTAAATTTTCATCACTATTATTCCCATACTTGACTTTATATAAAAAGAAAAATAATAATGTAAAAAAATGAAAAAGTTATCAAAAACATTGGGACTAACTTGTAGTAGCAAGTAGGATTAAATTAAAGACCATTTTTATATGCTTTGCTTGTTATGCCTTGTTTATTTGTTGACAATTGAAGTAATCAATTACCCAAAAAAATCAAACTATTGCAATCAAGACTATCTATAAGTATCAAGCATCAAGCATTGGACTTTCCACATGATACATTGACACAATATCAAAAGTATTAAATAGTGCTCAAAACAGCATAATTGAAGCAATCAATTACCAACACTTTCCAAACTATTTTCACTATTAAAAAAGAAAAGGATGTGGCTTGGTCATTAAAATCCTTCTTAAGGTTTTCAATCAAACTAATTTGAAGAATTTATACCACAAATCTTCTTCTTTTTTCAGTTTCTCTTCTTGATGCAATCCGATGTACAATGTATTGAATAATGAAATGAGAACGAGAGAAAATGTTCCATTTATAATATGGAACCGGGGTTGGTTCTTTATTGCCTAACACTGGTTTGAACTTGGCCCCCATCATGTGTTCAGCCTCGAAACTTGAACCATGATGTGATGAGCCCCATCTCAATTTGCAAATTTAATTAGGCCCACTTTACACTAGGAATCAGGGCTGATGTTCAACCCAAATCAAGCATTTGTATTGGTCCAAAAGTTGAAATCAGCCCCCAAGGGCTTTTACACTAGGAGTCAAGGGCTGAAATAGAAAAAATCTTTACAATCTGCCCCCAAGTTACTAATAAATGCTGAACTTTATGGCGTTGTATTGGCCCCAAAGCTGGAAAAAGGATACCATCCAATTTGGGAAGCCAATTTGTAACCCTTGGGGCCAATGTTCCATCATTTATTGGCCTTGCCTACTACCAAGGCCCTTAAGGATATTGTGTTAAGATCCATTGTAGAGTATAGTAGCTTAAGGGATTTTGGCCCCTAGGTAATAATAATAATAGGTATATTTTTATGTGAGGATTTTTGAAAGATAATAATATTTTGGCTTGTGTCAAAACTTAAGATTAGTTATTATATATAGTTATGATATTTTGAAGGATTTTGGTTTCTTTTAGTGGATTTAATTGAATATTATATTTTTGCATGGTGAAATATTTGAATTTTCATAGTTCTTCCTTTGCCTTAAGATACATGTTCTAGCATTTATTAGTAAATCGGGGCCAAACAACAAACAAGCAAAAAATGCTCAAAATTGGCCCCAAGTAAAATTTTCAGCCCTGACTGAGTCCTAGTGTAAAAGCAGGCCTTAGTATTGCAACCCCAGTGATGATCCCTTAAACCCTAAATCTTAGACCCTTGGTTGGGCTCTCGCATTAATTAGGGTTTTAAGTGTGTGCTGTTGTTGAAGCTCACACACAGTCGTGGGTTTCAGGCCTCCTGAAGATTGCAGAAGATTGCCTGGCAGCATATGCAGCTCCACTTAAAAGATTTGTAAGAGTCTTGGGATGCATGCACTAGATGGTGATCCTGATTTTGTCTGAATGTATGTATTACCTCTGTGCAATCTAAGGTGGGATGGTAACATATGTTTTCTACAAATGGCTTCGCTTCGCATTTGAATTTCATTTTGATTTTCTCTATCCTCAACCTTTCTCATCCTACCTAAAGATTGAAGCTGGGGTTGGTTCTGCATTAATTGACTTGTGGGTTGCTGGCCAGGTGACAAAGATGAAAGGAAGTATAGAACAATGAAATTCCAAAGAAAATCTCTTTTGCACACAACATGTGACACACCAATCTGTCTTTCATGATTATAAGACTCATACACTCATTTTCCATCAAGTATTTGCTCATTGTCAAGGTCATACATAATTCACAACTAGTGTTGGGGCAGGTATCATGTGCACGTATTATAGCATCATGGCAAGGCTTGGGGCTATTATTTGTAGACAAGATGCTGATCACTGGATTGGCTGTAAAGAATTTATGAGAATAGATCTAGATGCTTGGCATTTATCAGCAACTAACAAATTGGGTTTTGTTCTTCAGTACTGTAATTGATGCATTTGAAGTACAAGTAAGATTACCAAGTATCAAATAGCTAGCTATAAACGGATATCTTGGCTCAGAGAGAGTATGGAAAAAATTTGGTTTTCGTATCGTCCCACATTTTCAGGAATGTTCATAAGCTGTTACTGTAAACCTGTGAGTTGATATTTTGCCTGAACTTCTTGGAACATTTCTTATTTGAATTGTTGCTGGTTTGAACTTGCCCCAAGCCTCAGCAGAATCATTACACAACAAGTTGCTTGTTTTTATGATCATGCTTTACTTAGAAGGCAATCCTCTCCATGTTTTTATCTGATGCATGATATACTTCGCCAAATGTCATACATGAAATTATTACATACATTGATGATGAATGAAAAGAGAAAGCTTGAGCTTTATATATGGACCACTCTCTTTATTTCTTCTTCTTTGTCTTCTTGTTCTTGTCTTCTGGCAGCTGCTTCTTTTTCTTGTCATTTGGGTCTTCTGCCACTGGTTGTGGATCCTTGCCAAAGTTCTGCAGAGTACATGAATTTTTGTTTTTTGCCCTCATATCAAGTAGCTAGCTATAAACAAACACTCTTTTCTGTGGGTCAGTATTGTTGGTAACATTTGCTTTTGCATGCTCTTTGGTTCACATGTCCTGCAAGAATCTCATTATATTCTGTACCAATCCTGTTTATGTAATGGGAAGATCAAGTTCTGTTCACCAAAGTTTTGCAAGCCTCTCAAAGTTTAGTTTTCCCTTCAACTGTGCACCTAGAATTCTGAATTCAAGCAGATCTTTGTTGTTATATATATATATATATATATATATATATGCATGCGTTGTAGTGAGCTCTATAGCTGCAGGACGTGTGTACCTTGGCAATGAGGAGAAGTGCAGGATCAATGGGATTGAATTTGTAGAGATGGTCCATGACTTCTTCAACCTCCAATTTCACCCTTGTCACCTAAAAAATTTGAAGTATGCTTCTTTTGTGGGCCATTGGGATAAGATTAGCAGTGATGGAAATTGGACCAACATTCAGCAAAAGAAGTCTTATCTTACTTTGTAATTTCTTCACAGACTTGTTGTTTCCCAGACCATCAAATTTGTGCTCAAAAGAATCACAGGAAGAACATGAATGATGCTATGAAGGTAGGCACTTTCTTTATCACCATTGATTCACTTAGGAAGCAATTGTGTAAACAATTGACTGATTGGCAGCTTTACCTTCCGGATGCGTTGAGTTGTTAGTACCAATTTACAGATTTCTTCAATGTCGCCAATACTGTAGTTGGTGGAGAGTGTAGCCAATATTGAGACATTGAAATGGTGATCCAAGACAGCACCATGCCTCTCCAACAAACCACGCCAAAGCTGCATTAGTGCACCATGATCTGGATATGGGGTGTAGATCCGCTTTGTGAAGAATTTGCAGAAGTTTGCCGTAGCTTTTGTAGGACCCTTCTTTCCTTGCAAATTCTACATCCTCACAGTTTTTAAGGGGGGTGCTCAATTACAAGATGATTCTTGCTATGAAGAAAAAATATGGGGGGAGTGTTAACATCAAATAGCACTACACCTGAGGCTTGCTGGTAGTGCCCACAAAGATCACTCTTTCGCCTGGATTGATGGCTTTCAGCTCCTGAGTCAATCCCTTCTTGATGCGGTTTGGTTTATCCTTCAACCCATAAGCTTTCATCTTCTTCTTGTCTGTCACAAACACCTGTCTCCAGCAAAAAAAGATATTCATTGTTCTTTCAATCCTTTTGATATTTGATGGGTAGAAGATTCTAAAGATACACATTTTGATGTTGTTGATTTCCATCAATGCAGACTTTGTGACCAGTACATTGAAGGTTTGATGTGTGATTACTAATTCTTGCAACAATCTATCTCTAAAACTGAGCTCAGCTCCTAATTTTGTTAGATCTGTTTTGTGTTGGCATATTAACCTACAAAACACTCCAAAACTGCAGGTACAAAATGTGCAGGTGCAAAACTTGATCAACGTCTTCGATGTAGATCATGGAGGGTGCCATAATCTTGGCTATTTTGAAGGAGATCTGTAGCATCCTGTTGATGTTTTTTGCACCTGGATATTTTCCATCAATCACGCTTGCTGACAGATTCAAGAATGTTGCCCCAGCTGCCTGACAGGCAGCATGCGCCTGTCCAACTTCATTCAAGACACTTCAGGATTACTACAGTCTTCACTCTGCCTTGAGAGTGAACAAAATTTTGGGCTTAGATTTGATGGGATTTTTTTTGGATGATATCTACAACCCTGCATCTTATACAAGTAGTATATGATGTAGTTGTAAGAGATTTCTAAATGCCACAAGGTGGGCTTGCTACTCACAGAATCATCTGTTTGGAAATTGACCATCTGAACTATCAGGTTCTCAATAATTTTGATTCCCAAAAAGAAATGTTTGCTGATCCCTCTTGCAGAGGGTTTCCTATGTCCTCTGTCTTTTGCAGTAGAGTGTCATGTACCAAAAGGGTTTTGCCAGTCTTTGGAGCACCATGCAAGAGAAGAGATCTCATGAAGGGTGCATTCTGATTCACAATTTGTGATGCTAGAGGAAGCACAGCATACTCAATTGTAAGTCTCTTTGCCTGCCAGAGAATCCAAAACCAATTATTTGAAATGCAAAAGGCAAAGAAACAGGTACACATTGATTATGTATAGTGTGGTTTCCTCAGAGCTTTGAATGTAGATTGTATATGATTTCAAAAGAGCACCATATAGAGAATACTACTGCAAGATGATGATCAGTAGGATGGGAACGTTTGATTTCTTATTAGTGATTTTTTGGTCTAGATTTCCTCAAGTTGGTGGCAAAGACATTTTGTTCCTTTTTGTTGTCATAGAACAGGAATGGGGCAGAGAAACACCTGAGCCATGCTGTTATCCAATCCCCAGGCTTTGATGGGGTCTTGTTCTACTCCTTGAAGCCACTCCTCACAAATGTACTCATCAAATGTGCGCTTGGGACATACTTGCAGAATTCCCTCTTTGACAAGCTCTGTGAACAATGACTCTACTGAGAATTTCTCTGTTTTGTCTTTCTTTCTCTTGGGCTTTTTCTTCTTTGTTGGGTCTTCAGGTGGAGGAGGCTCTTTTGCCGTTGCTTCCTTCTTGGCTTTTGCTTTTGCAATCCTATCTTTCTTTGCCTATATCAGAGGCACCATCTGGTATTAGCAAACAACTTGGAAATGCTAATCCTATCAACAAGTACTAGAATTCTACCATGCCATTGGGCAGGGAAGAGTTATATGAATGTGATTTGCCTGCTGCTTTTCAGCCTTCAACTGGGCTTTGAATTCTTTTTCTCTTCCTTCCTTCTTGGCTTGCTTCAAGGCTATCTTTATTGCCTCCTTCTTGTCTCGAGCAAGTTTCTTCTTCAATTGCAATATAAGTTCCTTTGAGGCTACATCCACATTTAACCGCACCTGCCCAACACAGTATGTCATGTGATTTTTACCCAAACCCATTGAAGAGAGCTTAAGATGTTTCCCTGTCAATTGCCAATAAAGGACTTTCTTTGTGTGCTACTGAGCCATGAAAGCTGCAATTCAAAATCCCATGTCAATGACACACCTCAAAGATGCACTTGTGAACTAACCGGACAGAGAAACCTAATTCTGAAATTGGGTGTTAAACCATAATGGCAGTCTAGGGGTTTGACAAATAAGAAAAATGCAAGCCTGCTTTTGTCAGAATATTTCAGATTTGAAGTAGTTAAGGTTGGCTACACTTGTTGGCAGAGCTTCTGTGCAATGTGATCCTTGTATCTAACTAGGCAAACAAACAAACTACCAACTTGTGGTGCAGTAGCTTACCTCCTCAAAAACAAGAGGGCGCAAGGTGTTTTTCAGAATCTCAGGGATGAATGTCTGCTCATGGTTGTCAAAGTCATCTTTATCATGCCAAGTCTTGAGGTAACTCTCAATTGAATGTTGTATGTGTCTGCCAAAATAGTTTGGACACATGGGGGGAAGGTCTGCATCTTCATCAGGTAGTGGCATCCGAATGGGCATCTTTGCTGGCTTCTTTTTCTTCTTCCTCCCACTGTCCTCACCCTTTTTCTTCTTCTTCTCATCTTCTGGCCTCCATAGCTCTGGAGGTGGATCAATTATATCCTTGCTCCCTCCAGCAGCAGGCCTTGGATATGGAGGGTAAAAATTTGTGTCAGGATCTCGGTTCTCATTCAACCATACATTTATCCTCTCCTGCAATACATGCCACATATATGCCCATCATTCTTACAGATCTTGGGGATTCAAGCTTTGAGGACTACAGTTTAGTTTATGTTGGAAGAATATGAAAGAGAAGAGTTCAGTGAAGTCCCGTAATAACACAAACTAAACTGTAGTTTGTGTTCTAACACAATCTTGGATCAAGTTTATATGTTCCAGGGACTCAATGATTCAGTGCTTTGAAAGGGTAAAAGACAAAACACCTGCATGATTTCACGCATTTCTTGGCCTTCAATTTCTAATATTTTCTGTTTCATATCCATCATGGAATTTGTCTCCTCCAGTTTATTGGCTTCCTGTATCTTCTTCCTCCTTTCAAGATTGCTTTGCAGGCTTATTTGAGGATCTTTTGGATCAGGAGGAATAAAATTGTTCATGTCTGGAGCATTGAACAGTACAACCACATGTGTTCAAACACAAGCAAGGTACTCTATCTAGTCAAAACAAGTAGTGTGTCTTTCCAGTTGATTGTTAGTGCAGATCTGGAGTACAAGAATTACAAAGTAGCAAAGAATTTTTAGGCCTTTATACACAACACCTTGCAAATTGTTGGCTGAATCTGGAGAGAAGTTATACTAAGTTCAAGATTATTTTTGCTTCTAGATGTTGCACACAGTGAGAAGATCATGGTGCTCCAACTCTAAATTCCTAAGACACAGAAAGATGCACATATGAGAAGTACAAAACATTACAGTAAGCTTGATAGGAAGGAAGATGTCTTACGGATCAATGTGAGCTCATCTAATACTGTCCTTTCTGTTTGGAGTCTTGCATTGAAACCCCGGGTGCTTGTTGAAAGCTTAGTTAAGGTCACAGTTTATGCTGCTGGTTTTTTCTTCTCTCTTTCAACAGGTAATGAGTGGGTGTACAATAGATGTCTAAGTCTATTGCTGCAGAATTTTTGCCAAAATCAAACTAAACACATGCGGGTTGCAAATCAAAACAGCTTGGAGCTTTCATTATTTCAATCTCCAACTTGCTAAAATACAACGTGCAAACACAGGCAAAATTTGTCTCTTATAAAGGATACATGCATTGCATCACACCACAAGCACTTTCTTTAGTGTGTGATTTGATTCCAGCTCGCTGCCTCTCAAGCTCAGTTTCCTGCATAGCCCTATAATCCATACGCTTATCATACTTTAGTTGAAGCCATTTTGTATGCAATCAGTTAGTGGCAAACATAGTGCAAAATTATGTTCTGTGTCTCTGTCACCTAAGTAGCACATTGAGAAGGTGAAGGTGGTTAAGAAGGGAAACTTGGCACTACTTGATTTTGGTCAACTCTGCAATCCTTTTCCTACTCTGTCTTCCCCTCTCCTCAGCCTGCATCACAGCAAGCAACATCACTTTTAGCAAGAGGCAGCAAATCCATAGAGTAATGACCTGTGCATGTGCTTGACAGAAAGCACAATTCTCGCATCAGAATAATGGTCCTGGATTTTTGTTTTGGTTTTTTGTAAATGGAATTTTGCTTAGTATCAGTGTTGCGGTCAATGTACTCATATGTTGTACTAGACACACCCATGAGCTTCTCCATTACAGCTTCTTCATCTGCTTCTATCTGCTTCAAGCTGATGTGGGTGATTGTAGAATAGCAGGATAGAGAAACATTCACCTGGATCAAGGCAACAGCTTCATCTGGAGTCATAGGAGGTGGTGGTACCACAACTTCTCTTCTGTGTTTCCTATCTTGAAACTCCTTTGCTTGTTTTTCAGCTAATGCAATCTGTGCCCTTTCTTTTGCTCGTGCCTCTTCAGCTGAAGCATGCGCTGCAATCTGCCTCAAGTACACTGACACATAAATAGATCCTTAAATTTGTTCTCTCCCTCTGTTACCCACTTGAGAGACAAAAATGTTCCATGGATCCTCTTGCTTGCTTTCAATCTCTTATGGTGTGAGGAGTAGGCTGAAAAAACTTTGATTTCTATGTGTTAAATAAGAATTTCTTGAGAAAGAAAAGGTATTCACCAAGTATGTTTCACGAGCTTCAAGAAGGGATCGGTTATCATCTGTGAGAAAGTGAGGAGGGACTATATTGAGGGCATCTGGCCCCATACCCATCTCCAGCTGCCACCCTCAATCCATTTGTACATGTAAATGTCTCTGTGAAGAACTTTAATGGACTCACTAAGCATTTGTTTTAGAATCGAAAACATCTATCAAGAAGGCTTCAATTTTCTGCTATGGATTACAAAACTTTTACAACTTTTTCATTGCAAAACTAGGTTAATAAGACTTGCCAGAATGTCATCCAAATGGTAGTACTCCTTGTTATTGTTGAGCTCCACCATCCACTGTCATCATATGCATGCCTTTCAAGTTTGGTCCATCTCTCTCTTCTACTCAATTCTTGATCCTATATCTTCATTGAACATGCAGCACAAACTAGGTTTTTGTTTTTCAGGCTCTTTGTTTGGAGAACAGAAAACCCAACTTAGGTGTTGCTTTCTGATTCTATTTGAATTCCACAAATGAACATTTTTGGTACTATAAATTATTGCAAGCATCAAATTCATTTGGTTGACATGACTCACTCCTTTGATTTCTAACAATCGACCAATACAGGCCTCAAGTGCATTCCTGGCATCACGACGCTTTTGAGGATGCACAATCTGCAACAGACAGAATCCTGCCCCAAATTCAGGTCTGCAATTCACACCATATGTGATTGAGCAAATTGAGAATCCGATTTATGCATGCAAAACTCTTGGCATCTGCATGAGCACAGGGTAAGTCCAGTGACCTGATCATATGAATCTTCAAGTTGTCGGTATACTTGTAAATACATTACATAAATCTTTGCAAACTGAGGTAATGTCTGCAAAGTACAGAAGCAGGTCAGAGGAGTAATGCAGATGCTTCACCTTCAACATATCTGCTTGTAACCCTAATCATCATTTTTAGCAATTTCAAAGAAACAAATTGGTTGCTTGAAATCTCGAATGCAGCTTGTGGTTTCCTCTTGAAAATCATTAACAGCCATAAATGAGGAAACACAATTAAGTCTCATAAGGGGAGCTAGAGTTGAGTTTTGAAACCAATGGCCATTCTTCAATCTTTTGTGGGAACTCCAATTTTAGGAGCTCTATGAGTCCCACCATTGCTGCTGTCCACTGTAGATCATATGTTCTGTTCAATCACTTGCATTATCAGAGTCAATAAAGATTACAATAACTTCAATGCAATTTTGTTCATGACCCTAGTTTCTGAGAGTACTGTCACAGTCCCATGTACAACATGTTGCAATTGAGAAATTATGTTTGGCAGCAGTGTTGCAGATATGTAGACACATGACTACAGCTTGTGTGCAATTTACTTGACAAAAGCATCGATTCATCTAGTTGCTGCTCATGGCTTTTGTTTTCTAAATCAACATGATGGCTTGTTGAGTTTCAGGTGAAGTGTGGTGAGAGTGGGATTGAGAAACTTACTCATGTGACATGATAAAAATAGAATGTTACAGCTGAATCAATAGATTGATCCACAGCATGAAAACCTAAATGAGGAGCTTCCTTGAACTGATATAGGCCGGTATTGCAATTTCAAGGGTTTTCTTGCATCTGTCTACTATTTTGTTGCACGAGATTGTTCCTCAGCAATCAACCCTGCCCCTTCAAACAATCTTATCATTACGCACCATGGATCTAGACTCTCATGTTTCAAGCACTCCTCCCTTTATGGGGTAAGAAATCACTTCCAAAAAAATCACTTGTGTGTCACATCTCTTTGCATTTTTACTCCTACATCCAAATAGGTCAAAGAGCTTCCACAGTGAGATTTTCTTCCATTGCCCATTGCCCTTTCTTGGGCTTCTTCACAAACTTTATGTCTCCTCTTTTCATCCTATCCTTGTCTTGGGACTTTTTTTCCTCAATGCTTTCTTCTTTCAAGTTTCCAAAGACCAGTGAAAAATATCTCACACTGCACAAATCCTTTGCAAAATCTACTGTACATCCTTTTACTGGTAATGAGCATTACTCATTTCAAAACACCAAATTTTTCAAAAACCCTTCCAATATCTTTCAACACACCAATCACACCAACTCAATTCCAATGCAGGACAGGACTAAAAATTAACATCCAGGCCCGGTAAGGAAATATGGTCAGAATCCAGATACAGGAATCAAATGTCATTCAGTCAAGCTCCTACACAATGTCCACATTTTTGGAAGGAAACTTGACTACAAAACAAAACAAAACAAAACAAAGGGGATGCAAAAAGTGATGATGTGTTTGTGCAGTCATAGGATTTCCAGGAGAAGGGACATTTTGACAGTTAAGTCTGTTCAGTTGCAAAATCAATGGAAAAGTACTAGTTTGTTGGAATCAACCTCCAATCTATGAAGACAGGATTTCCCCAATGGACAAAGCACATTCATCTATGAACTAGTTACTCTCCCACTCATTGCTGTGCAGAATTCAAGGTCATTCCAGAAGCAGGGATGGCATATACAGAACAATACACAAGGAAGTCACAGATGAGGTCAAGGGATGAGATGGTAAACTTTGGCTGGCAGAGCAAGTATGTAACCATGAAATCAAACTCAAACCTCTTTGGAAAAATCATACTGATGATGACTCCCTTGTTGAAGCACACCCATTTTGAGCCCTAAAACCTTTGAAGAAATCCCCACCACCATCACCACATGCGAATAACAAAATGCACTTGTTTAATATTTTTGTTTGAGTTTCCACCCATCAACCCATCAGCAATTGGTCGTTTAGTGGTGAGTTATTATTACCCTGAGAAACACAGTGACACAAATTTCCTATTTTAGGAGCTTTTCAAGATCAACATTGAGACACATTGAAATGTTGGAGATCAATTCTGGTTCCCATTTGGGCAATAATGGAGAATCTCGAAATTCTTTTACGTTCCATTTAGCCTTTGCAACTTGGGACAGAAAAGTTGACAAAGCTATCATCTGTTCGTAAGTGGGGCACCTGTTGCATTCTTCCAATTCAGACTTCAGGAATGTTGATTATGGGTGAACCAAATTAACCGACTATTGCCCCAAAATTGGGAGACTGTAGTTGTGCCTCCTGAAATATCTTCCATTGCCCATATAATTTTTATACCCAGCAGCTGAATTAGTCATGATAGTGTAACCAAAAAGAGAGGGTGATGAGACCAAACAAAGAATCTGACCACTAGTATGGGCCTAATCAGAGTGGTCTCCCTTCTGATCTTCTGAGACAGACCACTCTCTCTGACCCCTTTCTCTCCAAGCTCATCTCAGAATGTTTCCATGTGCACTCACTGATCTTTGGACAGGAACAACTCATACACTCACAGATCAGCGGAACAGAAAAGCCGAATTCAAAACTTGCACCTTGCCATTCATGAAGATCTCTAGAGAGCACAATCCTTCTGGCTCCAGAGTGTACATCAAAAATCAAACATCAATACAGGTATGGCCTTTGAGGTCAGAGCTCTCGGTGTTCACTCGATCCCTTGAGCCTCTAACCCAATTCCCCACAGAATGCTACAATGCATGCTTTTCTTCACTCTCTGGACCAGAGACCTATGACCCGATTACCCTCGAGTCCGAATTGCTCTCTGAAAACACCTGACTCTGGGCAGTTTGTACCACACTTGCCAATGTTACTCGAAGAGACTCACTCTCATGCAAAATGATCAGCAACTCTGTTGGTTTCAAAACCTTTCTACATCCTCACTCGATGCTCTCATTCTTTCCACATTCGGGATCCCCTTCGCTCTCTGCTACTCACTCAGACCACAACCAACATCACAGATGCAAAGCACTGCAACCCAAACCCCTCATCCTGGATCCTTCCTCTCCTCAAAATGCACCCCAATTCTATAGCTCGGATCCCTCAAGTCCTCATCACACCTTGGCACTTACCCTTTCATGAGTCCTTTACAAAACTACCTGGCCAAGTTGCTGGCGCAGCGGAAAAATTATAACAACCAGCCAAGTTCTGCTCAAAAATCAGCTCTCCACCGCTCTCTACAGCTCAAAACAGCTCTAAAACCAGCTCTCTACCGCACTCCTCCTGACTCCCATCTGCATTCCCGATTCTGCTCTCTGGACCCCACAGCCATCACCTCACCACCTCCTTCCGTCCCGTTGCCGCCTTCCTTCCACCTCCCCTCATCAATACAGCTCCATGCCTCGCCATCATTCGCGCCGCCTTCTTCCTGCACTCCATAACACCCCTACCAAAAGAAAAGCCTCCCCATGCATTTATCTGCAACAGTAATGGAGAAATTCCGGCTGCAAAAATGATGGCTAATAAAATAGAAAGCAACTCTCAACAACCTGCTGTGTTCACACCAGTGAGGTGACCTATTGTTCGGTCACAATAGTTCTGTTGCAATCTGTGAAAAAAAAAACGAGTCACAAATGGCACTGGCATCTGAACCATTAAGGACTTGAAAATCTAACACAATATGATTCATGTATCCCCACCACAATCCTCAATCAAAAGCAAGGATTTCTAAATAGACTTCAAATGAATTCACCATCTAGAGCAGTTGGATATAAGGACTTGGGTGATGTTGGAGTTAACTTCTAGCACAAACATGCATTGAATAATCTTTACATTTTGTACAACTAGCACAAAGCTTGTTGCCATTGTTACTCCAATGTTATATGGAGCTGCCAAAGAACATGCCAACAGTTGAAATTCTTAACCTTGCTCCAGAAGTTCAAGAAGTTTTAGTGGGTTGTTTCAAGAAGACAAACTACACAATCTGAAAAACAAAACTTTCATGAGCTGGCTGAAGTGGCATGGTCGAGAGAACCCCTTCCCTACCACACACTCCAAACCTTAGCATTTGTGATCTACAAACTCAATGAAGAAAGTGGGAGTAGCTCACTTTTGACTTGAATCTCTATCACATTACCCCCCTTGACTATGTTATCATGATTGGATATTTAGGCAATGTAGTCGATAAAGACGTGATTAAAAAAGGCAAGTACATGAGCTTCATGGTAGGTGGCATACAAATGCTTGTAGACAATATCTTTGACCAAACATTTGCATCCATCTCCTCCATGTAATGGAAGGGGGCCAAGGAAATTTGGGAAATATCAACATGACAAACACAACAACACATTGAGATCATTGAGCCTATAAGGGCCAACAATCTAGGTCTACTTTCATTCGAGCCCCAACTAAGGCTAGCATGTAAACTTCTTCCTCCAATAGTGCAAGCTTGCATTTTTATTTTTCAATTAGTTTTTAGAGGGGTGAGTAAATCATTTCAAAGAATTTATATCAGCATTCCTTTCCCCATATCCTCTCTACCATGTCTTTAGGTATTCATCATGCCCACTTAAGTTTATGGGTAATTTCAAGTTTGAGTGCATGGCTCTCCGAGCATGCAATCATCTTGTTAGTACACATTAGGTTGAACCTCCCCCATCTAATAGTTTGTAGCTTGGTTCATTGCGTTTGTGATCAACCTATAAATTCAATGGGGATACGTTTTTTTTTTTTGTTGTTCACATGAGGGGAACACATTACAACACATGTTATTCAAAATGTTTTTGTTTATATTGCTAGAACAATTGGGTTTCATATTTTGTGGGAATAGACACGTGTCTTGACATTGTCATCCCTCCAATGTTCACGTCAACCAAGTCAATATTGTGTTGAATAACACAAGTGGAGTTCACACTTTGGCTTATGTCATCGTCATCAATCCAATTCAAGCAAATTTAATTTCACGAGTTGTTATTCAAGGAATGCTTACAACAATTATGGCCTAAGCAAAAGACAATTTATATTATAATTAACACCCTAAGGACATGTTTCTCCTTTTTGCCAAAAAGATATTTGAATGTTTAAAGTTAATATTTTTTTTGACTAATGTGCAAATCAAAAATGGTGTGGTCAACCAAGTGTTTCAAAGGTCCCTTTTGTTGTTTTACATTCAATTTATAGGCAAAAGGTGTTGATGACTTTATAGAAAATTCAAATGGCTTACATCTTGAAGCAAAAAATTCGTTGTCAAAGAGATTTTTTTTATGCTAGGTGTTTTTTCTCACCCATTTTTTAAAAACTATACCTCCTGTGACAAGTGAGAGGTTGTTTGTTTGGTCCCATTTAGTAACTTCCCATTTTGAGTGTTGTCTTTTGGTTGGGCATTGGTCTTTTTTTTAATTGTTCATTCTTTTCTTTTTTGTGTGAATGTTTTTTTAGAAATGAAGTTTGACCATGTTTCATCAAACAAATAAACTATTTTTTTTCACAGATACACAAGGGAAATAATGAAACAAGAAAGGAATGATAACGGAAATAATAAAATAATAATGCAATTCCTTTCAAACCTTTATAGCAAATCTATGCAAGGTTTTTTAAATAATAAAAGTGGACAAGTTACAAATAAAAATTATTTCATTTAAATTAATATTAATAAATTTTCAAAATAATTAATATTCAAAAAATGTTCAATATTCAATAACTCATGAATGATAGGTTGAAACATTACAAAATCAATGCACCCTTATTCAAGTCTCAATAGAATAATAGGAGTTGGACTAGCCCAATTTTTTATTGCAAAAAATAAAATGATAACAAATGCTGAAATGATGTAGTAGAATGTGGCTAATTATAAAATGTGATAGATTGGGAACCCATAATTTTCATATTGATAGTGACAAAAAATACTTGTTTTTTTGGTCATAAAATATTATTTAAAGGTGTGAATAATTTTTATACATGATGATGTCATTTTGAAGCCATTTCATGTTCTTTAAAAATAAAATAAAATAACAAAAAACTTTTTATAAAAAAATTATGCATGTTTTTGAATATTTTATGATCATTAAATTCAATCCAACTTATTCCACATGTTTCCCTTAAACATTTTTATGAACATCATATAAAAATATTTTAAATTTGTAACATTAGTATTTTTTGACACTAAAAAGATGAAAAACTAAAGACTTGTTATAGTTTATGCAATATGTGTTAGTGTGATTACACCCATTTATCAAGAGGCTTTCCAAAAGCACCAAGAATATGACAAAAGGCGTTGACTATTGTGAGATCTCAACATCATAAATAAAACAAAACAAATAAACCACTATCTTTCATTACATGTTATAAATGAAATAGCCACTAGTAACACATAAAATAATGAAACATTAATTTTTAGATTAATTTTAGAACATGAAAATAATTTTAAGTTCAATAATTTTTGGTTCATTGGTATGAAGATTACATATTAAACATGCAAAGTACCTTGTAAATATTTTTTGAAATGTACCAAAAATGGAAGGGCCCCCATAGTTTGGGAAGGTTATAACATTGTCATGTGCAAACAAACAAACATTTATCTTATTTAATACTAATGTAACCTATGTTGGTGGTCAAGTGTGAATTAATAATTACCCAACTAATTTTTCCTTCCAAAAACCTTTTTTGTAATTTAATGAGTTTCCAATGACAAAACCACTCAAAATTCAATTTCATTTACACCTAAAACTTCCAATTCCAATTCACCTTCATTAAATCTTACTCATTGAAAGCATTTGGACAATACCAAAAGTGAAACTAAATTCCCTTACAATTTTAGTTTTTATTTAAATAAAATTTTGATGATTTTTTTTTGGACAATATTCAATAACTTATTCATTATAAGTTGAAACATTATGAAACCAACTTAATGAACCTTATTCATTGTGGGCTTTTCAACAATACCAGGAGCATGGCAAAAAACACCATTATTTGGGAGCAATGTTTTTTTCTCAATATTTTGAAGTAGCATCATTGGCACTTTCCAACCTACATTCATTGAAATAGGCGACAAATATGATGTGGAATTTTTTTCACAATTGGCTATAACATATTCAATTATATGAATTAAGGGCAACAAATAATTTTGCAAGTTGATTGTAGTGGTGACATGGATATCCAAGAGAATGTGTGCGAACCAAATGGAAGCTTATTTTAACATAAAGCTAGTAATAAGCAATGTGTGAGGGAAATTTGGCAAACCCAACTTAAATCAACCGTAAATTTGTGCAATTTGTGCACAAGTGTGGTGGATTTGTGGTTATAGCCTATATAATCTTACAAGCATATTCTTTTGCTATGTATTGTCATGATCAAATCATGAATTCCTCACTTCGGCATCTACACAAATTTGCCAATACAAATAACAAGTGTTCTTAAAATCAACCTAAAATGTTTTGTGTGGGTTATGCAAGAGCAAAATACAAAGTACACAAATAACTTTAGATACTATTTTACATACATATTCTATATCTCTTCCAGGGGGATTGAACCCCAATCCATTTATGGATATTCCCCAATTGGAATGGAAAAAAGGTCTACACATACCAAGCCACCTTAGATTATACATGAAAAATTAAAGAGTCGTTAGTTTTAGTCTATGGTGATGATACTAGAAATCTACTACATATACCCAGGGCCACAATTTGCAAAATATACACATCATCCAAACTGATATAAAAAATCACACACAAAAAAAAAAGAAATATATTGTAGAAAATCATGAAAATGCAATAAATCTAGAATGGAATACCTAGAAACAACTCAAACTTCACTTATTGTTTTCTCCTAACCCAAAATGCCCTTAAACAAGGGCATGTACATTGCAAATTCTTGTACAGATTCGTGGTTCCAAAACCCATAGATCCACACCTCAAAAAACGAGACAACATAACACATACTAGTCCACCCATATCTCTAGTCATGAACTTCTAGTTTCCATAATGGATCTTATTTTTCCCCCACTACTGAATGGCTATGTAGAAAAAGAAAGAATCCAGGTGGTAAAAGTTTTGTGCAAACATTTTGACCACCAAGTCCAAATGGATAGTCAACCGGTTCTAAAGCTTCAATTTCAAAAAGTTCACATTAGAGAAGGTCCTCTCATCCTCCACACTGCCCAAGACCATGATAACGGCCAACTCAACAAGCATTAGATACTCCAATAGCTTATCAACCACAATAACATTTTATGCCAATTATCCCCACAATTTAATTGTAAGGTTACTCTTCATTATTAAACAGAAGAATGACATTTGCTGGTTAAGAAGTGTTGGATCCAACAAACTAGCAACCAAGGTGCCACTTGCACCTTTTGGTTTTGGGTGGCAGAATTTTGCTTTTAGGATTGCCAAGGTGGTCTCTACATCAAGCGCCTCCCAATAGTGGGAATAGATGATCCCCATTTCATTCATTTATTCATGGGTAGGGAAATGCCTTTCAAGTTCTTTTATCGACCCATTAGCTGCACATGTACACTATTGTTTTGCAAATTGTACTAAAAGTGCCCAGTCATCCTTGGTCACCATAAACATAACACTAGTTGTGGAATTTGTCTTGTGCAACATATATAAACGGGTGTGGAAATTAATAGTGACATATTAAATTTCATTTTTTGGCTCCAACCACCAAACCATGTGCAAGGCATCACAAATATGTTTCGTTAAATCATTGAAAGTTCAAAATTGTGGGTGGTCATACCTCTTCAATGGGTTTACATACCAAGAATACAAGTCACTAGTACATAGTATGATAAAGCTCACAAGATCACAAACAAAAGTATCCCTACCCTGGGCCATTTTGGACAAACTCTATATTGCTTCCATCATGGGCAACACATAAATTAGTCCCAAAATAGTGTCATAATCACATAACAACTCATAGTTGTTTTTGGCAATTACATTCCCAAGACTATCATTAGCCATTTTGACAACAAGAGTCTTGTACTCCTATAAAAGACGCTTGGCAAGTGCAAGCATTGAAATCCATTGAGTTTTCACATTATGAAGGATTTTTCCACCCTTTGTTTCCAAAAATTTTGCCAACTTTGTGAACTCCATGTGCCCTCTTAAGGGAATGAGTAAAGTACACATACATGGACTACAACAATGCTTCAATCTTTGCCACTAATGGCAATTTTGAAAGTGTTTGTGCGACCAAACTGCACGTGTGTGCCCTGTAATGGAGTCCAATGACAAATGGTGCATGTTTATCTATAAGCTACATTGTCACCCCTGTTTTCAAACTTTGAAAGATAGTCACACCATTTGCTGTAAAAGAAACCAACCTAGAAGCCAAATCCCCCTTAGATAATCCCCCATAAATAGTTGCAAAATCCACTAACATTGTAGTTAGGATATTATACCCACCTCCCTCAATTACCTTTTGTAAATTTAAGAGGATGGGTACCCTTTGGAAATTTTCAAACACATAACAACGAATAGATATCTAGCTTTGGTTGTCAATAGTTGTGACTTCATCACAACTAAGGGCTATAAATCTCGCCTTTTGAATTACATGTTTAGTTGCATCCAAAATTAGTTCATAAAACTAGTTCAGTCCATAAAACTAGGACTACAAGTTAACATATTCAAAAGTTTCCTTAATCATTAAAGGCATAAGATTCAACACATAAGGGCAGGCTCTAGAAGGTAAGTAGGATGTAAACCTGCCATTACCCATCCATTAGAATTAGTCCAATGCATTTTGGCTAGCTATTCAACCTTAAGAAAATGAAAGAACCCTTGCATACATTCATAATTTATCAAAGGCCTTTCTTGTTGCAAAAGGTGGAAAATAGTAACAAATTAGAGGTTTTTTTTTTAAAAAAACTTTTTTTGCATTCACCACCTGGTCAAGAACAGAATCTGGCCTTGTAGTGCAATAGATGCAATAATTCTTTGCATGTTGGGTGTCAAAACTAGTGCATTTAGCACACTTGCACTTTCTTTTGCCACTATGCTTATAGAGCCCATCCAACTTCAACACTAATAATTTTTCCCTATGTTCAACATCAATGTAAATCTTGCACTACACATGGTGTAACTTGATGTCTTCCCCTATAACAAGATCAGCCCATTAGAATTTGGCAGTCCATATGTCCTAAAAGTTTCTAATGACTTACCATTGAGCCTTCCTTTTTTATTCAACATGTGTAATAGGGACAATGTTAGGCTCAACATTGTCAATGCAAGCTTCAACAATAGGATTAGATGTTCATGGATTACTTGAACTTGAACTTGGGGATCGAATTGGAAGGAATAGAAGCTTCACTGTCTAGTTGTAAGCTTCCAGACTTTGATTCCATTGTTGAAGATGAAGCTAGGGTACTAATTCCACCACTTCCAGAAAAGAAGATGTGAAACTTGAGATTTGCAAGGTTTTTGAGAGGTGCCATGGTTATTGTTAATACTTGCAACCAAACAAGACATGGAAGACATCAAATTTGTAATGTTTTTTTCCAAGGAATGAGATTGCGGAAACTAGAATGGCAATTGATAAATTACTTACAACTTGGCACTTTGTGTTTGTTATTAAGGACCAACTACACACTAATAACATATTTGATACTTCCAAAAACATAAATGTTGTAACAAGAAAAAGTAATAAGTCAAATAAAAAAACATAATGTGATTTAAAGTTATAAAAAAATCACCTTGATTTATAGGATCTCTTTTGTAGTAGTTGCAACCTTCTTTGTATGTTTGTTTTGAAAATTTATGATTTCTAAGTCCAAGCTTGACCTATTCCAAGGTTTGTAAACAAACTTTGAATCAATGAGCTTGTTGTTGTCACTAATTCAAAAGCACTACAAAACTTGTAAACACCTATTACAATTTATAACCAATTCTGAATTTACAAAAAACCAATGTGAATCTAACTCTAAATCCTTGATGCCATCCCCAAATCCTCAGCAATGTTCAATTTGTTTCAAATATCTAGATTAGTTCCAAGAAATTTGTTTGAACTTTTGGCAACTCGTCATCACATGGACTTGTTTACCATTATTGTATGGAATGTTCATCAAAATTCCATAAGAATATAAAGTCAAAACATTTTGCCAAAATGACACTCAAAGTTCAATTTCCATAAAGGATGAGTAGCCATAATGTGTAATTGTAGCTTGACCATTATCCTTTAACAGCATGTACTCATGTTTAAAAAAATAGGCGTGCTAAGGTCAACAAAAAATGGTCAAAAATGGTTCATGATGAGAAAGGGTATATATTACATCTTGTTGATTAAATGCAACAAATGACTTGTTATCACAAGATAAACAAAGTGCCATTAGTTGAATTGATAAATGAAGGTAAGGTTTGAAAATTAGGAATAGAAAATTCCAAACCTACATTCTTGGTGATGATAAGCACCACAACCAACACGACAATTAGAAGACCTATTGCTATTTTAAGTGCAATGTCATTTGTTGATGCAACCACCGATACCATGCCCCATAAAGTTAACCCAATATATGCAATGGCAGGAATCTTTTAACATTTTTCTTTATTAATTAATGGATAACAAAAATGAACTCTTGTTGGGTCTCATTGAAAATAATTTTCATGGTGGTAAGGGTTGCATCTTCCAATTATGTATTTACATTTGTTTAGATTTTAGGAAATCCATATTGAAGGGCTCCTCTATAGAGATTCTATAATAATGCAACTAAAATAATGAAAGTAAAAGAATTATTTGCCTTTCCTTAAGCCCTCATTGCTCTTACTAAAACCCCGTTTTCTTTGGAATTAAAGACCAAATGCATTTTTACAATGATAAGGCAAACACAATTTTATGAATTAGGGACATGGAAGAGATGTACTACATTATCATTCTTGTTGGCAGATTGTGGTTAACAACATAATTCAACCTAGCCAAAAGATCCAATTATAAAAGAATTAGTAAAAGCTTCAAACTTGGTGCCATGTAACAAAGAAACAAAATGGAATTTAGAGTTCCCAGTTTTCATTGAGGACATAACGAACTTTTGAAAAAAAAATGAAATCACATAATGAAAAATAAATGAAAATGCCACCCACCAAACCATCACAAGATTGATAAGAATACAATAATCACTAGAGTCAAACTCTATTATTGTATTTGTCATGAGATCTATTCACCTATTATGTATTTTCTTTAACTAGTATATAGAAACCCCTCATGTATAGGGATAGAGAAATACACACCATTTTGTATTACATTTTTCAGTATTGACATAAATAGGAACATAGGCTAGCCTTGACATTGCCTTTACTACCTATATATATGATTGCTACCAAAATTGCATTTGTTCTATGTTTTAAAATCATGATAAAAAACAATCCAAGATATTAGAGAACTTCTTCTTCTACAAAAACCCATATCAAGTTGTAGAAATGATTGACATGATCACTATGTCAAATCTATTGAAAAAAAAAGGGGGAAAGAAAAATTGCAACACACTAGATTCATATTTAAATTGATTCACATTGCCTTATTATCAATTCATTGAAACAAGCAGTGACTAGATTTCATCCTCAAACTATTTGAACATGCCTACCCAAAAAAAAAAAAACAGTTTTTGAGAACTCTTGGAAGATGGAGAAAAGGAAGAACATCCACCTTTAGACAACAAATAAAGCCAAAAGAAAGTGTGACATTTGATGATGGTTTAACCAAGAGAAAGTTGGTAGCAAACATGGAATTTGCATGAGCGTATAGTCAATCCAAGTTAAGTAACTGACAACCTTTATTAGTCTAGTTCATGTGTATCATTGGCTTCTTACCTAAAGTTTCCACTTTTACTAAGGTCATCTGACTGTGGAGTGTGATAGGAAGTTTTTGAACATCATGTGTGCAGTGTAGCTACTTTCTCTAATATAAATGTTCTTCCTTGCTAACTCTGCATACTTTAGTTTGAGTCTTGGACAAAAGAGAAGGCTTTTCCCAGTGTACAAATCCTTCCCAACCAAACACAACATTGCCCACAATATTATGTTGACAGGGTTTGTCATCAACCATTTACTACAAATCACCATTGTAGTATTAGAGAGTGAAAACATTCCACCCATTCCCCATCTCCACAACCTTTATTTTATTCATGCACCCCTTGAAATATAAAAACATCCCCATCCTATTAATGGGTCCTTTGCAGAGACCAACAAATGTGGTAAAAAAAGATGTGTGCAAAGACATGAAAGGTCTAATATGCATATATGTTTCAAGTTCAAACAAAATGAGTTGTATATATGGCTTTAGATAGATATGAAGTCACTTTTCAAAAGTTAAAAAAACAGATCAATAAGTTGTACTGCCAAAGAAGGGAGAGAAAGCGACCAACCAAAACACCAAAAAAATATAAGTTCCTTTACTCTAAACAAGTACATAAAATAGCTCTCTTGCTTGACAAAGGCCCAAAAGAAAACACATAGTTTAAAGTTACATTGAAATAACAAAAGCACAATAGAGAAAATTCCTCCTTCCAGATAAATTCAAGGCGCAAATAAAAATCAGAATTGAGTGCTGCTTGATCCATCCTAGAGACCAAGAAGGTGGCAAGTATTTTATACAAAAAGGTCACAAATAAAATTTCAGACAAAAGGTTTCAAGTCTCTCACTGGATGCAAAATAAGCTAAGTCAAAAAGACAAAGAAAACCCTGAAATTTGCATCTTTCTTCCTTCCTTGGATGAGATTTATGAAAAAATCTCTACTTTTGTAATGTTGCATTATTATCATTATTGAAACTCAGATTGGCTGTTGTTGCCAAAATACTAACATTTGAACATTGTTAAACACACTAACAGAAATCAAATAACAACATAGAAGCGACACACATACTTGAAGAAGGGAACATAATATGAACAATACTAAGTTTGCTCCTCTCCAACGTGCACACACAAAAGCACCACACACAAATTAGAGAAAATTACTATTACATTTTTTTGGTTTCATTTTCTAACCCAAAAAAAACCTTGCTACATAAGAAAAAATTCCCTTGGGGAACATCAATCAATCATTGCATGGCCAACACAAACATAATTGGTCAATTTTCCATCAATTTTGCAATTAAGCACATATAAGAAGACAAAGAGCAAAAGCAAAGAAGACTTACTAACAAAGATGAAATCCACAACTTGAATAGAAAGAACTGAAAAAAAACATTCCTCAAATTAGTCTCCTTGAAGTCACAAAATTGAAACCAAAACATAATCTAATAATACCTATACTTTTGTCATGTTGCTTCAATGTCCACTTCAAAGTTGGTCATCAATAACCTACACCACATACAACCAACAATGTTAGAACTTAAGAATCAAAATCTATATTGAGATTTTTTAAACGATCAAAACAACTAATTAATCAAAAAATTGTCCTTCAACATTCAATGTTGTGTGGAATCAGATCTTTCCAATAAGTTGTTACCACCATTTTGAAAGTTCTTGCAAGGTGTGGCAACATGATATTGGTTGTAAGTGAGCCTCTTGTGATAGACCCTACAGATTTAACGAAATGTTTGTGACATCGACCCTTTACAAACCAAAAAAACTTGTGAATATGTAATGGATGTTGGAAAGCCATGGTGAAAAATGGCTTCTATGATAAGGAAACAAAGCAATTCCCTAATGATGGGGGGAGATTATGTGCTCTGATGGGGAAGATTTCCCCATTGCAAGCGATGATGATGGACATCAAGCGTCGGGTGCAAAAGCTGCTATCCCTAAAACAAGCCACTACATTTTTGATGATTTCCGCCCCCCCCCCCCCCCCCCCCCAACCACCTTCTTCCCTTTGGTTTTCCCCCCCAAAAAAATTTATTTTGAAAACATCAACTTACCAAA
>Ga0116231_10001271_pt1 | contig 51081 bp, 35 predicted proteins | sample S1TSphgellanicum_2_FD_89695 | JGI IMG/M metagenome (GOLD analysis project Ga0116231, IMG submission 89695) | Host-associated microbial communities from peat moss isolated from Minnesota, USA - S1T2_Fd - Sphagnum magellanicum MG | ecosystem: Host-associated > Plants > Peat moss > Unclassified...
TGAATGAATGAATGAAAGATGCCCTCCGGTTATCATATCGGGTATGCACCACTCACCTAGCGGTCACTTTTTAAAATTTTCAAACAATTGGTGTGGCTATATAACCACGGTTCCCAAATTTTCAGGAAAAAAAAGAAAGTCTAAGAATTAGTGCGCTTTTTTACCGATTCTTTCGTAAAACCTCTGGTTCTTCTTTTGAAAGAACCGGAACCAGTGATTCTTTGATTATGGGGAAAAAAATTCAAAGAACTGGAACCCACACTAGAACCAACCACCATTAGTGGGTTATTAGAAGGGTGGTTCTTACCATTTGTTTTCACGGTTCTCAAAAAATCAATGATCTAAAATATGGAACCGGCAGTTCTTTATATTTTTCCAATTTCCCATAGTCATGACTTTCTAAAATGGCAGAATGTTGTTGAACTTTAGGGTTTCAGGGGTCGTGATCAGGGGTCCTCGTTGCTTTAGTGCTGTGTCGTGCCTTGCAGGCACAGGTTACCACTAGTATGGACTAGTGCGCTACTACAACAATGCCATTTTGGATCAATTGAAGCTTATTGGATAGGTCATAAACCCATACACATTGCATTCAAATTACCATACCATGTCCCAAAACTTACCCTACCAAATAATATGACATAATATCCATCACATTCATGGTTATTCAAATATGCATTATCAAGTTCTGAATTCGGCAGGGCTTATGTGTCATGACACCTTGTTAATATCTCAAGAGGAGCTTAACATGGAATGGTGACATGTTTTTGATGCTTGTTTAAACAGTAAAAAAATGATTGAAAAAAATTCTACCAATCTAAAATCAAAATGTTAAAATTTGATGATTTTTCCAGAAAAAAAATTATTGCTTCAAAATATTCACTTTTTATTTTTTGCATTTTGGCAAAAATTTGCACAAAAAAATAGTTGGTGCCCATACAGACCAATGTTCAATTTTGGTTATCAACATATACCATGTATTGTATATATAATATCAGTATATACATGTTGTCTATATGTATATATATGTACACGTGTAGATGGGTTGGTTGGTAGGTTTGTACATAGGTGGTACTATGTGTACCTAGTACCGACCTTGTGACCATTTGCTCACATTGATGGTTTGCATATTGTTCAACAAATTTCATCTTCATTGTACAACAAATCATCACTATAAATGCAAAACTAATGACAATTTGAATATGAATTGACATGTAATGGATAACTAGAAACTTTCTTGCAGAGATCAAAAGCATCAAATACATCATCCACTGAGGACTGAGAAGGGGCTTGCAAATTCCACTGCATCATTGGAATCAAACAAAAGTTGACCCATCAAAATCATTTGAGTCACAAGAATCCCAACCAATTCAAGGTTACCCTACCTCCCTCACCTTAGGACTATAACAAAGAAAAACCCCATTGTAGTAGTAACATGGATCATGAAATGCAGTCCATTTGAATTTGGTTGACGGTGGGTATAGTACACATAAGTGATAACCTACATCTCTGCAATTTGAGACATGCTAAACACTTTTAAGTTCAAAACCACCAAGCCAATTTCTTTTCAGCAATAAATCAAAGACACTAAGGCGTAATGCAAATAAATAAACTAATGGCTCCCCACCAAACCATGTAGTTCCATACTTTCACTCCAATGTATTTACACATCCTTTAGGTTCTGATGCTAGGAAGAAATAAAGCTACATCCACCAGGTGCGTAACAATGTTCAAATTGGCAATCCAGAAACAACTGCACAGCATGACATAGAGTTATATGGTTTCTCAAAATGCCTAGTTCCTGTCTTTATTGTAAGACAAACACTAAGACATAAAGCACAAAGAAGATGCATAAATATACCTTACACCAAATGGTATGTCTCTTGCCACATACCTCTAGAGCATGTTTTCCTGGTTAGTATGGTTACCTATTTGAGGTGATCTGATGTCTTCAGAGAGGTGACCAAATGAAATTACTGTTCATGAATGAACCTCTGAAGCCGGGCAAGAGTGATTGCACCAGCTCCAAAATCCTCCAGTGTTGCTCTTGCCAAGGGGAACTCTGCCCTTGCTGTCCCACTAGTAATCCCTCAAACAAACCCTTAAAATTCAGCAATTGTTTGCAGCATTTTGTAAGGTAGATCCTCTCACACATGCACTCAACAGCTCAACAAAGAAGAATGGAAATAAGCTATGGCAATGGGTACAGAAGCTGTGTTCAAGAACTCCAGAAATAATGTGGGTTTTGGTTCAAACTACCAGAGGCTGGCCCAAATTGCCCCCAAATGGTTAATCCAGAGTGTACTGGCTGACAAGATGTGTTCCACATGCAAAAGCAAGGTTCAGCAAGTAGTCAGATTGCCAGTTACCTGCTGCGCACAACGACACAGGGCATGTCAATGCGTGAGGCTGCTTGAACCCCAGTTATTGACCCTGCTAGCAATATACAGCGATCCACTCCTAATCCTGCAATTTCTGCTGCTGCTCTCAGTACTGCTATTGTCTTCCTTGATCTGTCCCAAGCAATCAACTCTCATTATGACTGTTGGACCACATTAATAGACTGTGCATGACAGAAACTGTCCACAGTACATAGTTAGAAGCATTTGCATTTGGGCTTCAGTTCAGTTCTTGTGTTCCAAAGAATAGAAGAAACTTCGCATAGTGCTGTTGGGGACTCACATCTGAGTAAAGTTTGTATCTATTTCAACCCGGACTTTCAAGATAGATGCCACTTCTTCTGCAATCCGCTGTTTTTCTGCCAAGACTGCCATCAGACCAGCACACAGAATATTACACATCCATTGCAGACATGTGTCTATCCAGGAGTAATATGCAATCTTCCTGGAGTGACTGTCTCTTTCCTCAGGGTAGAGACAGTGACTTGTTTTCACACTATGAGAGCATTGACCATTCAGAACATGCATTCAAAATGCCAGAAGCAGTGAACTCCAGCAATACAAAAGTGCAAGACTAGCTAGTAAAACCAAATGGAAAAGATGTACCAGCTTTTGAAGCTGCGATAGAAAGCTGCTCATCAATATCATCTGTAGTTCCTGCACTAAGCACAAGTTGGCCATATGCACTGCTTTTGACTTCAGCCTCTCCAACCACTTTTATCAAACTCTCCCGATCTGGACCCAATTGTGCAATCAACGACCTGACCTGCATAGCATTCTGCTTAGAGGATCTGTTCTTTCAAGTTCCCAACAAATATCTCCTTGAGATAACCTTGTGTGTAAATCATGCTCCTCCCCATCTACAAGATGGAGATATGGCACTACCTCTTTCTCATTTGTCTCAACTAATCAAATATATGGATGTTTTATGATATAATGACATTGCCAGGATAATTCACTTTCAAGAGTTATTGGCAACAAATCCATGGTTTGTCAAACATTTCTGCCAACAAATCCTAATTGTTACTTTTAGTAAACAGACAAACCCATTCTACCCAACATTGAGAGGCTGCAGGCAATCAAAACCATAATATTTACTTCAACCAGAAAGGATTGTTCATTTGTACCTCGCAACTTGCTCCCCACTCTTGCTATGGGCAGATAACACAAGGAGAGGCACTTGAGCTTGCAGCACCTCATCTATGAACCTGCAACCACCACCAGCATGCCACTAACACCAGATGAAATGGAATTATATCCAACAAGTGCAAATATAGTAGGAGCCACGACCGCAAGTCCAATCACAATACAGCAGCTACATTTAGCACTCACTGCTCAATGCTAGGCCGGAGAGGAAGACCGCCTGATGCTGCAATCTTCTCCAATGCCCTATGCTGTCAAATTCCAAGATCCCAATCAGTTATTTCAGTTCACAACTTCAAAACTAGTGCACTATTAACCTCCTCAATGGCATCACAGAGCAGGTACACATCCCCTCTACAATTGGAGGTTATTGTACATTGGTTCTACATGTTACAAGATGGCACAACTTTGGTGTAATTCCTCATAGTGCAAGCTATATATTTTCAGTCTTCCCCCCATCAATGTAAGCTAATCCACTTTAGGATAGAGAGTCAAAAAGAGGTGTTTCTATGGGCCTGTGGCTACACTTCAGGGAACTGCACAATGTTGCACCAGGGATCATAGAAGAGACAATGTGAATGTGACGGAACTGCCTTGTTCAATCCATGAAGAGCAGAAAATCAGAGAACTTGTCACACCTTGCCTTGCATCACCTTGCGCACAAAAGCATCCTTTTCATTGGTTGGAAGAGATGATGGCCATCCTATCTGCTTCAAGAACTTCCAGTTAGAATAGCATCTACTTTTACAACACAATTGACAACCCTGATCTTCCAAAAAAAGTCATTAATCTCAATAGCAAGCAACACATAAGAGTATCAAGACATAACGGTGACCCTGGCAAAACGGATTGTCTAGAGCACTGGTTGGGGAAACAGTGATGCAACAGCAACAGCCTTGCAATGCAGGAATCTCAGTAAGAGACTTCCTTCACTTGTCATTCATGAGCACATTTGTGAACATCTGGCTTACCACAGGATATTAGTCTCCTAATGCCAATGTGCTCTCAATTCATTTCAATTGACTATTGAGGTCCTTCTGGCTGCATGGTGCACATGCTTCTGTATGCTGCTTTACATTTCTACCCTAACACTCTTCTTAAACCCAATAAAGAGCACAACTCAGAATTCATCAAGCTGGCACAGGGGGAAGATGGATGCAGGGCTACATACTCTATCAAAAAATGCTGTCAGCATTGCTTCCTCACTCCCACCTGCTTGTCTATGACACACCAAGCAACACAACAAGCAACCTGTAAATCATTCACAGCCCTTATCCATCTGTCCCATTCACTTTGTCCACCACCAACCTTCACAGATAAGTCTTCATAAGTGGGAAGAGTAACACCTCAAGAGGTCAGCATAGACAGGCTCTGTCCAGCTTGCACAATCAAGCCCCAGCTCTTGAAAGGCTGCAAGCAAAGAAGCAAATAAGTATATTGGAAACCTAATACTACAGGACAATTTGCAAGCATCTCTAAACAAGATTGAAGGTAATCCCATAGATTGATATCCCAAAGCTCCTGTTAATAATGCTTCTCAGATGTTTCATGGATGCTGAGAGACAAAGGCTCAACAAATTCTCCTCCATTCAGGAGGCATCTTTTGTGTAACTACATTGGCAGATTTTAGAATGCTTCAAACTCAACCACCTCACAGATATCAGATTTGAAGGTAAAACCATTTGCACTCACTCACACAAAAAAATCAGATGAAGACCAAAGGTAAGAGCAACTGTCCTAGAAAAAAAGAAAAAAAAAGGAAATGAACTGATCAATAGCAGCTTGTGTTGGGCGCACCTACATTGAAGCCATTCCGATGCCCAAACTTATGAATGTCTGCCAGCACCCTGATACACCATCAACTTGTCAAAACCACCATGAAATAGATAGCTGACTGTATCAAATTGTGGCAAAGCAGACACCTAAACCCAAACAAAATCAATCATTTTTTTGAAACTGCAACCAAAAAGCACAGCATCTGTATGACGTAAAACAAGATAACTGTTTTCTGGTTAAGGACCCTGTTACCACAATGCAGCATCCAAAAGAAGCAGCTCGTCCAAACAAAGATTGAAACCACATGTGAGCACATAGGGAATGGCTAACAAAAGAACACCGAATAACATATTGTTCTCTGCTCTATTGATTACCCTCCGTTTCAAACATCAAAACAATCTTCTCACAACCTCCTCCAATTCCTACGCACATTGATAAAAGAAGAAAAAAAACACACACACATACACACACAACATGCTGAAAATGACCAATTTTTTTTCAAAACGAAGTCTTCCTGATAACAATTACCCGTCCACTTCCAGCAACACCGCCATGTTCCCCACACTACTACTCCCCCGCGTCTCATCATCCACCATAGCGGAAGAAGGAACAAGGCGCCGCCGCACACTTCGCAACGGCCCCTTCCAATTCTCGCACCAAACACGTACAACTCGACGAAATGACGACGACACCACCGCTGTCGCCACCTTCTTCCCCATGCCATAATATCTCCCGCGCCATAGCGCCACCGTCGTCGTCTTCCCCGCAGACGCTACGAGCTTGTTGTTAGTAGCACAAGGCGTAGCAGCAACGGAGATGGAAGAAGGTAGTATTACATGCCTCATTGCCAACGTCTGCTCCATTAAAACAACAGATACCTACAATAAAAGAAAAATTTCTCCTTTTTGTTTGAAGAAGAGTGGAAGAGCCGCCTCTCTGGATCACACATCACACCATCCTCCTTTGCTTTCTGTGCTGCTGCTAAGTTGAATATTGGCTGGTGGATTTCATACCTACTTTACACACTTCAATTCAATGAGATTTGTGTGTCCTTGCTTTCTACTGTTCTCGCTGGCCGTAGGTAGCAGCAATCCATCAAGGACAAACAACTGCTGTAACTGGACCCCGAAGCACGTGCTTGAAACAAATTCCACCTTAAGAAGAAAAACGGATTACAGGAGGGGCGTGAAATTCTCGTTTTGCTTCACTGAAAACGAAGCAAACGAGGTGGGGAAAAAAGGGGGAAAGCAAGCGGGAACAACCGATCCGTATGAAAACGGAACGAAGAAACGAGGATGCAAATCCAGAAAACTGCAACAACTGAAGAGGAAGAGAAGAGGAGGAGTAGGAGCGGGAGGAAGCACGAGGAAGAAGAAGAGGAAGAAGAGAAAAAGAAAATCCTAGTTGAGCAAAAGACGTCGAAAAGAAGGTGAAAGCACAAGACAGCAAGAGAGAAAAAGAAAGGGGATGAGTGAAAAGAAGCAAATTGAATCAAACCCAACAAGCATCAAAGGAAAAACAATTCTAAAAGAAAATGATGCACAAAGAGAGGAAGATTCATCACAACGTTTTTTTGGGGGCGAATTTTCACCAAATGGCGATTTATTTATTTATTAAAAAAGGCGACAATTTAGTGTTTTTGGGAAAATTTTAGTAGCCCAATATCGAAAAAATATTGAATTAAAAAAATTGTCAAATTCTATACTAAGTTCTAGTATGTAGCCAAAAATATAGAATGGTGTTTAAATTATTATTTTTACTTTCATAGAATTTGGTCACCAAATCTGGCTAAATCATCTTATTGATGATCACCACTTCAGCTACATCACAAAATTGAAAAAAATAAAACACCAATTCATCAAAGTAGAAGTGAGAAAAGAAGCTTTTATTTGCCTATGTAAACAAAAGGAATGAAAAGAAATGGGGGAAACTTGGGTAAATAAAATTTGACCATGAGCCCTGGAGATAAGTAAAGGAAGAGATGAAGACATAAGTAAAGGAAGGAGGAGTTAAGGGAAAAGAAATGTTGTGGCGTGCAGAAAGAGAGATAAGAACACAGCGGCCTGCAAGCTCCTGTGTTCCTGCAAGCTCGCGTCTCCGTCGTCGCGCGCTTTCCGAAGGGAATTGCATTGTGGACAATTGAGGAAGAGTAGCAGCAATGGCAATGCTCGTACGGGATGGTCGTACGCCATTTTCTGGAAGCTCAATCGCCGCTCCCGCATGTTAGTCGGCCGCGGTTTCATGCTATGTTCTTGAATCTTGCTTTGATGACGGTTTTTTTCCCCCCTCTCTCCTGTCTAAGGGACTTCTGTCTCCGTCTCTGTCTCTCGCTCATGCTTTGATGGACTGTTCTTCTTCCTGTGCACGCACAAGCCCCGGTTTGCTTAATTAATTAAAAAAAAGTGTGTTCCCCTTCTTCACGAATTTCATCACAGTGAATGCAAGTTCCTGTTCTCCAGAGGGACCTTCTTCCGGCACTTACACGCAGTATTTCCTCCTCTAGTTTTTCTTCCCTGAATAGTTTCATGATTTTTTGTTTGAGTGATAGAGGTGGCAATTTGGTTCTGGAGCAATTTCCTTTTGCTGCAACGTGGACATACAATCCAATGTCTCAATTATGTGCTGTTCACGAAGGAAGGTTGAGCTTTCAGTTGCCTAGTGACCTCTCTGCTAGGAATCTGAAAACCCTATGGCATTTGCATCCAGGTTCCCAGTAACCAAATCTCCTGGCAAGAATTGTCAAGTACATATACATAGAGTCATATAGAGTCCTTTCTGAAGCTTGAATTGGAACCCAGTAGCAGATGGTTCCATTCCTGGGGCCAGAGCAAAGTCGGGTGCATACAGGTTGCTATCTACTCCAGAAAATGCAGGTACACAAAGTCTTAGTGTTAAAGCTATCCCTTCAATGGTGATCAGCTCCAGCTTTCTGCCAGTGCAATTTCTGTTGTCAATAGAAATGAATCATGATGGGATGCTATTTATTATGTCTAACCTATGGGGGAGCTCAGACCCTTTTTAGGTTAGTTCTGAATCTCTACTTCCAAGCATTGATCCCCCATGCTAGTTGCTGGCAACATCTATGTTTCTTGTCACAGTATTCTTGATATGTGGCAGTAGCAATGATGGCCAAGTTTTGATAGGGCATGCTCTTGTTCTCACATTGTTGCTTTGCAGATACATTATTCCTGCCTGTTTCTTTTTTGATGTTTGGATCTGTCTCAGCAAACAGAGTAGTTGTATACTTTCAGCCCCCAAGGCAAAACGTTCAGCTTATGTTTGTGGCAGTTACTTGAGATTTGGGCTAAACAGGGCTTTTTGCTCCCTGTTTTGTGCTTATTGTGGGCAGGCTGTTGACATGGGAGGATGGATATTATGATTTTCCAAAGGCAGGAGGAGTCAGTGGAAGTGAACTCCACTTCACCAACAATGGGAGCAGAGAATGGAGTCACTGAGCATCTTTTGGGCTTAGCCATTGCCAAAATGTCATACCATGTCTACTCTCTTGGGGAAGGGTATGACATGCTTTCACCAGTGCACATTGGATTTGACAGCATTCTTAGTGTGTGTGGTTTGGAGTTCCATCATTTTTTAGTATGGGCAATACAGCAAAATGTATGCTAAATTTGCTCGCAAATTTGTTCATAGAAGCTGCATGATGAACACACTGCACTGAAGTTCAACCATGGAACTGATGAGAGCAAGGACTACTGCTCTTGGTTGTTTGGAATCCAGAAAATGTACTTGCACTGCCATTGTCTAAAGCAGGTGTCAAACACCTAGAAATGAATCAGCTGTGCTAGATGGCTAACACCACATTTTGAAAATCAGAAGAATTTTGACATAGCCATAGGGTCCTGTATTCCAGTCACCCTTGTAGATCCCATCTCTATGTGAAAGGGACAAGTTCAACTCATGTCCAAAAACTCTGTTGACCATAACAGGCTGCTTCAGCATCTACATCGGTGAAATGAAGAATGAATTTGGTATCTGGATCCAGACAGAGTTGTACTCTGTGATTTGGGATACCATGTAGGGAAGGCTAGGGATCATATTTGGGAGTCTCCACTAAGTGCAGGGAACTATTCAAATGAGTTCATGTGGTGGTTAAGCTGCCCATATGTGGAAGGATAGTTTTGACAGTCTTTTCTCTCAGGTTGTATATCATAATTTCCTTAATGGGTTGGCAATAGAGCTGTGAAAATTGTGAGGAGTTCCAATAAGTTTCAGGGGAAGGTGATATCACAGCTTTGTGTTGAGATTGTGACTAAAATTCTCAGGTATGAACTGGTCGAGATCATTTCACCTGAGAATTCAGTGCATTGCTGAGTTGGTGTTCTTGTTCAGGATCATTGGGTGAGTGGCATTTATTGGTAAGCATCAATGGGTTTTTGGAAAGGGAAGCCTGAATCCAGGGAATGCATGCTAGTTGCCAGAAGCATGTTAGAACCTCTGCAGGTTCTAGCTCCAGTAACCATTGTGTACGTGAGAACGTAGCCCATGGGCACCTCAAGGTATACATAATTGGTTTGACATCTGGGAATACAGCATACCTTATCTTTCTGTAGCTCTATTGTTGGTGATAGGCTCAAATTCTGGCAACTTATGGAAACAGCTAATGTCCAGTAGTAATACCATGTCAATATTTCAGCAAGATTGCATCAGTAGGCCTGCACCAAAGAACATTACCATACGAGACATTGCCACTATAGAGAAGTGATTGTGAACATGATACTTTGAGCCAATGATTTCGTATTGATGTACTTTGTCCGCAAAGAGTTACTCTCATTGAAATCACCTCCATTTTGCTTTTGTTCTTGTTTTCTCTTTTTTAATTGTTGGGATACCTTGTGTTCACATCTGCAGATTGTTTGCTGTTATGTCATCAGATCTGAAATATCTATAACCTTATTATCTTGTCAAACTATATTTCTGGTTAACTATCTATGTAAGTACGTAGAAATTCTCACTAATGAATATATTTCTTCTCAAGAAATAAGCATTTAACACTCAGTCATGCTGACCTTGTGCCAAAAAATATTGTGGCTCATGGATTTGTTTTGTGATGACCCAACATGTGAAGAAGAATGCACACCATCTTGCATTCACCATGTGACATGCTGGTCACTCAGTGGACAAAACTGAAACCACCGGTAACATTTGTTTTGTGTATGATATGGTCTTGTTCTGTATGCAGGAGGACTGAGGTTTTTGTACTTGCACCGTAGCTACTCGAGTACACCTTGTTTTGACCAAGCTGAGAAGTGGCCAACTATTGAGGGTGTATGATTGGTGCAAGAGGCAATACAAGTCTTCCTGCACAAGTTGTGAGTATCTATCATGTCTCTGAACAGTAAGTTGTGGATTGTGGGTGCACCTCAAAAGTTATGGTATAGGTGGGGTGGGTCCCAGTGAACCAGCACCCACCAGTGCACCATCCATCCTTCATGGTGCACTGGCGGGTGCTGGTTCACTGTGGCCAGTGAGGCAAGAATTCAACTTCTGTGATCATGTGTAATGATCTTGAATGGGGAAAAGAAGGGTAATGTGTTCATAGTCTTTATCCCCCATGATTGTGAACCTTGTCACATGAACCCCCATGAAACTTGGTTTTGTAGATGTGTTTTATGTGAGTGTGTTTTGTGAAGTGGCGGAGAAGCGCACACTATGATCTAGAGTTGTTGGGATTTGTTTATTTATTTGTTCTTTTTTTTTCGTTTTGTCTCTAAGTTTTGGACTTCATCATCCCAGCAAGACAGAGTTCTATATATTTTTCAATTGATAGGGTTCCAACATTTTGAACCCTTCATTTGTTCAGTCATTTGTTGAACCACTTGTATGTGCCTGTTTTCTATGTCATTTCTCTTTCTGTCCAGGCAAATAGGTTCACTTGCCAGAATTGCAACTTGTAATGCATGCCAATTCACTATAAGTTTGAACAATATCAAACCTAAATCACCTAGTATGATGTGGCCAAGTGCAAGCATGTGTTTCTTGTAAATGACTCTAAAAATATAGCTTGAAAAATTAACACGCTTGCCTTTGGACCAAGGTCGCAAGTGTATGTGAAGTCTATCTCTTAAGACATGTTATGTGTTTCTTGATTATGTTCCATTAGGTGCAAAGAGTATGTGATGAGATTTGAAATGAACAAGGGGTGTGTCACATTGTGGCATTGCCATTTACATTAAAAAGTGGCAAAAGAAGAATTATGGAAACTCAAATATTTCACCATGCAAAAATATAATCTTCAAAGTATCCTCTATAAAGAACCAAAGTTCTTCAAGATATATTTTTATAACTCTGTAACTAATCTCAAGTTTCAACACAAGCCAAAATATCATCTTTCAAAAATCCTCATATAAAAATAGACGCATCATCTAGGGGCCAAAACCCCTTGAGCTACTATACTCTAATGGATCTAAACACAATGCAATTAATCAACTAATGATAAACATCAATTCAATAGAATCAAAACAAAATGTTATATTATAATGGCCACAGATACTTACCAAAAAAATTCAATACAAAGTGACATACATAAGACAAACTATTTCAATAAATAAAACTCAAAATTTAATACATTTTTTGAAATTATACAAAAAGATGAAAGTCATAACGATAAAAAACTTATATCTTAAACTAAGAATTGTTAATGGAATCATTGGTTACATTCGAAACATTTCAATCAACGAATCCCAATGGATTCAATGAGATCATTCAATACACCCACCTACAAATGTTTATGTTGATTTAAATGAATTCATTGAAAAACATGACACTTTACAAGGCATAACCCTAAAAGGTCTACCAAAAAATGTCATACCAATAATACTGATATCCTAAACCTTTCAATATCATCACTGAATACCATAATCAAATATTTCCAAGACATTTAACATGAACAGATACCAATTATCGTTTGCCCTTGCTTTTTGTTTCACAAACTTTAAATCTCAAGGACAAACATTTGATCAGTTGATCATAGACTTGAAACAACCACTTGATAATGTACCAATTAACATGCACAACATATATGTAACATTATCACAATTACATTCCGTGGACTCATAATATTAAGGGACATCTCTGTAAAAGACATATGTAAAACCAAATCAAAAAAAGATCATTAGAGATGACAAAACCTTGTTTAGACCAAAAGAATATCAATACAAATGATATCAAAACCAACAAAGATATTGAAATTCTTATTCAAATATGGACCCTAAAAAATGTGATGTTAATAATTTATTATATAACAATTAAACGAAAAAAATTGCGATATCAAGTGATTTAAAAAATGACTTTAGTGAGTATGATAACATTAATTATTGGATTGAAAACCTGCAATTAACTAAAGTAGATGAGAATATCCTTCTTGACCTGAACAGATGGTTAAGTGATCAACATCTAGGAAGAGCTATGCAAATATTGTATGTTGAAAAATTACAATCATTAGAATATGAACAACATACATATGCAATCATAAAAAAAAATGCACATGTATCAAAAAATGTTTTCAACACATATTCATAAACAACGATCATTGGATATTAATAAAAATTCACATGTCAACTCCTAATTTACATTATAAAATATACAATTCACATATGCCAATGACGAAAAAGTTGCATAACAACACAATCCAATTATTATGCAAACTTATAAAGGTGAACAACTTGTTATACACAGATGCAAATGTAATGCAACAAATATACAACTCATCATGTGATGTTTTCATAATAACATATGCAATAGACATTGTGTTTGGATTTGATTCTGAAAAATCTCAATATGTTTTGACACAAATGCAAACACATTTACAAAACTCCATAAACAATAAATACATCTTTCCTTTCTCAAAATATGACTTAATATGACATATATATCTTTTTTTTAAAAAATTCATTGTTGCTGGTAGAGCAAAGCAACACGGAGCCCAAGTTGAAATTGAGTTTTATGTTTAAATTGTCCGTTAAAATAAAGTTTCACAAGAAGCTTTTCAACCTTATGTATTGCAAATCAATCTCCATCACATTGTACACATATGAAAGTTTTCCATAGCATTTATTTTTTGCTTATGAAATTTCGCCAAAAAGAGAAATAAAAAATTTAAAATTTTGAAAAAGTTGATTTTGGAGGTTTTTAGTTGCCAGAAGTGAGGAAAAAGAAAATAGTAAAAATCACCAGATTTGTATATTTGGTTTGGTTTTCATCGTGTAGCCAAACATCGTGAAGTTTGATTAAAGATATGTACTTTATTTCAGGTTTATAGCCAAATTTGGCTAAATCTTCCCAGGGACGCCACTTTTTCCACATCTTCCAATGGATGATCGCCACTTTGGCTACAAACAAAACTTCCTAAACTACAAATGCACTGCGGGCCGTGAGCCCCAAACCCTAATTGTCACCATCCCTTGCAAACCCTTGTTGCTTCTCGGCGGAGCGTCTGAGAGAGACCAGAACAGAGAGAAGAGAACGCGAGAGAGTGGAAGCGAGAGAGGGGAAGAGGGCTGGGAATAGGACGTGAGTGTGAGATTGAGGCGGAGAGAGATTTTGTTTGTGTGTGGGAATCATGTCGGCGACGCAGTTGTTGAGTCGTTTGCCGGTGCCGCAGCACAGCGGAGGAGATGCTTACGATGTGGCGAAGGATCCATGGTTCCAGAGCCGGTTGGAGGCTGCGAAGCAGCCGCAGCAGCAGGCGTTGGTGGCAATAAGAAGGGGGCAAGAGCCACCGGTGTATGGGAAACGAGCGGGGTTCGTGCCGCGGAAAGTGGAAGATTTCGGAGATGGAGGAGCGTTCCCGGAGATTCATGTGGCTCAGTATCCATTGGAGATGGGGAGGAAGGAGGCGAAAATCGATGGTAAGATTCTTCCGGTAAGCGTCGATGCTGAAGGAAACATTGCTTTCGATGCTATTGTGAAGCAGTCCGAGAATGCTTCCAAGACTGTGTTCTCGCAGCATCGGGATCTCGTCCCTAAGCTTCCCAGTGAGGCAGATGTAGACAAACCTGGGGATGAGGAGGTCAAGGAGACCACTGAAAGGACCAAGGCTGTTTTAGAGAAGATTGTGGGTGCAAGGTTGAGTGCTGCACAGCCCAAAAGTGTGCAATCGCAGTCAACTGTTCCATCCTATATCAAATACACACCTTCCCAGCAATCAGCTGCATTCAATTCCGGTGCAAAAGAAAGGGTAATTCGCATGGTGGAGATGCCAAAGGATCCTCTGGAGCCTCCCAAATTCAAGCACAAGAGAGTTCCCAAGGCGTCTGGTTCACCTCCTGTTCCTGTGATGCACTCTCCTCCTCGGCCTGTGACTGTCAAGGATCAACAAGACTGGAAGATCCCTCCCTGCATCTCAAACTGGAAAAACCCTAAAGGGTACACTATTCCTCTTGATAAGAGACTTGCTGCAGATGGAAGAGGGCTTCAAGAAGTGCAAATTAATGACAATTTCGCAAAGCTTTCAGAAGCTCTGTATGTGGCAGAACAGAAGGCCCGTGAGGCTGTGGAAATGCGATCAAAAATCCAGCGAGAGCTGATCTTGAAGGAAAAGGAAAAGAAAGAGATGGAGCTTCGGATGCTGGCTCAGAGAGCGAGGATAGAGAGGGCAGGTGGGGGGGTTGCTCCGATAGAAGCTACTGGTGCTGGCATTGGTGCAGATAGAGGAGGTGGAGGATTGCTGGGCATGGACAGGAAGATGGAGGACATAGAAGGTGGACATGCTGGGGGGAAGGGAGAGACAAGGAGGGAAAGCAAGGCAGAGAGGGAAGAGAGGCTGAAGCGGGAGTCTTTGAGAGATGACAGACGGAGGGAGAGGGAGCGAGAACGGAGGCTTGAAGCCAAAGATGGTCATGTGGGCAAGAAAAGCAAGCTTACAAGAGATAGAGACAGGGATGTAAGTGAAAAAATGGCCCTTGGAATGGCAAACACAGGGGCTGGAGGTGGGGAGCTCACCTATGACCAGCGCTTGTTCAACCAGGAGAAGGGAATGGAATCAGGGTTTGCAGCAGATGACTCTTACAATGTTTATGACAAGGGTCTATTCACCTCTCACTCTGCCCTTGGTGGCCTCTATCGACCTCGAAAGGACTCTGATGCTGAGGTCTATGGTGGAGCAGATGAGCAATTGGATAAGGCTCTCAAGACAGATAGATTCAGAGCTGATAAGGGCTTTGCAGGGGCTACTGAGCGAGGTGGACCCCGCGACCGACCTGTTGAGTATGAGCAGGAAGCTGTTGAGGCTGATCCTTTTGGACTGGATCAGTTTTTGACAGAAGTCAAGAGAGGAAAGAAAGCACTGGATAGAGTTGGAGGGGGAGACACAATGAGGGCTAGTGCTGGTGCAGGAAACAAGGAAAGCTACGAGGGAGGATCAAATCGATCTCGTGTTGATTTTCAAAAGGGTAGCCGCTGATTGCAAATGGAGGTCTTTTACATGCACATCTGTTTGCAGTTATAGTCAGACCAGTGGTGACAACAGCCTCCTGAGCCATGCACCTTGTTGGTTACTGCTGGCATGATTCCTAATCTGCAGAGTTGTCTATCTTAGTGCTGTCTGCATCTAGCTGTTGCTAGCAGCATTTCCACTTGCTCATTTTGACTTAGATTGATACACACCAAGAAGAATGAGGGTGATCAAGATCCATGGGATGACTAATGAGGATGAAGATCTCGTTACAGCATTTGTAGTCTTGTTTTGGGTTTGATCTGAAATCTGGAAAAGAAGTCAAGTAAAACGGCTCCTTGTAGCTGTATTTGAACACTGCAAACAGTAGCTGGGATTTATGCAGTTGTGGGGCATGGGTCCAACTGTACCCACTTGGTTGTGTAGAGAGTATTTCTACTTTTGATTTCTCCTGAATCTCAAAGAAAGTGGTGAGAATTAGGGTTGTACCAGCTTTCTGTGAGAATGAAGGTTTCCATTTGTTCTTCTTTGTATGAGGACTTCTGGAGATTCCGTCAAAAATGCATCCTGAATCTTTCTTCTTGACTTTCAGAGATTCCCTTGAATTGCAATGTGAATCTTCCTTCTTTGTATTTGTATCTGCACTTCAGGAGGGGTGATGAACAATTGGATTCTAAAACAGATCTGACAAATTGCGCATATCAGCATCTGCTTGTGAGGATGTTTGACAGTCCCACCCATGTCATTTGGGATTAGTGACTGTTAAACCGCGGTGATCAATACAATAGCATTTCAAATATGTTCAAATCATCTTTCGGGTCGTTTGATTGCTTATTTCAGATAAGGAGGCGATGGATTCTAACAATGTGAAAATCTTATGGTTTTAGGGTTTTTTTTCTTTTCTTTTTTTGGGGTTTCTTGTATTGATTTTGTCTCTTTCTTTAAATAAGCTATAGCTCTAGTGTGTTTGTTGTTGTTTTGTTCTCATGTGTTTTTTTATAGTACCTGCAAGTATGCATTGACTAAAGTGTATTTACTGAGAATTTAATTTCTGAGAATCTAATCAAAATGATTTTGTGCAGTTACGTACCAAGCAAGGCATAGAATGTCGTGTGTGTGATTTGGCAGGATGACTACTCTGCAAGTTATGGACATTATGTTCACGCGGAATGGTCATCTTTGTAAACATGCAAAGTGTCTACTGAGAATGTAATTTCTGAGTGTAATTACTGAGGATTTTGTGCAGTTATGGACCGAGAAAGGCAAATAAGGTCGTGTGTGTGATTTGGCAGGATCACTATTCTGCAAGTTATGGACATTATGTTCACGCGGAATGGTCGTCTCTGTAAACGTACAGAGTGTTTGCTGAGAACTGTGGTTTCTAAGAATGTGCAGTTATGGACTGAGAAAGGCAAATAAGGTCTTGTGTGTGATTTGGCAGTATGACTATTCTGCAACATTGTGGACATTACGAGTCTGCGGAATAGTCATCTTTGTGTCGTCGCGCAGGCGCGCCCTTCATGCCGGTGGCCAACTTCTTCCCTTCCCCATCATCGCGCTCCGCTCGCGCCCGCCCGCCCGCCCGCCCGTCATCATCGCTTTCCGTCCTGCTCTGCTTTGCCCTCTTTGCTCCTGTTTTGGTTCAGAACGAGACCTCACAAGTTTCCCTTCCTTTCTCCCTTTTTCCAGCTCTTCTTTTTCCCGTTTCCGTGTTGTTGGCCGCCTATTTTTTTTTCCTCCGCCGTCGTCGAATTCGTGTTGCCGGAGAGCTACTGCGCTTCCTTTTTCCGTTTCGTTTCGTTCGCGCCGACTCTACAACCTCGGCACATTGCGCCTCTGATGGTTTCTTTCTAGTCAGCGTTGTGATCTGGGGAGTTTTTGCGGTCGGTCTTGAAAAGGTAAATCGTTACTGTGCCTTGCTTCTTGCGCTTGGAAATCCCGCCGTTTGTTCTAGGAGCAAGTTCCTGAGAAGCATCGGCGTTTTCCGTCCAGGTTTTGGAAGTCTTAGACCCATGTCGTTCTTGCTATTTGCGGCCGTGCTTTGTGACATTCCCGTTGACGTTTCGTCGTGCTTTCGAATTGGATGGATAGGTTAAACCTTGAGCTTATACACCGGAGTTTTTTCATCACAAAAGAAAAGCCACGAGTGAAGTGAGAGAGGTTTCAGAGCATGGATCGGTACCAAAGAGTGGAGAAGCCACGGGCTGAAACTCCGATTAGCGAGAATGAAATCCGTGTTACGACACAAGGGAAGATGCGCAACTACATCACCTATGCCACGACGCTTCTGCAGGTTTTAAGACTTACTGCCACTGTTTTCTATTTTGTTCTTGTCAGTTTTTTCTTTCTTTCTTTCCTTCCGAATTAGTGGGACCAATCCATCTCTCTGAGTTCCTAAGTCCCTTGTGCTTTCGCTATGGCAAGTGATGCAAATACATCTCAGGTTTTATCAATCATCATCTACTGCTCTTCTTCTGTTTCTCTAGGGTAAATAATACCATATGCAGTGTGTTTTGCCTTTTTTTCTGCATATTCTATGTGCTCTGGAATATATCCATCTTTTTTTGCCATCTCTTGCATAGTAGAGATATTCCATATGGAACTTTTCTCTTCGAGGTTTATGATTGGGGTTCAGGTGGCCCCAACCACTCCTCTCTATCTAGGTCTCTGTTTGCCTGTTGCTTAGATACTTTGCTTGTACAGGAAGTGAGCTGAAATAAAATGATGATTAAGATGAAATGAAAATATTAACTATATTCATTAGCTATGTCTCTTCACTGTTAGCCAAGACCATGACTAAGCCTTCCTGTTGCTTCTGGGAATAAACTCAAGACTCCCTAACTTTTGACCACATTACTACAGACCAACTGTTGGGAGTTATGCAGTCCGTAAGGGGTAATGAAAGTCCATCAGTACCTTCATGATGAAGGTGATGGTCTGATACTCTGTGGTTGTCATCAAGTCACTGGGATGTGATGGCAGTGTGTCACTGCTCTTAAGGAAGAAGGTTATGGTGAGATGCTTTGTGAGTGACTCTCATGAGGTTATGACCACACTCATTCTGTTGCTTTTGTTTTTGTTTGGCTGGAACTGGCACTACACTTGTTTGGTGAGCTTACATGTTTTTCTCTCTGCAACCACATTGATAAATAGATTTCATTTCCCTATTTTTCCTTTGTAAACTCGAAAAGTCTAATTCCAGATTTTTGGTGTCAGTGATGGAAGCTGTGTTTGGGACCTTGGGTGCTTCATATTTAACAGAACAAAAACGGCACTGATATTTTTTGCACAGTTCTGTATAGAGACTGATCATTTGACCTTCCCCTTGGTGGTTTTAAGGTCATCTATGTCATGATTGCTTGCATGATAACTGATCTAGCACTTAGAGTAATGGTGATGTGTCATGCTTTGCTTTCAGATGTGTTGGAAGTCCAGTTTAGTTTTTTTTTCATGAGGTTTCAATTTCAAACTGGGGCTTTAGGATATTGTCTTTCCATTCCTTTCCTTAGCTGCCAGGAGAGTGTGAGTGCGAGTCTACAATTTCTGTTGTGAGTCGCTATTTCTGGTTCAACATGCCTATATCAATTTGCTTGCTTTCCCTCTCTGTGATGTCCACTTTTCATTGTGATCCAAGCTACAAAGGCGACCCTCCCTTGATTGTGAACTGCATTGTTCTTTTCCTTTTGCCATATGACACTGCAAGAATTGAACACATCAGTGTTCTGTTGGAGTTATTTGCTAGGCTCCATCTGAGATATTCATTGTGAGACTTTAAATTCTTAGGGTTAACAGATCAGGATCATGATGCATAGTACTATCTGAAAATGTGGAAGCAAGCTGGGATTAGTCTATTTTCAACATCAGGGTTCTGTGTAATATCATGTGGTGGGTTTAACTTCATTTGATCCTCCACTCTTGTAATATTACTATTGCTTTGATATGCAGGACAAGGGAGCATCAGAGATTGTTCTGAAGGCAATGGGCCGTGCAATAAACAAGACTGTCACCATTGCAGAGATTATCAAGGTTCTTTTATTGTTACACTTATCCCTTTGATGAGATGTAATGTTCAAGCTTGGATTTCAATGTTGCATCTCTCAAGCAAGGGAGTGGTTTATGAACTCAAACATTAGCTGCTATCTTTTAGAGGTATTGCCAATTTCTGTCACTACTGATGTTTATACAGCTTAGGGTATGTCCAAGGTGTTGGAGAAATGTTGACACTATTGAGCATTTTTTGGAGTCTATGCAGAGGAGGATTGCTAGCCTGCATCAAAATACAGCTATTGGATCGACCGACATAACTGATCTCTGGGAACCACTTGAAGAGGGCCTCCTTCCGTAAGCACTTTGTTGCTGACTGTAGCATTTAGCTGTTTTCACATTCTTATTGTTTTTGGGTTGTAACTTAGTCAGCTACAGAGCAAAAACAATATTGCATAACTGAACTGACTTCTTTCTTTTGGTTGTTGACAGCTTGGAAACAACACGACATGTTTCTATGATTACAATTACCTTATCAACAAAGGAGCTAGACAAGACATCAATTGGGTACACATCATGGATTATCCTCTATTCTTTTAATCTGCCAATATTGATAATATGCTTTTGATTTAGGGATAACTTTTTTATCTCACATTTATCAGAAGGTTGTCAAGAGGAGTGTCCCATACTGTTGATTACCAGGTAACCTTTGCTGGACCCAATGATTGCTATCAAGCCCACACAGGAGTGGCTGATTGCTTCTGTGGTTCCAGTTTTCCAATTACTGCTGTATGTATCCTGTTTGTTTTGGTTTGGCAGGAACTAATGTAATGGGTACCTTTAAAGTGCCATTTTGGATTTTTCTCTGCAATTTCATAGAAATGGTTGCAGCTGTGTAAGTTTTATGTTAACATCTGAATTTGACAGAAGTTTATATGTAGTGCAACAAATTCTCAGCTCGCAAGAACCTCTTGTTTAGAAAAGCCCAACAAACTGTTTTCAGAGACATCTAATGCTTTGAACAGCTGTAACCTGACAGTAGGGCATTCTACATGACTGGAAAAGTGAAGCAGATTACCATATGACAAAGTTCACTGCTCCACTGCAAAATTGTAGGGTTGAACATCTATTCAGGTCCATGCAGTCAAAGAACCATGAGGAGTGCCAAGGTTGTGGCCTTAGACACTTGATGGGTGTTTGAGAGCTTCATCGTGGCATCCAAAGCAAGGGTTTCCCTTTCATGAGGAGACAACTATGTCAGGAATTTATTGGTTGGATGAGGACTATAAAGGAAAATGAGGATTGCAAGGTGGAAATTGCACCTCTGATTAATTGCAATTGCTGGAAGTGCAGGTATCAGCCTCCCCTACCTGCTGACCAGGTGAAACCAATGGCTGAATTCGATTATGAAGGAGGTGAGGTTTCTATCAATGATTTGTTCTTTTCACTAGTGCAGCACAGCTCTCAGCTGTTTTTTGGGAAGTTCTTTGATGACTGTGAGGAGTTTAGTGGTTCCTTCTTTCTGTACAGATTTGTTTGATAGACAAAGTTCTTGTCATAATTGCTTGGAGCTAAACAATGCAGTTCACCATCTTTATTTTCAGATGGTTCACCACGTGGAGGAAGGGGAAGAGGTCGTGGTCGGGGCAGAGGCAGAGAAAGAGCAAGTGGTGTGTCTCTTCACTCTTGTAGACTACATGTCATTAAAGTTCTGAGAATCAAAGTGTCCAAGTTAGTCCTTAGTCTGCTGGAAGCAAGGGTCAACAGGGCTATATGCAGATTATGTATATCTTCGACCCAAGCAAGGCTGTTGAGTACTTTTTTGTGGGATGTAAAGAGTAATTTTGGCTATTTGCGCCTGCTTAGTATGTTAAAGGGGTGTGGGGAATGCTGTGTGTCATGAATCTTGCATTTGCTAAGCTGAGCATTTCAGGGTGATTTGGGGTGGTCAATTTGGTACTGCAATTAAGTTATGGGGAGAACATACATCCCTGAAAGATCAAACAATATTAGCAGTGTTTACAAGTGTCCAAAGCAGGTTGTTGTGATGACATCAATGATAAATCCATTGTGATTTTGATTTTGACTTTCCACCATGTTCTTATCAGGCAATGGAATAGTAGGAGGTGAGTTCAACAACGTTGATGATGGATGGGGTCGTGGCCGTGGTCGTGGACGAGGACGAGGTGGACGTGGTAGTGGTGGCCGTGGTGGCTTTCGTGGTCATGTGAGAGAGCAAGACTCAGGCGGCTATGAGGAGACTTCAGGTAACATACACAGGACTGATCCCAGAAATTATACAAACTGCTTGTTGATCTATTACAACATGAAGAGTTATGTCATCATGATATGACTACTGTATTGCATTCAGTTGATTCACATGAGTAATGGGTTTTGCAGGTCGTGGCCAAGGGAGAGGTAGAGGTAGGGGTGTGGGGAGAGGTCGAGGTTTTCGAACTGATGGACCTATACCAGCATCAGCTGCAGCAGGAACTGTTTGAAGTGCAGTAGGGTAGTGTGGCTCCTTGAATTCTTTTTGAAACAACTTTTAGATGTTGTGTATTCTGGGCACCCACAATGTGCATGTACAATGAATGTTGTGAGTCATGGCTCATCTTCCATAGCTTCTCATCTGTCTAACCTGTTACCACTTTGTTCCTTAACAAGTGCACATCTCCCTCACTTTTTTCAAACCTTGGGGGGCCTCAAGTAATCTAGTGTTGTTCCATTATAGTAATCCCATTGGCATGGCATCTTTCTGACCAAAACAGATGCTATACTAGGGGGGTGTGATTTTGCAGTATTTTCGAGCACTGTTGGCAATAGAGATTACAAAAGAGAGTTGGTTGTTCTCTCTAATCTTCATGTTGCAAGGTAATTTTCTCCTCCAAGTTTTCTGCCAAATAGTTCTGAAGATATAGTCTTTGTGCTCCTACTCTAAATTAACTTTCCTCCTCAAGAGTCAGGTATTTTAGTTGGTGACATTCTTTGCAGCTTATATAGGTGTCTTGACTCCATCCATTTGTATAATCCCAGCCATCATAAATCTCAATTTTTGGTGTGAGATCTCATGATTTCAGAGTATATTCCTCATTTACATATGTAGGACTTGCATATATTTGCAAACTTTAATCCATCATGGAGAGTCTGCTTTCAATCCTTCATAGATCTTGCAAGTTTGTTAAACATAAGGTCAAAACTTTCAGATATTCAGATCAGCAGAGTGCAAAGTTTTTTGACCTAAGGATTAGGTTTTAGTTTCTAGCTTTAGGATTAATTAGGATCATTGTAGGTTTGGGATCATTTAGGGATTTTTTCCTTTTTCTTCTTTTTTAAGTTACCTTAAAGTAAGAAGGTTGGTAGATGATATGGTGGTCCTTTGATTTATTTCTCCAACTTCATATATGTGTGTATATGGACTCTATTTTTTGGTGGCATACATCAGAAGTCATTTTGTTTCCTTAATTACTTTGTAACTTGTAAGGCTTCTTGATTTCTCTAACTACATATATGTATGTATGCATCTAGACTCTATGGGCGGTGCCATATGTTGGATGATGTTGTTTAGTTTCCTTGCTTGCTTTGTACAACTTCTTAAACTTGAGCTTTCCTTAGGTTTTCCTGTTTACCTTTTTCTATCCTTTTCTGTAGTTGTTTTGTTACGGTGTTTTTTTATTGGTTTTTTCAAGTTTTTTTTTCCCCCTTTGCTCTCTTCTTTTTGAACTCACTACTATCATCATGATTTATTCTTCCAGTTATTATCATTTTCATTGAACAACTATGTCGGTATGAAAAAGCCAAATCAACATTGGTTTTCAACTTTCAAAGATTTATTTACCCATCATAGTACATTCCATAAATTGGAAGTTTTTTGGCTAGACACGAGGTTCTACTCTTTTGTGCACAACATGTAAGTATTGGTTCACTAATGCAACTCTTAAAAAACAATTCAAGGCATTGATTTGAACAATCTCGTTGGCCAAACTTAGGCACAAGCCTATTTCAGAAACCTTATATATTTGTGTACATTTTTACATTATATTTAAGATAGGTGTTTGTTTGTTTGTTTGGATGTGTTCAAACCCTTTCAAAATGTGAGGCCCCTTCTCTTCTTTAGCTATATTGTCACAAAGCCCATATGAGTTGATGTGCACGTTTGTCATTTTGTAAATTTTGAGGCAATGGACCAAAATTTATTGAAAGTTAATTATTTTAATTTTATTTTTTATTTTTTAAAAATTCAAATGTTTTATTCACAAAGGGGTTTTTTGAAAAGTTATATTGCAAAATATCTCTAAACTTTAAACTCTAAGCTCATTTCAACTCAAATAATATGAGATGGGTGACCTTTTAAGAGGTTTAATAGGTATAGTAGGGCCAACATCACAAGGTGTCAATAGCTTTTACATTGAATATTATAACATGTATCTTGTATATAGAACATGGTTTAAAATCCCAAGAAAAACAAGTGTTTTAACATGATAAGGTATGTCCTAAAATAATGTTTGACATGAAATCTAACAAAAAGATGCCATGTAAATATTCTTATTATTATGAACTCAAGTTAAATGGGTTAAAAGTTGTGTTTAGTTTTAAAAGAAAGGGCCACATTTTTCTTTTTACAGGTGTAAGCAATTTTCTTAAAGGGGTTTTGATTATGCACAATGCAAAACCAAATATGTGATGAAACCATTTGGAGGTCACCGAATGAAATTTATGTAACATGTACACACATAGGTGATCACACACATTGGAAGTTATAGAAATGGATATGTTAATGATTTCTTATCTTATATTCAAAATGAACTAAGTAGTTTGAAGGCATTATAAATCGATTTGTGAAAATTTGGTCAATATGCTTCTATTACACCAAATTTGCATTCATTGAGAAGGACATTCACCCATACATTGTAGTTGAAATTTGATTTTTGTGGTATTTCACTAATTTGTGATTTTAATTCAAATTCTTCCATAAAATCTAATAATTTTAAATCTTCCATAATGATGACTGGACAATGTTTTAACGAACATTGAATTATAATTTGAAGATCGTTTTAAAATGTAATCACTGAACATGAATGAATTTTGTAGACACATATAATATATATTTTTTCATGTATTAATATTAAAAATTGTTCATATGCATTTATGCCATCATTTGTTGTATTGAAAGAATCCAAATGCACGTGTAGTTAACACATCATTATTAACCCATTAACACCATGGATTCAATATATGGATATTTTGATGAATTTATAAATTTATGTACATTGGTTGATGCTTGGTGTATTATTGTTTCTATAAGATATAAAATATGAAACATTTGAAAATTATGGTCATGGTTAATGTTTTCATAATGTTGGTGTAAACAAATTGTATTAAAAGCTTGTATAATTACATGAAAATAATATAAGTTATTAAATTGAAAAATGAATGGTACTCAAGTCTCAAATTTTAAATTTATTATATTTATTCTTGAATTCACATAGAAGTTTTCATGTGAAGAGGAGACAATAAAAATAATATATTTTATTTTAAATGTAAGATAGAATTATATATGTTAGGTCATGTTTTTTAACATTAATAGGATCTAAAACCAATTCATTTATCCATAATCTTGTGGAACAATGGATGGTTTTTGTTGTTGTAGGTTGGATTGAAATTGAACTCTTATTATAATAAATGATTGGGTTTTATATCATTGACCATAAGTTCAATTGGTATCCATTTTGATTCAATGTTGTTATTGTAATAATGAATGAAATTTTCTTGAATTCCTAGCATTCTTAAAACATTCCACCAATCCATGAATTTGTCCGTCAATGTTTTATAACATCATGAGTGTGTCTATATGACAAATGTTTGCCATGAGCATCAACACAACAATTTGCTACTATTGTACGCCAATGCTCCACACAAGGTATTTGCCTTTTCTTGGGATCATCCTTTCATACAAGTCCTACTTCATCAATGATTTTTAACAACTTCAATTTGCCTTGAAATGCTTTCCACCTATCTATGGTGGGTGGAACATCATTGCAATCAATAGAATGTCCGTGACTTTTTTGAAAGGGGTAAAAAGTTGCATTTGTTTCACAAATTTGAATAGATGTTGGAAAAGTTGATGATTCAATGCAATGAATTATGAGCTTCCTACTTGCATGTGTAAATTGAACAAACCTTGAAAGATGGTTCTATTTCAACATGATAAAAAATAGGTAGTGAAAGTTCATCTCAAAAATTTTGTTGCCCAACGTTTGTGACATTTGAATGGCCTCCTTCATTTACTCCCACAAGATGCTCCAAGTCCTCATCAAACTCAATATTCGACTCAAAATCAAATAAATAAAAATATGCTTCACCAAAGGTAGAAGAGAAGGCAAATCCATCACTTTGTTGAGCACTTGGTAATGTTTCATCAACACTTGGCACACAATCAAAATGAAAGAGAAAAAAAATACATCATTGAAAGATTCAAGATCTCCAACCATAGTAAAACCCTTCAAGTTTACATTGACCCCCACAATGTGTACACAAGCATGTCGTGTGATCACAAATTCCAACACAAAGAGACTACAAAGAGAATGAAGCTCCATTTAACGTCTCATCTTCATGATCTATCTTCCAAAAAACTGGGGTTGGATTTCTAAAACTGGGGTTGGATTTTTATTTATTTATTTTTTTTGGTCATCGCCCGGGCGGGCACATGTTAAACCATTTCGGACTGCCCTGCCCGTCGAATTGCCGTATCCCCTTGCTGCGTGAACGTCTGCACACTGCAATCTCTCTCTCTCTCTCTTTCTGTGCATTCTACTACTTGTCACGAGCTTGGAGTAGTAGGTGGTCATAAAAAACCTGAAGAATCAAACCGAAGAGTCTGCATTTCTTCTGAGATCAAGTTCTTGTTGGCTCTATAAACATCGAGATCTATGCGAGATCCTCTGGAAAGGAAATATCTACTCACATTATTATGTTGCCGGGGAGGTTCCAGAAACGTTCGATTTGGAAAGGGGTTTGAATCATCATCGATGCAAATGCAATAGTAGACAGTGAAGAAACATAACGTTTTCTGGTAGGTGGGTGGTTTTCTAATCCACCAGCAGCTTTGAATGTTTTTGTGTAGAATGGGTCGGTTCCGAATCCACCAGCTTTCTTAGTAGATCTGGGTTTTGGAAAAAGAGTGAAGAATGCGATGTTAAGAGATCAAGGATTCCAAGAGAATTTACTTTTTTTTCGTTTTTTGCCCTTCCCCTTTCCCTCCCCTCCTCCCCCTTTTCATGTTTTGGGGTAGAAGAGATTGATGTTTGGATCTCATCTGTGGCGCCATTCTTGAGAGATTTGCTGCTGGAGAAGAAAGAAAACAAGGGAAAAAATACACACCACAAGTTCAGAAGATACCCCATTTCTAGGTCAAGAAACCCTAAAACATTGTGTTGGGTGGTTCTTTCAGATACAAAAGGACCCAGAAGGGAGTTTTGATTTTTGGTTGGTCTCTTTTTTGAGTTGGGGAGAAGAAGGATGCAAGGATCTCATGGCAGTGCTTATGGGCTCAAGTATCAGGTAAATCTCTCTCTCTCTCTCTCTCATGGTCTTTAGGTCTTCTATCTGTTGGCCATTGTCCTTAATGCATGTCTAAGAACAAAACATGCGGTTGGCTGTTTTTCCTTACTTTTTTTCTTCTCCCCCCCCCCCCCCCCCCCCTCAATGTGCTCTTGATGAGGTCTTGATGGCTTGTGTGGCTGCACTACCTACCATTTGAGAATGCCTGGAGAATCTATCTAGCCATGAAAGCAGATCACAACAATTTTAGTTTGTGCATGATGTGGACTCAAATCAACAAATCATGAACTGGCAAAGAGAAACCTCCTCACAATGCCATGATTTTGGAGGTACCAAATATTGGGATTGTTTCGTACCAATATGATAAGGAGATTGCAGTCCTGGTTGGTATATGGGCAAAGGTCGAATTTTCACTTTTCCAAGTCGCAAGATTCTAGGGTTAGGACTCATCAGAATGGTTTTCAGAGCTCATGTGCCTTGCCTTTCTCTTGGCCAACAAACATTGGTTTCAGATTGCAAATGTAGTGGCAAATTAAGGTCCATCATTTCCAGATTGCACTGTTTTACATCTGGGAAACGGCTTGAAAGAGATTGCTGGTAGGGTTGGTCGCTTTCTGCAAATGCATAAATTTGAACTGGTCAGAGATCTGATGGAGGGAGAGAGGGTTTAGGCCCGGAGCATAGCTGCACAAGTTGCTGACACTGAAAATACATGCTGGCTTGTGGGGACTCTCAGTCTCCGTGAAGACAATGAGGTACTTTCCTTTGTCTTTGTCAGAGCATCATCAGACTCCAGTGCTCGAGCAATGAACCCATCCAATATTATATAATGGAGGTTCAGAATAGGTTATGAATCATCATGTATGCAATTTTTTGGAGATTTCCACTAGGTGCTTTCATGTTTTAGTGTGACAGATTTCAAACTTGATCATGTGCAAAACACCTATTGGGTCATGAAGGTGTGTTTGTTGGTGGGTTTGAACCTGAAAATGGACAGGTACATTTGATTCAACTTGCAGACAACAGTGCAGACATTTTGTGCAAAGGCTTGTACACACACCAGAATGAAATATGGGATCTTGCAGCCTGTCCATTTGATTCACAATTTTTCTCAACTGTGTATGCCTCAGGTATTATTACAGAGGTGTCTTCCCCTTTGAATTTGTCATTGGGCAGATGATGACCGTACAAACTACATTTTTTCTCCTTTCTAGCTTTGAAAGTTCACCTTGCCAAAAAAGATTGGATCAAGGGGTGCTTCAAGTCTTGTATGTCAAATGTCAATGTCCTTGGCTACAATGAATTCTAATTAACACAGCAGCTTCTTGGGAAATTTATTATGTTGTGAGACTCAAAGACCTGGTTTCTTTCGGATGCTTTTCAGGGGGGGATTTTGGGGCAGCAATATGGAGAATTCCTGAACGAGGTCAGGGAGGCAATCGTGTCATTCCCTTGCAGAATGTTGTCAACTTACAAGGCCACACTCACAAAATCAAATGGTATACTCTCTCTCCCTTCTACAGCTTCCTGCTAGCAGGTTGCAGTTGAGTTTGCATACTCATTACATGCTCTACTCAGCATCCTATTGCCCACTGCTGCTAACTGAAAACACACAAGGGATAAGCAGAAGCTTCTGTATGTGATACTGCTCTGTATTGATGGGTTTCTTTTATATCAACAGTACTCTATGGTGGCCATCAGGGAAACATAATCAGCTTGTGAGCATCGATGCAGAGAATCTCTATTTGTGGGATATTGACACCTCTCTGAAGACTGCACAGGTAGACCCCAAAAAAAGAATCTCTTACTTTTAGGCAAGAGAATGAATCCCGTCACTATTTTTGATGTTATACTACTACTGCACATGTTGATCTAACTCTTTGTTTCTTGTGGTTGGAGCTGCCAGGTCCATGGGTTTGCATCAGCTGGGGAGCTAAGCCACATGGCTTCTGGTTGTTGGGATCCGCATGACATAAACCACGTTGCAACTGCAACAGATGTCTCTGTACAATGCTGGGATCTCCGTTTAATGAAGTAAAAACCTTTCTCCTTCCCACTTCAAAGGTTGAGAGACTTTCTAGGTCACCTTTTTCCTAGCAGCAGCAAATCAAATCCCAATCTTTTATCCCCTGTTCTCACCCTCACATTGCTAGATATTCTATCCTCCAGTTGAAAAAATTGGCTGTTCTTCCCATGCATTTGGCTCCCAAAATTAGAGCAGGATGTTGGGCCCTGTGATCTAAATTCAAGGTCTTGCTTGGGGCTGTTAGAGTTTGCTATACCAACCTGTGGATAGGTCTTTTCAGGGTTTATATGATTGATCTCATGACCATGTATGTTGCATCAACAAAACTGCAGCCAAACGAATAAGATTGAACAGGCACACATGCTTCAAGTGCGTCATCTTGATTTCAATCCAAAAAAGCAACATATCATGGTAAAGCTAAAGCTAAACCCTAACTTTCCCAAACCTTCTTGTGTACCCTTCTCCAGCTTGATATATGGAATAGATCAACTTTCTTTCTTCAGGGGGGAGGACAAAGGTGGGAGAATAAGTGGAGAATGAAGTTATGTGGATTGTGTGGGTGGGTGGATGGGTATTTCATAATGGTCAAAAGTGTATCCATTTCTCCTTTCTTATGATTCCTGTTTTGCTTTTCCCACCTCAATTGTATGCGCCATGATTGACATGGGTGTCTTGTTGTGGAAGATAACTGCAGGGGATGATTCACGGATTCGTATTTGGGACCTGAAAATGCCAAACATTCCACTACAAGAGCTGCCTGGTCACCAACATTGGTAAATTGCTCAAAACATGCCTGTGCAAGAATCTTATGCCAGGGATGTTGTATCAATCATTGATACAACTTGATCTTGATGGAGGAGTATAAGACATGAAAGCTGTAAGAATTGAGCAGAGCTATATCTCTTCTTACCTTCAAGACCAAGCAAGTGATGGTGCAAACTGACTAGTATTTTATGAGTGGGTTCTGTTTCAGCAAGCAATGATTCTTCTGTCTGCTGCACCATTTTGTGTTTGGCAGGGCTTATCGTGTTCAGTATAATCCCAAATACGAGGAACTTGTACTTGTAAGAAGCCCATATTTTTCTCTGTCCCCATAACAAAGGTTACATGTTTTACAAAGACTTAACTGAAAAAGGAATCGTATCATAAACAAGTGTTACAAGAACCCTATTTTTTTCTAATTGAGTTTCTACGTTAGTGTCCTTCACATTGCTCTCTGAATGGCTTCCATGAACACTTTTGTGTATTGTTACAGAGCTCGGGAACAGACTCCCGAGTGAACTTGTGGCATGTAGCCCTGGCTTTAAGTGGTGATGCAAAACCCCGAAGGTCAGTTCTTTTACTGCATACTTTTTGTATAGCACCTCTGTCCTTTGTGTGTATATTTTGTATGGCCAATGGAAGCATGAGGGACATTGTGAGAAATATATGCACATGCATAGGGATGAAACTGCCATAATTTTTTTGTTAGCAATTGGTGAATAGAACCCCTGGTCTTGTGGGTCTCTTTTTGGTTGATGCCTTTTGCATCTCGTGGAACTTATTTTGTTTGTGTGTCTCTTTCAACAGCCCATTTGGGTCCCCAAAGGGCCCATCAGATTCCCTCTTGCGTGCTTATACCGAGCAAGAGGACAGTGTTTATGGTAATGGGTTTTTCTTTCCTCTTCTGATTCCCTGATTCCCCCTTTAATGCAAAGCTTTTCAGCGCTCGACAGCTCAGTTTCTTTTAGGAATAGAAATGAATTCAATAACCTCAAAATGAATGGAATTCTGAAGAGCCTGCTTGTGTCTACTGAACTGAGAATCCAGTTCTGTTTTTCTTTTTCTTTTTCTTGGCCTTATTCATTCAATGATATTGTGCTTAAGGCTCAGTTATAAAACCCACTCATAATTCCTCAACCCGTAAGTTCATCAAAAGGTAGTTAATTCTGGCAACAATCAAGGAAAAGGAAAGATCACCTTGTGGAGCATGCTGCAACATGGGAAACGAGATGCTCGTTTTGGTGAATATGGGTCACTGATGGTTTTTGGATGGGTTACTACAGGGCTAGCATGGAGTACAAGAGACCCATGGGTTTTTGCCAGTGTCTCATATGATGGGCGGGTACGTGATCCATAAGCTCTTTTGGACTAATTTTTTTCACTGTAGCTTGTACACTTGAAACTTGGCATCATAAGTTTTCTTTGAACAGTTTTGCTTGTCAAATTGCAGCCTGTCTTGTGAAGATGAGCTCATAAGGTCTGGATATAGGGTATCAGATTCTGCAAATTTTATCTCTGAGATTGTGTGTACAGGTAATGGTGGATTCTGTACCCCAGTCAGTCCGCAAACAGCTTACTTCCAGGAGATAATCCAAAACCCATCTTCCTCTTTCTTTTTTGTATCGACTTCTTGTTCCTCAGGAATGACTATGGGCGGGGGCACACAATCTAGGCTTTGATAGTTAACAACCCGGTGTATGTGTTGCAAGTTCCTGGTAGATCTATTTCAAACTTGATTGTTTGGAAAGGGATTGGAAGCCATCTCATTGTGTGTGTGTTGTATGCATTTATTTTTAGAGATCATTATTGTGGCCATATTTCCCGGATGGAGTACCATTGGCTCTTGTAGTTGTGATCACATATGGTTTTTGGCATTTGAGGGTTTTACAGGACACATTGCAAGTGTACCAGGAGATCACTTGGTTCATTTTGATATGCTGGTCCACATTTTTAAGAAGTAATTCTGAGATCTAAATCATGAGATTTTGTGTCTTATGAGCTGCAAGCTTTTAGCTGGAGATTGTAGCTCTTGTAGTGATTGAGGGGCTTGCTTGTTTGCTTCATGTGTCTATGCAATGATTTGTTGTGCTCTTGCTCAATTATTTTGAAACACCTCAACCTCTTGAGTTTGTTATGTCATATTTTTGCCAATCTTTTGTAGGATTTGCACTGCCTTCCTATTATTATGTCACCAAGTGGTGAAAATCCACCCAAAAAATAGTTGCTAGTACTATATGGGGTTAAACTTTTCATGTGACCTCATTTTATGTGACCTCATTGTTAAATGTGATGTGGTGTACTAATCACAAAAACTCTCAAGAGTACTTTGTACTTCCAGGACTGTGTATTGCAGGCAGTTTCAGGAAGGTAACAAAGGGGGTGTTCTTGAGAGGTACATTAAAGCAAACATGAAACCTCTTGGAACCTGAGTTTCAATTGAATTAGAGCATTGTGAACTGACAATGCACAACTGTGTGACCAAACTGTGCACTAAAGTCTTGTTCTTATTCTGTCAGTAGCCAGTCTTCAAACAGGACTAGAATTGCATGTTAGTATGTCTTTGCACTTTGCAGCAATGTTGTTCTGGTATTGAGTTTTCGGTGCTGCAATCAAAGCTTTCTTTAGTGTATCATTGACACCTTGCTATATAAGAGTCCACCTAAACTCAACATCTGGTTTAATCAATTCAAACAATGGGGCAACAATTTTGGCATATCTGGTAAGATCAAGAAAAGCACACATTTGTAATGAAAACATGTACTAGAAAATTAGAAACTGCCCAAACTTTTTGAACGTTAGGCATCATCTTGGTTTTACTGATTACATGACCTAAGAATCGAATGTTTCTTGTAGCAAAAATGCACTTATTAGGGTTGAGTTTGATATTTATATCCCTTACGCAAATTAACATGAACTCAATATGCTTCAAATGTTATTGCCAAGATATGTTGTGGATGTCCAAACCATCCATCATTACTTTTTAAAACTCTTGCATTTAACCTTGAAACACTTCTTTCATGGTACAAGTGAACATACTCATTGTATTGTTCAAGTTGAAGGGCACAATGGTCCAATTAAAAACCCAAATTTAATGATCAATTGATTTCTTTTAATCTTTTGATGCCCTTTTTATCTGCCAAAAGTTGAATTGTAAGTTTAGAATAGAAAAAAAATTGAATTCCCAATTTGCTTCCAAAACATCATCCATTAGTGGCCTTGGAAAAACATCCTTCTTAAATTGCAAGTTTAGAGGTTGATAATGTCTAGAAAACCTCCTACTACCATCCTTCTGGATTAGAAGTGTCACCTTGCATGTGTACTCTTATGTATTGGGCCTCATTTTACCTCGAGAAACCAATGCCTGAATTGTTTATTTATTTCAAACCCCTCCCAATGTGACAACCTATTTGGTGTTGTTCGACAAGGAGGAAATCCTTGGGTGGAATGAAATGTTCCCTTATTATGCAACAACCAAGTTCACTTTTATTCCATGCAAAAACATCAAGGCAAAGTTCTCCAACAACCACCATAGCTCCTCAGTTTGTTGTGGATCCAATATTGTGTCAATTTTAATTTTACTCATGACCTTTTTTCAATGTCTTGCAACTTCCTGCTTCATTTTGTTTCCATGCTATTTTTTTTCAATTGTATTAACTTGAAACAATGCTGACATATTTGAACTACTAAGAGTTGTAAGGTCAAATTCATCTTCAAGACTTACCCATTTCAACCAATCAACATAAGTACGTTCATGAAGAATATTCCATCACATTATTTGCTTGTTTCTCCAAACTCAAAACAAACATATACTTTGGTGTTTCTCCCTTTATTAGACTTTCCAACCCATGATCCTTCAACTCCAATTCCTATTCCAATTCCTTTTGTAAGATGAACTCGAGTCAATCATCCTTGCTTCTCTCTTGGATTGATTGTCATCATGCTCACTAGATTTAAATTCAAGCTCATCATAGGGTTGGTCAAAATCTAATACTTGTTTTCCTTTTAATGAATTAAGACAACTTCCTTCTTCAACAATCTTTAAGAAACTCAAACGAATCTTGTTGAAGTCCACCTTTCCAATTCCTTGCCTCCTTTTCCAACACTTGAAGCATGTTCCCTATGTTCAAAGGAAGTACTTGTACATTTACTCTTGGACCATGCCAAATTTGAATCAAACTTTGTTCCACATCAATAACTACTCCAATTTTGATTAAGAATCAAATCCCAAGAGAACATCATATTCATACGTATCAACCACCATAAAGTCCATTCTACATATAACCTCACCCACACAAATTAATAGTTCATTAAATTTTCCCATAGATTGCATCACCATGCCTAACATTGCTTTGTATGATTATGATCCTACAACAAGATCACTATCCCCAACTTTTTGACCACATTTGTAGCTATAATTAGCATTGAAGCTATAGTATTCACTAATTCTTCAATGATATGGTTATTCATCTCCATTAATATATATAAGATTTTTTTTTTCATTTTGTTGATTGAAATCCTATGTAGAGATGGTACCTAAAGAAGTGTGATATGATTTTGGATCCCACAATAAAACCTTTCTCAAATCCAATTCCTACATCTTTCAACTTCCCCATAAGATATGTTGGTCTTGGACTTTCATTGATAATTTTTTCTACATAGAACCCAATGTTTAGGTAATCTAACATGTGAAACACATAATTTTTGCTTCCACAAATATGATTCAACTAAAACAAAGTTGATTTTTCATCATCAACAAGGATTTCTAAAAAGTTGGTTGTAGTTGTCCCTACCTTAGGATTCTTTTTCCAACACCTCTCCTGAATATGCCCCATCCCATTATAAAATGAACACCTAAGATTGCAATTTTCTATCATATGAAACCCTTCACTTTTTGGCATTTAGGCTTGGAGTTGGCATATTTAAAACAATTTATAAGTAGGTGATCCCATGTATTACAAATATGACATGTTGTTTGATCCTACAATTGAAAACAATTGTTACAACTTTGAGTGCCCTTTGAAAAAGTTCATCAAAGGTTCATTTCAAGACTTGTACATGTTTATTCATAGAAGACTCTATGTACTTTGCGTCATTTCCTTTTGTTCCTCCATAAGAGATTCAAATGGAATTTCCCCCAACTTTCCAAGAACTTTTTCTACTTTTAAGGCATAAGCCAAAAGAAACTCCATATTGGCATAATCTTGAACAACACATAACTTTCATATTTCAAGTCCAATTTGGAATATAAAATTTGACAAAATGTTATTATGAAATCACAACTACATGATTCATATGTCACCCAACCTAGGGGAAATTTTTTATAAAGAGGGATTAAAAACATTATTTGGTTTGAAGTTATTCTCTATTTGTCCATCCTCTTATTTTCAATCATGCATCCTTCCTAATCTTATAGAACCTATAGATAAGTTTCTCCTTCCTCTTCTTCAGATCACACAACCCTCACACAATTGTCTTTGATGTGCAAGTTGAAATCTATATGTTACTATGTCCTATATGTATCCACTTGAACTTTCCCATTTGTAGCTTGACACATATTCCAACATAATGAATGAACTTCTTGGCTAGTAAATTCCATTCACTCCACTATGTTTCCTTCTTTGAATCTATCCTTAAACTATGGTTTTATAAAAACATGCTCCTCCTTCCGACAAATTATTCACCATTGGAATCCATAAATCCCTTATACTATTAACAACATTGGGAATTTGATGAATGACATGTTATTCAAGTTGAAGCATAAGGCCATCGAGACATGATGTAAAAATGGTCATTACTTTGCAAAGAAACACCCAATTCCATCGATCCCAAGAACCACCACAAAACTCCCAGCTCTAGTGTCTTTTGAATCAAATCCAACAATCTTGGTGGTTGCTAAGTTGGTGATACAAAAAAAAAATACACCTAAAGGAGGATCTCTCCCAAATTTGAGTTGATAAATGTTATAGATCTTTGTTGTGACCTTCTATCTTCAAAACTAATTCCCCCATCTTCAATCATATTGTGACAATAACCTACCTTTGTCCCATGCATAGGGTTACTAGAAACTTGAATATCTTTTCCTCCACCCACAATTCCCTTATGACATATTGATATTCTCACATCTTATAAATATGGTCCATATGAACTTAAAATAATTATGATACCAAAAGGGAGGGATAAAAATAACTTAATCTCTATTGCATTCTTGTGGTGCATATCTTGTACAACAACCTAGGTTACACTTGCATCTTTATTACAATAATACAAAATTTCAAAAGTGATATACTAAATTGTTACCTTTTCTTTTTTTCAATAAAAATGATGACATGAACTAACAAAAGAAATGTAAATCCACAAATATAGTATGAAAGAATACATTAGATCAGGTGTTCAATGTTCCTCTTTTTGGTCTTCTCATTTAGGATATCACCCTACATTTTCTAATATTTCCTTCTAACAATTTTGAAATTATTATTCCCACCTTATAACTTTCTATTTATGGATTTAAACCATTTTTTAAACAAAACAAAAAGAAAAACACAACTACTTTCAATGAATCTTAACCCCATGACATTTAAATCCTTATGATATTGACATTTTATGTTTTTTCAACATTTTCTCAAAGTTCCCATTGGCATAATGTAGAATTCTACAGATTTTATCATCATTAGGTGTTCCAAAAAAACAATGAACCGATTATGACATTTAATTGTCATCTTTAAAAACATTGTAATGATCTTGAAGGAATCAACTAAAAACATGCAATTTTTTGTCAATTCTTTAGTGGTATTTGTTGGTTCTTTGAGTTTTCAAAATATGGAAAGAAAACCGGCATGTTTATAATTTTAATTTTTGCCCCTCACTCAAAAAACTAAAACCAACAGTTATTTTAATTTTTAATTTTTTAAAAATGAAGGAATATTATAATTTGTAAAAGAAATGGGTTAGCTTTCTAGGAACCCAAACTTTGAAATGTTAAATGGAAGGATTTTTATATTTGGGTTTGAAAAAGAAAAAAAAGAAAAAAATAGATCTTAATCTTACCATGACAAATCAACCCATAGGTTTGTTGTTTTGATTTATTTATTTTTTTGGTGTTTTGAAATCATTTAAAATACACAAAAGTTAATCATGGACATGTTTCATCCCATCTTAATATGGCCACCTTTTTCCCGAAAATTATTTCATCAACCCTTGAGGTGCAAGTCATGTTACCCATTGTTAATATGAAGGAGTGATTTGCTCAACAAATTCCATTACCAAGTACAATGAAACATGCATGATTACCATAAAATGACTCAAACCTAATTAGGTTATGTGGGTTGGATTGGAAAAATCATGTTTGTGTATATCCTCTTAGGGTTACTATCTCCTTGTGAGGGTCCTTGTGAAGGACTATATTTCTAATTGTTGTGATTTAGGATTGCCCATTTTGATCTACTTTAGGGTAACAACATTTCATGGAACAATTGATGAAGTTAAAGTGCATGCAAAATTTCATTTACAAGTGGATCAATTTTGGGTTTGATAATGTCTTGTTATGTGTTAAGACAAGGAACAAGAGATTGACATTGACTTGAAATGGGAAAATTCACAAGTCCTAAGGTTTGAATGCTCATGCCATTGAACAAGTTTTGATCATTGTTTTCAAAGAAGCCAAAATGGGGAAGGTGAAGGTGACAATCAAGCCAGGGTCACCACAACGTAAATTACTCATATTTTGACTTCTATCTATCATTGTGCAACATAATAAAATTATCATTTGAAAATTGGAGGTTTTTTCTATGTGTATTCCATATGTAATATCTATTGTACATAAAAATCAATCACGTTCATTTAGGTTAGATGTAATCTAAAAGGAAAACCATATGGATATTGATTGTGTGTATGTTTTTTGTAAAAAAAACTTTGAAATTCAATTTATGCCACATATTCACAAGGCATTTTAAACATTCAAACTTGAGTTTATAGTCATTTTTGGTTTATATGTGATTATAGCCAAAAAACCAAGTATGGAGAAGATCAAAGCTCGACTTGTTGAGTGTCGAAGAACTTGCAAATTGAACTTTAGGTGACTTTTCTATCCTATCAAACTTCTCAAAACTCATTTCATGGCAATTTTAACAATGTGATTAATACTATTGCATTAATAAGATTGAGGGGACATGTTGCACATTTCAATTGAAGCCAAACTTGCACATGGAATCTAAAATGTTGTTTTCAAATGTATGGTCTTTTTATTTCCTAAGATCAACATAATTGCATCTTTATATTAAAAACACATAAATATTTCAATTGTTTCCTTTTGTAATTTCATATTATAAGGATAAGTCAGCTGAAACATGTAGGATTTTGAAAGAACATGACACTAGGAGTAAATATATCTATGTATTAATGGACCCAAAATATTAAGGTACTAACCTAATGTGTGTCAATCTTTAGCAACTTGAATATGTCTGAAATGCCTCAAAAGTTCATGCAAATGGCCAAAATGGCAAATGTTACCACAATTAATGAAATCAACCTTTACAAGTAATTATACTTAACTCCTCATTTCCTATGTCCCCATGTTCTACATATAACTACAAGATATTACAAGTCATAAACATAATTGTTATGTCTAGATTTGTACACAAAATGTGACATTTTCAATTTGTGAGGCATTAGCTTACATGGAAGTTTATTTGTGAAGAACTACAAAACAATTTTTTTTTGCTTCAAAGCATTATTTAGAATTTATTCCTGAAGAAAATAGTTCATCAGTTATCTATAGCTTTGTATGAATGATTGCATCTTAAATAATATTACATTTCCTTTTTGTAATCATTTTTCATGGGTGTCTTTTAAGACAAAACACTTTTTAGTGTATTTCTTGAAGCATAGTTATAGATGAACATGATTGCAAATCACAAATACTCAAAGGATTTGTTTTAATTTTTTAATTAAAAATTTAAAAAAATGGCAGGAATTATTTCACATCAATGCCAATAGATATGGGAGACACAAAAAACTTGAGGTTACTCAATTTGAAAAATAACAAATTTTCAGAACTTCCTCGCACCCTTTTCACATTCATGAAAATTCAGGTATATCGTTTCCATCATGTTGGTGAATAAAATAATTTTCTAGAGTGAATTCATGTAGATTCATACGTGGTCCAATACAAACTTGAATGTAATATACATATTTTAAAATTAAGGAAAATTATTCTCACCCTAAAAGGTTGTAGTACTTATGTATTTTTATTTTAGGTGTTGGACGTTTCCGAAAATGACCTAAAAGAAATAGACATGAATTTGAGCTATTTAACAATGTTGCGAGAAATCGACTTTTCAAAAAACCATATTTCAACCTTACCTTGCTTTTGGAACAACATGCATCAACTTGTTAACCTTAACCTTTGTAAGTCATGATCTCTCCCCCATTTGACTTGACATACAAGTTCATGGTTGTGAGCACAATGCCATCAATTTCAAAAGGATTAAATTGCATTCAAAATTGCCAATCTTAAAGTGAACCTTAAGTGTAGGGTAAAAACCTAAGGTGGGGGCATTCCAATTGAGGGCCTTATGACGAGGTGGTAACTAAAGCTAGCCAATGTATTTTGGAAATTTCTCCTCCCCATTCGCCTTGCTCACTTTAAATCACAAGGCAAACCTTATCATAACCCCAAACATAAGTAGATCACAAGGCAATAGGAATCAAAGGGATTGTACACCTACTATCTAGGAGTAGGAAGGATCTTACACCTATAGTACCTATTATTTAGGAGTGAGAAAAATCTTATGCTTAAAAATTCTTATTATTTAGGAGGGAGATGTACTTACACCTTCAAGTACCTATTGTTTTGAAGGAGATGGTAAGTGGTGAAGCTAAGGTTTCCAACCGTTTCATAACAAGTTCAACTCATGATTTGATGAAAATCAAATTTCTTTAGCTTCAAACACATTGCTATTTAGGCTTATAATGAAATGTTCAATTGCAAAATTGTAATTCATTATTGATTTATCACCTAAACATGACTTGCACCTTTTTTGAAAGGTTATGAAATACTTAGAGCATGTCATACATGTAAGGTTTGTTGAGAGGAGCTTTGGATGGATATAATTAATGAAGGGTGTGAGAGCCCAAGGTTTAAGCTTCAAGGAAAAAATAAATTGCACTCATTTAGGAAAAAATTCACCTTCAGAAGTAGCTATTACCTTCAAGGGTGATAAGATGTTTAGTTACATTTTGTTTGCAAACTTTAGATTATTTTCCTTTTTTTTGGAGAAATTGGTCATTTTTGGTGGGTAAATAGTACTTATTTTGGGATTTTTATAATATTCTTATTCTTTTTTTCCTTAATTACATGTTACATTTAAGTCAATGTGATCAAAAAATTTCATGGTTTGCAGCCAAGAATGCATTGACAATTATTCCAACAACTATTTCATCTTGTAAATCACTTATGAAACTTGATGTTAGTGATAACATGATAACAAGTTTACCATCGACACTGGATCAATTAAATGAGCTAGTTGAGTTTGATTGCCATGGCAATCAACTAATTGCTCTCCCATCTACCATGGGCCACCTTAAAAATATACAACGAATCGAATGCCTTGGGAATTTGTTGACAGAACCCGGCCTCACTATTTACTTACAAGTAATTGATAAATCATTCAAATATTTTTGTAATGAATAGAGCCAAAAATAAAAATAAAAATCCATTTCACATATGTTATCAAGGGTGGCAATTTTGTCCAAATTTAAAACATCACAATTTAGGTGCACTAGTTGTTGTTTACATTTTTGAATCTCACAATGCATACAATTTTATAATTTTAACATGCAATAATAATAAAATAATCAAAGTTGATACCAATTGAAACCTTTTGGATGAATGACAATTTATGCAAATTTAATTTGTGTTCTAGGGCATTGACATGTATATGGGATACCTTCGAACTTTATATGAAGAAGAACAACTTGAATCAAAGGCAAAAGATAAGCCACTAGCTGAAATCATAGGTTGGTCTTTTAACCCTAAATAAAACCTTCCTATTATTCAACCCTTGTGTTATTTCACATAAATTTGAAACTTGTAGGTCAATATTAAATTTAAAAATAGTTTTTGATCACGTGCCCATAAAATATATAATATTTTATCAAAACTCTAATCTAGGTTACCCAATTGTTTCATACCATGTTTAAAAGTTTCCAAATGCCAAGTATTGAAAAATAGTTTCATAATCCATGATCTACATTTCATGTAATATATATAATATTTGTTAAAAAAAATCAATTTTTACAAAAAAATTTCCCCCTTCGAATAAAAGGGCTAATGGAATTGAAAATATATGAAGGAGAATTGAGGAGGTTTTTGCAACTCTAATGCAAACATGGGGTGTTCTTGTCACATGAGTGATATGAGTTATGATCCAAGATGCATTGAAAAGGAGGTATTTGGAATCACATTACAACACCTATTTTGGATTAACAAATATGACATTGTGATGTTTGATTGTGTAGGTTCATATAGACGATATAAAACAAGAAGTGAATTCAACAATTGGCCAGTGGCTAGAACTGGACATTCAATAACCCAAGCCCATAATGTCACATTCATGTTTGGGGGATTCATCAACAAATATGGCAAGGTGAAAATGCATTTCACTAAGATAATAACGACTACTCTTTTTTTCCCCCCCTAAAAATGTGAATAAATGTTTGTAGTAAACCATAGGAATGGATCCAAAATGAAACAAAATTTTCATCAAAAATAAGCTTTCACTTATAACAAAACTAATCAAATTGGAAGTAAATTCCATAAATTGTCCTATCTCCTTCAACAATGAAATCTATTTTGGTAGATTTACTTGTTTGTTAATTGGTCATTTATGCCGGATATTATGTTAGCTAGGGCAATATTATTGTCAATGTAAAGCACTTTGCAAATTCTCCTCATGTATTTTGAGGGCACCTTATATGCATTATTTTCCCTTCTAGAAAGAGGAGGGATATATTGCCTAGCTCTTAAGATTGGGAGGGTTCTTGTAGGACCTACTTATAGGTGTAAGAACCTAGTCACTCTCAAGGAATAGGTGTAAGGACCTTCATATCTACTCTATTCTATTCGAGCAACTTGGAAGCAAAATATGGATTGGTTATGAATTTCAATACACAAGCTAAAGGTTTTTAACATGGTGTTTATTTCAAATTATTTCAAAATTTATATCTATATATATATGATACAATTTTTTTCTTTGAATTAAGACAAGTTCGTTCAATGATCATAGGTGGATGAACTTTACCACATTCATTCTTCAACTTTGATTTGGACAAGGCCGGTGACAAATGGTGGCCCACCATCTTGTCGGGATGGGCATTCAGCAGCCTTTGATGGGATTGATCGGTATGTCCCCAACTATATGATAGATTGAAAAATTTCCAATTTAAAGAAAACCCACCTCTAGAAGGAGGTGGTATATTGTTATGATTGTATGGTTCATCCATGGGGCTATGAGACAATATTAGTCATGTTGATTTTGGTGGGCTCATACATACATATATTACAACAATGTATATTATCATTAGGTTTTAACTATTAAAATCCATTAAAGCAATTTTTCATTCCTAGGTGATAATTTTTCATCCCATGCGAAATCATGGAACATATACTTGTGGATGGTTTGTAATGATATAATAATAGTGGCATGGAATGTAAAAATAGTGCATGTGACCCATGGAAGGGAACATATACCAACATCCAATTGTTGCCACCATCTAATTTTGAATACCATGTTAGGTATATGATTTAATATATATATAAATTGCTCTTTTGTGTATTTAAACTAATCAAATATACTCTTTTCAGTGTTTTCCACTTTGTAGTTCAATTTAATTCAACTATGCACCAAATTAACAAGTACAAGGTTTTCAATATTGGAACAAACTTCAAATAAGGTGCCATTGAAGTGTTTGTTCAAGTTTGTTTTGATTCTTACATGATATGGCAATAAACCCTTCACTTGAAAAGTTAGAGGACAAACGAGCTCAAGGAATATTAAATGTTTAGGGTTTAGGGTGTCAAATTTTAATCAAGCAAGCATCCCCAAGGGGGATTTAACATTAAATGGTGGCATGTTTCAACAACCTCCCATTACTTTAATGTTCCACGCTGTTCTTTCCCCCTTCCCCCCCTCTCTCTAAAACCCGAGTAAAAATGTGGTAATTTTTTTTCAATTTTTTTTGAAATTTCACAAAATTTTCCCCATAAAAGAGAGAATATGTAACAAAACATTCTCTTTAAATTTTCACACAAAAATATGGCTGATATACACATTGAATTTTTGTCCAAATAATTTCAGGATATTCTTCTTTGGAGGGCGTAACGAAGAACATAAACTCTTAAATGATTTCTATTATCTTGACTTGCGAAGCATGACATGGGTCAAGGTACATATTCTTCATTAATTTTTTTTTTTTATAAAATAGATTCAACTTGAATATACATTCTAATTATTGTTGAAATGAATAATACTCACAAATGCAATTATGAAATTGAACAACCATTCTTTTGATGTGGTATAGCCAATTGTGGATGGGGCCATACCGACAGTTCGAGAAGGGGCATCCATGGTGGTTGTAGGACAAAAAATAGTTGTTTTTGGAGGTCGGGGCCTTCGACAACAATACAATGACATGTACATATTGGAAACTACGGTAGGTTAAGCCAATAGAATGCTAATTTATTTATGCAAGGTAATTACTAAAATCACATAAATTTCAACATAATCACATTGTTGGGATGAACTATATTTTTTATAAATTCATTATGATGCACGATAAATTCATCACAATAAAGTGAGAAAGCTCCTAATTAGTACAGACATTAAGGGTTTCACAATGTTCACACCAAACAAATGTGATAGCTTATATGTTATTTGCAATCGATATTTAGACAAGTGCTAAACGGGTAATGAATACACCTTGGTATAACCATATATAACCAAATACAACCATTTCATATTAAAGCAAAATTTGTTCATCTCTGAAAGATAGGTATAATTTGTCATGTTAAATTCTAGCTAAATGGTTCTCCATCCCTCATATAACCATATCCAACCATGGGTAAATGTTCCTCCAATGTTAGATACATGAGACATGTGACATTATAACCTCACTTGGCTTGTAGTATGAAGTAAGTGGGTTAGGCCACATAGTAAACACTTGCTATTGTCATACTTATTCCAAATTACACTATTTGATAATGTGCTAAAATATCTCCTTCCATTGGGTTGGGACATATCAATAGGTGGTATTATTAAAAGGTCGTCACTTTAGTCTTATGGCTTTTGGGTTTCTAGGGTTTGGGTGACATCAAAAAATAATAATAATAAATTATATATACATATATAAATAACATATATTCAACCGATGTTGGACCACTAACGTCTCATTTGACTTGAATGTTTATAGACATGGGTTTGGAAATTGCAAAGCACAAAGGGCTCAATACCAAATCCTAGACAAAATGCGGCGATTATAGCTAAGGATGATCTAATTTACTTGCATGGAGGACGAGGTAGTCTAATACTTGAGGACATGTATGTTATAAGCACAATCAACTTTGTTTGGATTAAGGTATGGAACATCATTATATGACACAATCCTATTTAACAATGACCCTATATTTTGTTATATTATCCTTTAACAAGGCACACCGGTTTGATCAATGATAAACAATGTGACCCATGATATAAATTTTGGTATACTAAGTAATTTAAAGCCAATTAGTGATATATGTATGTCTTAACCCTAAAACTGTTCCAACTATTTTCTTATTGAAAATCTTTAAAATCTTGAATTTCAATTTGTAAATAAAAGAATTCTCTTTTATTGTAGTGTTTAGAACCTCAAAATGCAATATATGGAACATTAAAATTTAGAAGGTGATTTTTTAACTTGCATGATATGATTATGTCATGGCGTATTTTAGGATTAAAGGTTGTTATGTACATCATCATTTTTGGAAGTCCTAAATACATGTTCTCTTTCTTTGTTCGAATTGAAAATTTTGGGGATAGGTGAACCAAAAAGGTTTAGAACCAAGACATGGCCACACAACTACAATATTCAAAGACAAGTATTTTCATGCACCCTTGATTATGTAATGACCCTTTACATTGTTCTTCACTTGTGAATGAATAATAAGTGTTGTTATACATGTGTTTTGTAGATTTTTCATTGTGGGCGGCATTAGTGCATCTGGCGAGGCAAAAACATCTTTGTTTTTCCTACCTTTGAAAAAGGATGGAAAACCCCAAGAAATCACCAAGTAAGTGTAACTTTGCAATTATTTTCACAATGCAACATGTGCACCGACCTTTTTTTTGGGGGCCAAGTTTTTGCACTACGATGACAAAAACATTTTTTGGAAAAGTTCCTAGTCTTAATTTGAAAAAAAAAATTGCTAATTTTTTTGAAAAGGATTGCCAAACTTTCAAAACCACAAAATTGAAAATTGAAAAATATTTTTAAATGATTTTTTAAATATAAAAAACCTCATATTTGAAGTTTTGATTCTTGAATCTTTTTGCATCACAATTAATTTTGAGGTATGTTATGACTTATGTCTTTGTATTGCTATGTAACAAAACCCACATTGAATTGTTACAATGTAAATTATGTTGACTTTTGCTTGATTATTATCACATAAGGGATATAATAATTACAATGTACTCACTCATCCAAACCAATAATATTGAATTTAAAAAATCTAAACTCCAAAAGGAATTATTTGGGCTTCTTCTTATCTTCCAATTGGATGATAGTATATCGAAATTAAATTTAAATTCTAAACTTGAATCTGATGAGTTTCCACTTTTGAATTATTTGATATGGAAATGGAGAATTGAATCAGGTTTTCAATGGCTCCCATAAGTCATGTTTCATTTAGTAAAATTATCAATTTACGTAACATGTATGACATCAATATTTTTATTTGCAAATTATGTGCAGCCAACAAGCAATGTTGTTATCTCTAGTGGACAAAATGGAACTTATCTACCATGGTAAATTTTTTCTTCACCATGCATTTGTAAAATTTATGCGATACTAAATTGTCATTGTAAAATTGTAGTTTAAGAAAGGAATTAATTGAAATTATATTTTCTTTACATTTTGAATTCATCAAAACATCACACAAGAGCCAACACAACTACCTTACCCAAAAGGTCAATTCCATCATTAAATAATCCTCAAAATAGTGAATTGAATTTTTGTTGAAAATCATCATATTTAACATAGGTTACACTCAAAGTAATTTCACTACTCATATTACAATATCGTAGTAGATCATGGAAATTTTAATGTTTTCAAAATTAAAACATTAATAGTTTTTTGAAATTTTTTAATTATTCATTTTGTCACTGTGGAATCTAACCCTAAACTAGGGTATGTTGATTTCTACTTGTGAATTACCTAGCCTCTCTTAGGAACAAATGGGGGCACACATGAATTAAAATATTGGGAATATTACTCAACCATGTTGCCCCTTATTGCACCATTTGGATAATGGCTAAGGACCTCTGAAAATAAAGCTACAATGATCTTCAAAACTTGGGCAAATCCCATTAATTTTAATTATAGGCTAAATGGTAACCAATCAAGTAGCCATTTAAAGGGTGAGGAGACATTCAATCACACTTGATTGATAAACTTCAAATATGACCTAATTTAATCCTACCATGACATTAATATGTTCACTCTAGAAAGTTAAATCCAGAAAAAAATAAATAAATTATGATGCAAATTTTTATTTTTTAATTTTTATTTGGTAAAATGTCAATTGCATAAGGGATTTAACATTGGATCTTATTGAAAAACACAGAAGAACATACATGGCAAGAGTTGGAAATTGAGTTATTCACAAACCTTTCACGGACGTAAGATATATGCACAAATATTTTTCACCAATCATAACCCTAAAAATAATATTGTTTTTCCAAACTAGAAGAAGTTGAAGGAATTAGAATCACAATTGATTAAATTTCATATTTAACAAAATTCCCTTCACATATTCACATGCATTATTGTAATTTCTAATACCTTTAATTGCTTGAAAAACACAACTTATATGCACTTTAGGGGTACATGATGAGCCTTGATTGTCTTTAACAAATTGTCTTGGGTATAAACCAATTCAAGTTATGAAATGTTGTAATTTGCACTAATAATCATGCTACACATGACAAACCTATATTTTGATTTTCTCTTCATAAGACTTGCAAGTTATTATTTCCAAGAAATGTTTAGAGTGTTGCATCTTGCTATACAAAGTGGTACCTTAAGTGAATGCTCAAATTTGAATACATTGGGTTTCAATATTTTTGAATATTTTTTCAAGCCCTTTGTTGTTTTTGAGACTCGCTACATTGGGATGAGCCTTTTTAGCATGCATTTAACCAAGCATTTTTGGTAAATTTGGCTTTTTGGGTCATCAATAGTGAACCCATTCAACAATGAAAAATAAGTCCTTATATTTTGATGCATGAATTAAATTCAGGTTTTGTTTCTTTGGCGATAAGCTTCTTGTGACTCAAAGCCGAGAAGATAAAGAAGAAAAGGTTTTTGTTGATGGTGCCGGGGATATACCCGTGTGGGATATTCATATGGAAACCGAACTCGACAATTTTAAACCCAAGGTATGCCCCCCCCACCCATCACATATTCCAACACCTAATCACAAACTTCATCTTTAGATTTTTCAATACACTTAGTTTGGGTTCCGATCTTAACTATTCAATTTATTTAATTTTGACTTTGCCTCACACAATTCAAATTAGATTTGTTTTAACTTTTGCATTAGAAAACCCTAAACCTTAAACATACCTTCAAGATTTGATCTAAACAACAAAATCTTCATCTTCATCATTTCAATATAATTTTGATTCCGATCTCAACTATATTAAACTTATTTCAACTTTGTTTCACACAATTAAAACTAGATGGTTTTAGCTTTTGCTATAAACCCTAAATATACAAAGATTTGATCTAAACAACAAAATCTTCATCTTTTCAATATAGTTTTAATTCCAATCTCAATTATGTTAAACTTATTTCAACATTGTTTCACACAATTCAAACTAGATTGTTTTAGCTTCCGCCATAAGCCCTAAATATACAAAGATTTGAGCTAAACAACAAAATCTTCATCTTTTCAATATAATTTTGATTCCGATCTCAACTACATTAAACTTATTTCGACTTTGTTTCACACAAACTATATTCAAAGTAGATTGTTTTAGCCTCCACCATAAACCCTAAATATACAAAGATTTGAGCTAAACAACACCCACAACACCTTTTGTTGCACAATGAATCACGACAATATGCAACAAAAAAATACGTTACATAACATCATAATTTTGTGAATTGTATGCAACAAAAAAAAACCTTTACTATTGAATGAAGTTATTGGAGATGACCAAAACGGTAAAGATGGTGCTAAAGAGCAAGCTAAGCATTCCGTGGTCAAATCCTTAGTGGTGCAATTGGGAGGTTTTATTGTTTTGTTTTAACTAATTGGTTTCTCTTTTTGCACAATTGAAGAAACATACACCGGTTGCCCCAAAACCACCGGATATAAAATCCAATCGCGTCCTCGACATCATGAATACTCCTTCCAAGGTGAAAACATCTTTATTTATTTAATAATAATAATAATATGTCCATTATTCTCGTTTCTAGATAAATGTCAATAAATGTAACTAGTAAATTGTGGTGCATATTATGTACTTCACATCCATTGTAAAAAAACATGTATTAAGAAAGAAAAAAAATCAAATCAAATCCTTCATCTAATTGTTGTTCTTTTCATAGCCATATTGAAAATCTAAGGAAAAATACAAATGTTCATAGTTTCGGCTTATTAAAAATTTCCATAAATTAGAGGTTTTTATGGAAAACCCAACAAAGAACCCTACAACTTTAGGGTAGGTTATATGACTTGCTTTCTTTTTTCTTTTTTTTAAAAATAGAGAATTAATATTCTTAAATTTAAAAAGTTCTTTGATTTGTTCCAGAATTGCCAGTTCAGGGTCAGAATGGGTTCTTTTATTTTTGTGGGAATTGCTGGTCAAGTGTCCATATACCCAACCACAAAACACCAGACCAAACCCTTCTATTAAACCCTAAACCCTAAGACAAAACCTTCTATTGAGGTTCAAACCCTAAACCCTAAGACAAAACCTTCTATTGAGCTTTAAACCAGTGTCGGGCAGCTATTTAAAACAGGAACAGGCGGTTATCAGGTCAATTCTTAAGGTTAATAACCATGGTTTGTTTAATTTTTGGTATATAACCATGGTTCTCAAAAGGCGGAAAAAAAAAACTGGCCAAAAAACCATCGGTTCTTTCATGGAAACCTTGGGTTCTTTAAGACATTGAAAAAACCAGGACTAATGGTTCTTTGAATGTTCAAATAACCACACAAATAACCATTCAAATAACCGTGCTTGTAAACCCTAAAACCAAACCCTAACCTTTTAAAAAAAATTTAAGGCCTAATAAACCCTAAATTGTGTGATATATTTATATGTTGGCATGTTTCTCATTACATAAGTAAAGAGCCTTGGACAACAAACTAGATGGCTTTTACTTGGTTGTGTAGTTATTACTACTTCCGAGGTCATTTCAAATGCTCACTAAGAAGGAAACCGACCTTTTGCAACATGTTGAGAATTTCCAAAAAAGGGTACTAAAATAATTTACTTCATCTTACATGTTTAATGCAATTCTCTAATCCATTTCTCCAATCTTTTTATTGCCTATGATTACCATCCCAAGAATGGGATAATTACTAATTATGATTTAATTTTTTAATTTTTAATTTTTGGAAAAATTTAAAACTCATATTTTCAAGGACATACATTGGGTTGAAAAAATCTTTTACAAGATCCGTGCTTTGCATTTTAATATATATTATTTCATGGTAATTTGGCTTTCATGAAAATATCAAAATTGTGCGATTATTAATTAGATTTTCAATGAACTAGGGAATACATAATATTCTCGTGAAATTTGCCAAAAAAATTATTTTGGAGTTGGCTTTAAAACCTCTTTCTTTTTTTTAAAAAAAATTGGGGGCGGGCGGGATTTTGTTTCAATGAAAAAATAGTTTGGGCAGCTCTATCCGGAAAGAAGGCCAATATTGCTTGTGGCACCAAATGAATGTGGCATTGATAAATTTATTTGTAGCACCATTAGGCCTTCCCAAATGTCGTTCACCGAATTTTTCTATTGGCAAGGACCCGCAAATTTCTTGCCAGGATATTTGGTATATGAGCCACTTGAAGACCCTTTATATTTTCCAAAGTATCTTGTCTCGCCCTTCACAACTCTTAAGGTAAACAACGAGGTTTTCTTACAAGCATTTTTTTGCAAGCCTTTTTTTTTCTAAATATTTTTAATTTTCAAAATTCAATCATAACTAAAATTCCATGAATTTTTTTAATGTCCCAACTCAAAATTTTCCAAATTATAGACGTACATTTACTAATATATAATGAATACTTTGACATGCTTTGTAGTGGGCAAAAGCCGATTGTTTCGACTTCGCCATAGTATTAGTATCATTATTGATAGGTGTGGGCTATGATGCTTATGTTGTTGTCGGATACGCTCCACGTGCTATTACTTCAAATGATCAGGTTGAATTTTGAAATTTCTTGTGCATTTGTTTTCGACAATTATAATGACACCAAATATTTTATCATAATGGTTTGTTAGTGTAAAAAAATCATTTATTTAATAAGGTGTTGTGGATATATGCTTACATTCTATACACTACACACAATGTGGTTCTTCTTTCACAAATTTGATTATGCAAAAAAAAAAAAAAAAAAAAAAAAAAAAAAAAAACAATTAAAAAAAAAAAAAAAAAAAAAAAAAAAAAAAAAATAAATAAAAAAATAAATAAATAAATTAAACAAACAAAAATTAAAAAATTAGGAAATGGAAAAGTCATTAGAAAAAGAGAA
>Ga0116231_10001272_pt1 | contig 51067 bp, 39 predicted proteins | sample S1TSphgellanicum_2_FD_89695 | JGI IMG/M metagenome (GOLD analysis project Ga0116231, IMG submission 89695) | Host-associated microbial communities from peat moss isolated from Minnesota, USA - S1T2_Fd - Sphagnum magellanicum MG | ecosystem: Host-associated > Plants > Peat moss > Unclassified...
AATTTTATAATTTAATAAACAAAGTAATCATCATCAATCCAACAAAAAAAAAAAAAAAACCAAATTTGGCTATGAAAAATATATGAAGTTTTTTAAGAATTATTTTATTAAAAAACCCCTTTATATATATTGTTATCGCCCCAAGCTAATGGACACCCATGTGTAGATTTTGGGTGCACCCATCCAATTGATGGGTTGTTTTAAAGTCTACCCATTTACTTATTGGGTTTATTTTCAAAACATGAATGTTAAGTAATTGATTTAATCATGTTTTTGTGTCAGTTTATTTTTTGGGGTTGTCACTTGCCTATTTATATCATGAGCATTTAACTAATTTTTGAAATGAAATTTGTTTGATAAGCATACAAATAATTAAATTTAATTCCTTCAAATCTTATTAAAACGAAATATTTAAAAAAATTATTTGAAAAATATGAAAAATGGATTAAAATAAAGCACATCAATTTTAAAATAATTTTTTAATATAAAATAATTTTTTGAGATATAAATGTTTATAATTAATTTGATGTTATTTTTAAAAACTCAATAAGTATTTGATGAAGAATTAATAACAAAAATTATAATGAAATTAATTTTTAATTGATTGATTTGTTTGTATTGTTGTTGCTTTTTATGTTAAAATTTTTTATTATTGCCCTAAGATAATAGACATGCATGTATGATTTTAGGTTTTACCAAACATGTATGGGGGAAACACGATTAGTTTGCTACTTAATAGAACCCCATATAAAATTGTGGTGATCTCCCTTTAGAAAGACAAAAAATAAATCTTAAGGCTTTTAAAATTCCCAAAGTTTCATTTTTTCACAAATTTTAATTAAATTTTTTTTATTTACTTGAAGGACTTTTTCAATCCTTCACGTTTATTTTTATTTTTATTTTTTTGAAATTGTGATTTGCAAACCTTCTTCTTACTTTGTACCATTGTTTGTTTTCTTTTCAATTTTTTCATGTTGCTCCAAAAGTGACCAAAAGTGACCATCATGTTGCTCTAAAAGCCACAAGAGGATTTAACCAAAGTTAGTTACAAGACAAAGAGTAGTAGAAAAATCTAAGAATCCTATTAAATGTTGGTGAATGAATAAAACCTATTAGTTGAATATGACAATTTCAAAGAAGAAAGCTAAAAATGTAACCAAATCCTCCAAATATATTGACAATTTCAAAAAAAAATCTCAAAATGTGGCAATTTTTTTGGAAATTTTCCAAAAAATTCCTTTGACCACTGCTAGGGAATTTTAAAAAAAAAGTTAAATGCTAAACTTTTGCACCAAAAGAAAAATTGATTTGTAAACCCATAATCGCCACTTTTGTTGCTTGAAAAAATGTTTAAAAGAAAAGAAAAAAAAACACTCATTTTACTATTGCACAAAATTGATGAAGTAACTCCAACAACATTTAACAGTTGTGTGTGTTAACAAGCAGTGCATAATGATTGATACCTATGGTACATTAAATGCCCTAGCAATGGTTTTAAAAAATGACAACTAAAAAAACATTCAAAATCACACCCCATAGTTGCACTTGCAAAGTAAAAACCATTGTGGTTCCAACAAAAATCACTCATTTCACCTCCATATTTGTAGTCAATTAATGAGTCCTACTACTTTGGCTTGTTGACATCACTACGTGCAAAATGGCATTGATGAACCTTGTTGGAGCATTTGGAGTTGCTAATGATGCTTTGCAATTATAATCGAAAACAAAAAAAATGGAATTTTTTTTGTTGCTGATGAAGAACGACAATTTTGTTGCTTGTTTCTTCATGTTTCACAAGACCCAATGATTGGGAATGAGCAAAAGTCTGCAATGTTTTGGGATAGCATGCAAAATCATTTCAATGAATCGCATCCCACTAGTTGTGCTCCAAGATATGCAAGGTCATTAGAAACAAAATGGGGCATCATCAAGCATGATGTTGCCAAGTTCATTGGAAACTACACTATTTTGCTTGTGTTTCATGAATTAGGGATAGGTTTTGAAATATGTTTTTCAAAGCTTTAAACTTGTATAAAACAAAGCATCCAAAGCATCAAGCTTTCACATACCTTCATGCTTGGTATGTGTTGAAAGACATACCTAAATGGGTGGACATGTGAGAAAAAGTGAAGAAGATTTCATTGCCAATGAAAAGAAAAACCAATTTAGGTGATTACAACACATAGATAGCGATGGTGTGCAAGTGTTTGACATTGCTGACATTGCCTTTGATGTGCCTTTAACATCAAAATGACCTCTAGGTTTCAAGAGAGCAAAAAAAAGACCAAAAGGCATCCAAAGTTGCCAAGAATCACAACATTAGCACACAAGCACATGCCATTGCAAATATGTAGTTGTGACTTTGGAACGAACTGTTATCATAGAAAACCAAAGCATTATAGCCCTATTCTCCATGGCTGACAATCAACTATAGTTAAAGGAGGCACGTGAATATTTTCATTTTCAAAGGCATGAAAAATTGGACTTGCTGCGAGCTTGCCTCGAGCACAATGACATAAACTTCCCAACCAGTGCAAAGAAGCAAAGCAACAAAAGGTCCCACACTTGTTGCAAATGAACCACTGATCATAAAGCCAATGCAAAAACATGACGATTAGAACTGCATTGATTTGGAAAGTGAAATTGCATAACAAAAAATTGGGGGAAAAAAAAACATAATGTTGAATGTATATGCAAAAATTGTGTGAATTAATAAAAATATCAGAGATGGTGGTTCAATCCTTTCAATATTTAGAGGTGATCAATTAGATCATTCTTCAAGTGTAGTGTGCTTGTTTGTTCTCAATCTCATTTGTGCCTTCAACATATTCTATAAAGGTCAATCTTTTCTTCATTTGAATGTTATCAAGTAGTTCAATTGTCGGTTCCAAGTCCAAGTCTTCTTCATCCTCATTACCATGTTGTGCAATATGATGCATGCCATTAGCACATTTGCAATCACATTGCAATCCCACAATCAACAAGGGTCACCATGATTTGCCACTTTGCTTGTAAGACACCAAAGCAACGCTCAACATCTTTGCAAACTACCTCTTGCAGCTAGGCAAAATGTTTGTGTTTTTCTCCTTGTAGTTCATGGATTATAGATATGAAACAAGACCACCAAGGGTAGATTCTGTTGATTAACAAGAAGTGGTGAGAATGTCTATTTCCATTCACCTCAAAATTGAAGTCTACACCTACACCCCCTAAAAAATCTTGAGTCAAACGACTCCTATCTAAAATGTTCAAATCGTTGTTGCCTCCAAGCAATTCAAAGCATGCATGCCAAATCCACAACCTTTGATCGGCTATGGCTTTTAAGATGATCAATTTGTTCTCGTTTTTGTTGTGAATGAACCTTGCCAAACAATTGGACAATTTTTCTAACGATAATGCATGTAGTCCATTGAAGTAAACATGCCTAACTAGTTTCTATTTGCATTCACTCTCAATTGCTTTTCCAAATCTACTCATGTGAGTTTCTTGAAAAATTATGGTTCAAAGACTTCCGTGATTGCTTTCACAAAATGTTGCAAACATTTGAATGTTGTGTTTTCTCCAATTCTGTAATATTCATTGCAACTACCAACAACTTGGCCATATGCAAGCATGTGCATTTTTGGATGGAGTTCAATACAATAACACCACATGTATCTTTTTTTTGTACAAAATAAATGTCATGTGCATAGATGCTATCCATGATGTAGAGGAATAATGTGCGACACATTTGCTATAGACAACAAAAAAATCAGATTGAATGTTCTGCACAATAATCTCGCACAATTCGACTGTGGTTGACTTCTCACTTTCAAACTACATTCAAGCTATGAGTTGGGAGGGATCCCCCATGTTACCTTCTTGCATGTTGGTGCAAATTTGGTACTTGCAACATCAAAGCACCAAACACAAGATTAGTTGTAGCTTTTATCTTCTAGTGCTTGGGCAATCCCATCAAGCAATTTTGGTTGCCATTGCACCATTTTGTTACAACCACAAAATGATCAAAAAAGACAAAGAGGAACAAAATATATTATAATCAAGTCATGCAAAGATTTTGCATCAATGAGCTTCAATCGCAAAATAAATTTCACACATAAATAAAATCAAAGGAACAAGTTGCAACATGCTCAACAAGCAAACAATCCACAAACATGAAAAATCAATTCAAAGCGCACGAACATCAACAATATTTCAAAAGTCGACACATTGCATGAAAATGCGACCGCCCAGTGACTGGTGGGCCATGATGACGAGGAATGGGTAGTCTTCACTTTGAATTCCCCTTTACAAATGACAGCTGGTCCCTCCATGAACACCGCTAACTTTAGGTTACAGGAGTGTTTCTGCGTTTACGGCTGGGGATGCTCTTAGGTAGTAGTCTCCCACCTATTTGCAGTCCCAGTTTTAGTTTTATGTGTGGGGTTGGAAAAAAACAAATAACAAAAACTCGGATGTGAGAAATACTTTTGAAGGATGACATACTGAGCACCGTTGGAGACGCTCCAAGAGCAGAGCACTGCAGATTCATGTATAATGAGTTAAAAGTGCAAATCTGCAAAAGCTTCTTTCTTCTTGGTTCCTATCAAAAGGGCACACTCTCCCACCTCCAAATTTTAATGGACAAATGTTGCAAAAGTTGCACTCACACAATCTACGTGCCACCTTGCAGCTATGGTTGTATACTCGGTGGGTGCCTCCTGCAAATGTCTCCATTTGGCTTGTTACAAGGAACCCAAGTGTCACTCATGTAATTTTTGCCACATTCATCAACTCCATAATACCCACATTCTCAAATACATTGCCAAACCTTCGAGAGTTTGAGGGGGGAGAGAGAGAGAGAGAAAGAGAGGATTTTATTGTTGTTGTTGCAGTTCTGGAAAGTGTTTAGCATTGTACCCATCTTTGATTTCTTCAGGTTTTTGAAGCAGGAATTCCATCCCCGTGTGTGTGGGTGGTTCTCTCTCTTTCTCTTTCTCTCTCATGTGATTATGAATTTGAAATCTGAAATCTGGAAGTAGGTAGTAAGATTGTGTCTGGAGCTCTGCAATCCACAGTTTTGTTTGCGATTATTTCATAGATTAAGAAAGAAGACGAAGAAGGAACTTGTGTTGGTGGTGGCAATGAAGTCTACTAGTACTGTTGGTGGTGTTGTTGTGGTTGCATTAAGAAGAGTACTATGCATATTGGTCTTGGTGGTGGTGGTGGTGGTTTCTGAGCCTACAACAACACTAGTGCAAGGAAAGCCTGAGGACAAGTCTAACCGTGTGGAAGCTACAAGGGAGTCTACTCTTCAGACTGTACAAAATGCTGTTGATAAAACAGGTAATAAACAAAAAAGGTTTTTTTCTATCAAAGAGAGATTGTTTCCTATTTGAGAGCTTGCAAAAATTGATTTCATGAGCTCTAAGAATCATGGTCAAGCTCTGCAAGAAGAGAAAATGGTGCATTTGAGAACTTGGGGTGTTTCTTTTTCTTTTTTTTGGTTGGTGGGGTGACTTGCAGGGGAAGTTGGAGAGAAGATCCAGTACCATACTGGACAAGCTGCTGAAGCTGCAAAAGATACAGCAACTGCTGCTGGTGTCAAAGTCTCAGAAGCAACAGAGGCAGCTAAAGATACTCTCCTCACAGTAAGTTCAAGACACACTTCGGTTCCATGTCTGTTTGTTTGCTTGTTGAAATTGGCAAGGAAGGTGCAAATCTTTTGCGTCTTGCAATTGGAAAGAAGCTGTTTTGTTTTGTTTGTTGAAATTGGCAACACGGGTGCCTCCTTTTTCGCTGGTTGGAATTTGGCGACAAGGGTGCCTCCTGTTTTGCTGGTTGGAATTGGCAAGAAACTGTTTGTTTTTTTGGAGGAAGGAATGAGCATTACAGATGGTGCAATTGGTTTCGAATGAAGTTAACAATCCTGTGTTCAACATCTTTTGTTTTTTGGTTTTGTTTCTCGAAAATTTGGCCACTTTGATCTACCTGCAAAGAATTGCTTGCCACAAAAATGCTCCATATGTTTGTTTCTGAAGATAACAAAAATATGGGTTTGCAAAAGAGACATGTGAGATGGAGAAAGAGCAATTTTCAGTTTGCAAAAAACTATTATCATATGAAGATCCATGGGAAGTTCAAACAGCAGAAGAATTTTTTCTAACCCTGCTTCATTAAAGCTGAAAGGTTGTGGTTTGTTTGGTGTACTGGGTAAGCTGTGAATTCATTTAAAAGTGCATGTTTTTCTGTTTCTTTGAGAAGGTGGGTGCAGGTCCAAAGATCAAAACATTTAGATAAAAACTTCCATTTTTTTCACACTTGAGAGGAGGAAGAAGAAGAAGTTGCTAGTTTTATTGGGTATTTGGTGAAGTTGAAAAGCAGATTACTTGTTAATTCACAGTGCAGTCTCTCACTACATGAAGTAGTGTATTGATGTATCTCAATTCTGCTGCTGCTGCATTGGAAATGAAGCATATGTCTGGTGCTTGTGTTTTTTTCTAGATGATAGAAGCATTGACCCAAATAGGTGCAAGTGGTTGGAGCAACTTATGGTTTAGGGTATAAACAAGATGCAATGGTTGGTCAAACTTTGTGACAGATCTTCTTCTTCTTCTTCTAACAAATGGGTGTCTGGTTGTTGGTTTTGTAGGCTGGTCAGAACACACGAGAAGGTGCCAAGAAGGGTTTTGATTCACCTTCTAGAACTTTAGGTTCAGTCAGTGAGAAGGCTGGTAATGCAGTTGGTTCTGCAAAGGAGAGTGTGTTAGGTAATTTGGCTGGGGAAAACCGAGATCAAAATGAGGGAGTCTATGGCACAGCCAGCAAGTATTATGACACTGCAACAGACAAATCAGCTCAGGCTGCAGAGGCAATGAAAGCTGCTGCTGCGCAAGCTGGAGAAAAGGTTCAGAGCAATGCATACCAAACTGCTGATACATCCCAAAACACCATACAAGATGCTGGCTCCACCATCTATGACTCTCTTGCAGGGGCAGGCGAAAAAATCTCGCAAGCAGCTGATGCAACCAAAGTCTCGACTCTAAGGGTAAAAGCAACAATGAAGGCTTGATGGAAAATCTTATTATCTTCCACATTTGTATCCCAGTTTTCATGTCACAATGTGGAGGAATGACTGCATAGTTTTCTATTGCATAAAAGAACTTCCACATGTATGGCTTTTAAGGCTACTATGTAGCATCCAGTGAGCATTAGAAAATCTCTTCAGAAGTTTTTGATTTTGTTCATATTGATTGATGTAGGGCATGGAGAATGTGCACAATTCAGCAGCAGAGACTTTGGGATCAGCACAAGAGAAATCGTATGATTCTGTTGCAGCCACGGATTTTTACCATCCTGGGATGATGGACAAGCTAGGGAATATTGCGGAGGTAATGGGTTGGCATCGCGTGCCTGCAGAGCAGGAATGGGATCTCAGCAAACTCTCTCCATACAACATTATCATCGGAAATGCAATGTACGAATGGCATCAAACGCCAGGGCGAGATTTGTACTCAAATAGAGCTGGTAATTCTGTAGCCATTGATCCTGCTCACAATGTGGGCAAGAATGTTGGAGCTGCCAGAGATTATGCCACACAAGTAGCCAGTGGAGCTTCAGAAAATGTGAGAGATGTAGCTGCACATGCCAAGAACAAATTGTGGGATTCACAGCAGGAATCACAAACTGGAGACAGTAGTTACTGGGATATTGCTAAGAATTCGGTGGCAGCAGCGGCTGCAGGCAGTGTGGGTGAGAAACTGGGATCTGCTGGAGAGTATGCAAATGACAAAGTCAATGCAGCTTCCAACAGTATAAAATCCACAACCACTCGCACCAAGGAGAATCTGCAAGATTCACAAATCATCGACTCTGGATCCAAGGATGGGTACTTTCAAGATACTACAGATTCCGTCAACAATGCTGCTAGTAAGATGCGTGAGAAATTGGAATCTGCTGGAAGTCAAGCTGCAGAAACAGTAGGTGGAGTGACTGAAAGTATGAAAGAAAGCTTGTGGGACAAACAGCCAAATTTGACTGATAGAGCTGTTTCTGGTTTTGCCCACAATGGGAAGGAGCGGGTCAATGAGGCTCTTGGTGCAACTGCAGCTGGACTAGGTCAGTAGATCATCATCACAACCTCTGCCTCTGTTGAGAAGTTTTTTTTCTCCACACTTTTGTTGCAATTGTGGGTTTGCATTTAGTAGTAGGAATTTAAACATTTTTTCTGCCTTGCTAAACCAGGTGTTCAATCAAAGACTGGAAAGGAATTATTTCATCACATCCGACCAGAAAGTTCCATTTCGTCATCAAACCTCACACGCTTCCTGTACCTCATCACCTTTGCCACCACTTATGGATCTGCAATCTGGATGACATTTGTATCAGGAGTGATCCTTTCCAAAAGTATTCCAAGGCAACAATTTGGCTTTGTGCAAAGCCGCATCTTTCCTTTGTATCTGAAGTTTGTGGCAACGGGAGATGTGATTCTGCTTGTTTTCTACTCCATCATGCATCCATTGAGATCTACTGATTCTTCTGGAGTTTGGCAGTTGGTGAATCTGCTTTTGCTCATCATTGGCACAGTTTTCAATGTCTTTATTCTCGAACCTAAAACAACGAAGGTACGAAGGAGGATGCCATCTTTGCAACAACCCAAATTTTCTTTACAAACTATGTGAACTTCTGTTGTTGTGATCATGCAATATCCATGAGTGAATGTCATAGTTTGCAAAAAAATTCTTATTATTACTAATTTTTTTTTGGGCGGCAGCTTTTTGTGGAGAGGATGAAACTGGAGAAAGAAGAAGGTCGAGGACTAGATTACAACACTAGAACTTCACCACTGTTGCAACACGGAGAGAGGAAATTGGAAGCTAGCAAGCAGCAATTCAAAATATTGCACGGGTATTCAACAGTTCTCAATCTTGCAAGTCTGGCAGGATTGACACTGCATGCTTGGCATCTTGCTCATCATCTAGCAATGTAAAAAACCACCGATAGTAGCTTTAGTGGAGTACTCACTAAACCTTAAACCCTAAACCCTATATAAATTCATAGCACACTTTGTAAAGGCAGATCTTTTATAGCATTTGTGTTTTGGTAGGGGCGATGTAGGGTTGAAGAAACAATTTACATAATGTGGGTATAGATAGAATTCCCGGTGGTGGTTTTTAAAAGGGGATTTGGAGAAGAAGGTTAAGTATGCAAATGCAACTTTGTTGCATGCACCTCAGAATTCTGTGTTTTTATTGCACAAAAATGGCTACATGGTGGATAGTCTTTGCATGGCCTGAATCAATACAAAAACAGGAATGTCACATGTCCTTTGACCATTTTTATGTTAGGGCCCCAAATCATGCTTGCAAAATAATGTTTGTTACTAAATATTTGCATTTATGAAAGTGAAACATTTCTCCTTGCAAATTTCATAATCATATGTAATAATAAAACCATTTATTAATACCCCAACAAAATGTGATTGAATTCTTTTGGAATTAGAATGCAAAGTACACCTTCTCTTATGTATTTATAAAAGTAACCCAATGGGTGTTTGATTCTCAACAATTTTGGCAAATATCAATAAATAATTTTTTCCTGTTTTGGAAAGGCCTTTTATGAATTATTTTGTGCCAAACTTCAATCGATGGTTGATAAGGTATCTAGCAAAATATAAAGAGAATGGAATTTTCTCACAAATGAAATAAAGAAACATAATTATTCATTCCAATATTCTGAAGATGTTTGCTAGTTTACAAGCTCTTGTAAGTAAATGGTGTAGGTGCATTAATGCTCAAAATACACGCCATGGTTGTGAGTCCTTGAGAATGTCCTTTCACATTGTAGAACCATGAAAAGAGGAGGCTTTTCATGCAATACAAGTTCTATCCATACCCATCATTTGTCCCTTTGGTAACAACCCCTAACCCTAATTTGCCTCAATCCATTTCAATCCTTTTTTTTTTCAAGCTGCATACATTTTCCCATAGCCTCATAATTATTTAGACAAAGACAATAGAAAGGGTTGTAGACAAACTCTATTTCCTATACCTACATAGGACTTTGAACATGCATTGGTGTTTGTAGAAGAATGCCATGAGTACAATTGAAATTGAAATCTTTTGAAGGTGGTAGCGAAAATAGGGCTTGTTTGGGCACCTTAAACCAAGATAATGTGGATATTTAGAATTAAATTAGGTGATTACTAAAGGTGACTAAATGCATCCACCACTTGTCTTTCCAATTAACCCTAAACCTTGTACATCTAAATTTCAAAATTACGATGCACAATAATATTGTCCTCTCTCAAAAGTAATAAGAGAATTTGCGAGAATAACTAGATCTTTGAATGCAAATCGATCAAATAATGAAAAGTCATGAGTCAAAACACAATTGATATATTTGACAACTAGGAGATGCCCATGTAGATGACAAGCAAATGCACAAACTACTAGGGATGTCGTGAGAAGCATTTGGTGTGATTGACAAGTTAGATGGCACTAGACAAAAGGGTGGGAGACTTGAAAACATGGTGAGAAGCATTTGGTGTGATTGACAAGTTAGATGGCACTAGACAAAAGGGTGGAAGACTTGAAAACATGAAAATGGAGGAACAAATTGAAAGAAGACTAAGACATAAATGGTAGTCAACATAGTATGTATGATGATCTTTTCAATCTCAATTTCGTGGGTCTTCTACTAACATTCTGTTCTTGAAAGCACAAAAAATGAGCCCAAAAAGTGTCCCAATGTTCTTTCTTTGTCATGTTTTGGGTGGGAGAAGAAGGACTATGCAGCACAGTTAGTTCCCTTGGAGGACGGTTTGTTCAACTTGTTGGGAATCCAAAAGCTTAGGCCTTTTGGTGAACAACTTGGGTAGATGTTGTTGTTGTAACTTGTCACCTTCTGCATCTCCACAAAATCTGTACACAGATTGGGATTTGGAGCAACAAGAGGGATTTCTTGCAACAACAACCACCTTGCAATAATTTTTGACTCAGGAAATTTTGTTACCTAAATTATTATACGGAAGAATATGCAACTGAATATGCAACTTCCATGTTTGTTTGTTCTTTCTTGCTTGCTTGCTTGCTTTCTTTCGTACATAACATGTCTGAAATGCAGTTCCAGTGGGTTGCTATTGTGTCACACTAGAACTGCATTTCACTCACATGCAGTGTGATGTGTATGTGTTGCATGTTGTTTGGGTGCTGGTGGTGGTGCTGCTGATGGCATCATCCCTGGCAAGCAATTTGCTTGGGGTTTTGTCAGTCTGTTCTTTAGGAAATTTTATTGGGGTTGTCAGAGCCTGCTTGATTAGGTAGTATATATTTGTTACTCAAGTTCCTTTGCACTTAAGGCTTTTTTTTTTTTACTTTTTTAAAATAATTTTTTAATGGGTGGGTTTCTAAGAGGCTGGGTTGATTCCCATAACAAAGTTCTCATACACAAAACAAAAAGTTTAGGGTTTAGGGTTTAAATCCACCCTAAACCCTAAACCCTAAAAAGTTACTTACCCAAAATAAAAAAAATTGAATGCTGCCACCTGAGCCAATCATTATGGCTTACCAATCAAAAGCAGGTGTTTTTTTATAGTGAGGCTTATGGAGGCCAGTTTATCATGTGGGAAACGTTACAGGTCCAAACTACTGTTGGCTGATTGTTCTGGTTTTGAACCGGTTATCAAGCCGGTTATTAATAACCTACCCGTTGCTTACTGTTTTTTTTAATAACTGCCTGATACTGTGTTTTCAAAAGTTTGATAACCTACTTGGATGACCCAAATATCATCTAACTAGATTATCAATCTGTGAACACTACTACAATTTTTTTGAACGATAATACTAATTATTTTAATTAAAAGCCCCTTAGGACCAGCTTGATATCAATATCACAAAAAATTGATTGCTGAGTAGGTTATCAAATAAACAATTGATAATCACCTGTTATTCTGCAGGGGGCATTTTCTTTTTTTCTTTTTTTTTCCCCCCTTTTTCCTCAATTTTGTGATGTTCCCAAACTGGCCACAAGAAGATTTGGTGAAATTTGGCTATAGACGAGATGTGAAAGAAAGAAATTTTTAAGAATTAGTTTATATTTTGGCTAATTACTTACTGGAACCTGTTGTAGATGTCTGGCAACTTTAATTGTATAGGACTTTGCAGGTGTTAAAAACAAAGATTGTCAGTGGACTCTTTTTTCCGGAATATAGCTGAGTGGATTAGGGCCATTTTTCACAAAAATCTTTTGTATGAGTCAAAATTTAAAAAATTTCAGGTCAGAAGATGCGAATTAAATAAAACATGAAGTAATTTTTTAAAAATATATAAAAAATAACTTTTAGGGTTTTTTTTTGAGAAAATGTGAAATCATGGGCAGCCTAAATTGTTTAAGAAAATGGGTAGTAAAAGTCATTCTTAAGCAATATGATTTTTTCTTCTACAGTGCATGACACCTAAAGGCAACCCCAGATGTCAAGCTTAAATATTCTTTCCACACAACGTGTAACCCCAAAAACTCGGCATATTTATGCAGTACTTCACATGCTAAACAAAATTACGCAACCCGTTTGTCAAAATCTTTTTTTTTGGCAGAGATAATGTCGGTTGAAATTGATGACTTTCGTCCAAATTTGGCTGGGGCGGCCCATATTTGGCCGCAAGGATTTATAGGGAGCTTAAGGGTTAGGGCTAAATAAGTGTCATGTTGCTCGTTGTCTTTGTTGCTGTTGTCACCGTTGACAACAGGCGCAAAGAATGAGGTTAGCTTCTTGGTCCCAACGGCTGCCTTCCTCTGCTTCTGGCGATGCCGGCGCTTTGAGCGTTCCGGGTTCCCTACGTAATGGGCAGGCCACTTGCTCTCCGACTGGACTTGCAACTCCTCCAACTGTCCGTACGCCTGCTCCACTTTGTCCTCGCCAAGCTCTTCCTCCTCCTGCCAAACAGCGTCCTCGCCAAGCGTGTCAACGTCAACATCAACGATCGTCTCGCCGTCGAACACAATCACCTCCTCCTCCTCCTCACGTCCAGACTCATCCTTGTCATGACGTGCCTGCTTGGCCTCAGCTAGTCTCTTGAGCTGCTACTTTCATTTGTTAAGTCTCCCCATGGTGGCCACTACTGTTTACGAATTGGATGTGGGTGAAGATGAAGTAGTATGGGCTTGTGCATGCCTATGCACGGGCCCGCCAAAAGGAGCAGAGGTTGCACCACTCCATAACCTTAACCCTACATCCCCTAACCCAAATTCAAAAAACTCCTCGAATTTATGCTGAAATTTTTGGCCCAAATTTGGCTGCCAAACTTTTTTATAGGTCACCTTTAGGTGTCATGCACTGTCCTTCCTTTTGAAGTGTTCCTTGGGTGTGTCGCTTGTGCTCCCATGTCCCCAAGCTCCACACACCTCCTAACACCTGACTTTTATAGCTACTTGCACATCCCATGACACACTGGGTTAACGTAAAGTCATCTGGCTTCTTTTGGACTCGACTCATTACCTAAGTTACACTCATTAAGACGAGACTCACTAAGCCTCCCTCACTCACATTTCCTCTCTTAATTTTTAGCTCTAAGAGGCCTTACTCAAGAAGGTTAAAGTACCAGAGTTGGTGCTGGTTCACCCATGATGGCCTGGGTGGAGCTGCTCTTAGAGAATCTCCAGCGGTGCTGAGTATGTGACCCTGCACAGTAAAATTGAATGAAGAAAAGTCAAAATATGCGGGTTTGGCTCAGTCAGGAAATTGGTTTTGGCTCAGTATAATTGCACAGTTTGTGGTGGCTGGTAAATGGGGCAACAACGTTGTGCACCTGCAGAAAAGGGTGTAATAAATATCATATGACTGCTGCTCAGTGTTTCTGATCGGTCGATCATAATGATTGGTCCAGGTGGTTCGCTATTAGGTAGTATTCCCCAACCCCCTATTTGCTGTCCCTGTTTCAGTTTTATGGGTGGGGTCGTAGAAAAAGTAAATAACTAAACTTGGATGTGAAAAATATTTTTGCAGGGTAACACACAAGATCAGGGCATTTAGTTAGCTATCTCACTGTTTCCAAGAGGCCTTCAAAAACCCTTATCAACTACTTACTTGATAGGTAAGCAAATTTGATGATTACTATTAGTTCTCAAGTTTTCTTGGTAGTGTCCTAATTATCCTTTTTTGTCAAATAAAGGGACAAAAGAGTATTAAGACTCATGAGTGCCAAACTGACAACAGACACATAATTGAGCCCCCTCCCCATCAATTACTCCATATCATCAGGCTCGTTTTGGCAGAGAAGTGTGCTGGTCACAAGGACAAAATGCAAATGGATTTCCCACTTTTCCCACAAATGGGGTTGGACTGAAACCCTCTCTTTTGAGTTTTTAGCTGGTGGAGTTGTTGTTGTTGTTGTTGTTCTGGCCCTGCTGACAAATTTGGGTTAAAGGTATAATAATAATTCAGGTCTTCTTTAGCAAAAGGGAAGAGAAATCATGACTATGGTTTGGTTACAATGGCCAAACATCCTCAAGGGAAATATAGACCAAGGTGAACCAGCAACACCCACACTGGTACCTTTGTGGGATGAAAGGAGGTTAACTAAAAATCCATTGGGATGAAGACCTAATGAATTGGCAGATCAAGTTGTCAAGTGTAGAAAACGATAGGAGATGGGTTAGGTGATAGAATTGTTTCTAGTTTTGTGGATATGGAGTGCTTGTGTTGTCTGTTGCAGATTATTTCTTTCAAGAGTTTTGTGGTGTTCGCTTGCTTTGTGGAAGGTCTGAATGACGAGTGCAATGAATATTGTTTATTATTCTTCAATGATTTTTGGAAATGGCGAGCTTTGCAAAGGTTGAGGAGGAAAAGCTTGTGGAGAAGATGGGGGATGCCATGATAAAGGAGGAAGGGATTCTAAAAGTTAAGCTCTCTTTTCCTTTTGTTCTTAACAGACGGTGTGTGATGATAACTATGAAAAGCAGATAGGCATAAAAATCCATAAGGCGTGTGAAGTAGATGTTGATGGGAAGAATGCCCTTGACATGTTTGTTCTAGCATATGATCCAATTCTAAGTGTTCTTCTGTTGCATACTGAAGTTGAAGTGTCTAAAGCATGGTAGAATGGCATGAATGAACAAATAAATAGAGTTGTTGGAATTGATGAAACTCTACAGGGGGCAATGCTAGCTGGTCTGAAAGGACATCAATCCATGAGAATTCAATTGGGGTGGTGTTTAGAAAGTTGAAACCCTTGTATTAGGAACTCTAGGGAAGTTGGTGTCTAAATCATGTAAAAAAAAAAAGTGTTGTTAGGGGTTGATGTTCTTTTTGTTTAATTCTTAAGTGAACCATTGATGCAAGGAAAGTGTATGTGAGAAATTCAATTTGGGTGTTGTTCAAAAAGCTGAAACCCTTGTCTTGGGAACTCCAAGGAAGTCAACATGGTTGGGAATATTGTTTTTCTCTGTTTAATTTTTGAACAAACTATTGAAAGTACATTTGTGAGGTGGTTGCTTAGGATTTGATGTTGTGTAAAACCAAGATGGCCAATTAAGAGAATGCAAAGAGATCTAATCTAACAATTTTTACAAAACATCATTAGGTGGAAGATAGGTTTAGCAAACAAATAAGATTCATAGATGGTCAGTGAAGAGGAATCAATAAATGTTATAGTTAAAGAAAGTTTGGATGGTAGAAGTAACAATAATATTGACAAACCAAAACTATTGTGTATGAATCATGGATTTATTATGAAAAAATGACTACTGCTTGAATGGAATGATTGAGATTTAGGTTGCTTCCTTTTTTTGGTATTAAAGCAAGTCTTTCCAAGTGGGGTTTCTATGTGCTCATGAGTGTTTTGTGGACAATGTTGGGTTTTTACAATTTGGATTAAGAAGTACGCCAACTGCATGACCATGGACTACAGGAGGAGTGACTATTTGAAGGAAACTCAATGCAAGGACAAGGATAAGATATTAAAGGTGAGTGAATTTGATGCACCATTTCTTAGGTTTGAAATTCTACCTAAAGAAAGAACTGTCATTTTGTGTCTACAAGGATTTGGTGTGGTAAGCATCATTGGGCTAAACACAAATTTGGCAAGAATAGGAGATCTGGTTATTCAAGTTTCTCACACAAGAATGTACACAAGAATTCAAATCTAGTTAAAAATAGGGGATGGAGTAGAAACATGGACAACTATTGCTAGACACCAAGATAGATATTACTTCTCTGTAATTTTCATGCAATCCCTTGACTATTGAACTACATGAAAATGTTGAAGTAGTACCAAGGGTAGGGGATTTGTGGTTGCCCATGCCCTTTACTATTGAGCTACATGAGAATGTTGAAATAGTACCAAGGGTAGGGGATTTGTGGTTGCCCATGGTTGTTGTATCACTTCATCACAAAGTTATGTTTTTCTTTTCAAGGATAGATGTATTGTTTATTATTGGGGATAAAATTGTCAAAGTTGAACATGCCAGAGTAGAATCCAAGGTTTTGGTGTGGAGTTTGGGGAAAAAAAATGGTGGAAAATGGCTATGGAATTTTGAACATGAGGAAAAGATGAAGTATGAGAAACATCAGCTTCAAAAAAAGAGTACACAATGATTAATGATGATCCAAATCAAAAGTTTGAATTGTATTGAAGGATTTTTGTGACAAAATGGCAGTCGAAGAATCAACCAGAATGTTTTTATTGCAAATAATATACCTAAACCTTCCATTTTGATTTCAAGATACTTAGTTTTGAAATTGAACATCATGTAATTAGGCTAGGTGACATTTGAGTCCATTGTTGGATATCACTAGACAACATTATGTCAAAATCTGTATGCCTGACATTGAAGAAATGTTCATTAGAATTGAACATGCAAGTTAGTCTAAAAGTTGTGTGTGAAAATTAATTAAGTCAAATAAAGTTTAAAAACAATAGATTTGGCATTGGGTTTTGGATAAGGAGGAAGATTACTATAATCTTCAAATGCTATAAAGTTTGCAACCATAAAAGTTTAGAATAAAACCCAAATTGACAAGCCCCAAAGGAATGGATGAATTGTTTTGGGGTAAAGAGTTTGAAGATGTTCATGGCTAAGTAGAAGGATTAGAAATGGCAACAAAAGTGGCTCGGAATAGATGAATTGAAGCTTTTCAAGATTAGCAGGCTCAATCTACAGTGTAAGTCCAAGGAATGGTTTAAAAAACTAATGACTACTCCTAGAGATTGGCAAGCCATGAAGGTAGCCATGTTGCTAAAATATGGTACAATTGATAAATAGGAAGTGAAGGCCAAGCTTGATCTTATTAAGCAATAACCTAAACAAAGGGTTCAAGCATACTCTGATAGGATGGAAAAATTGTTCACAGGGCAAACTGGAGCATGTGGAGTAGAGAAAGATATTTTTGTCCTAACTATGACCTAAGATCATAAAGATGTGCGTGATGAAAGATTATGCCAATTTTGAAGCTCTATTCAATGTTGCACTGGAAGTAGAAAAAGTCCTAGCATAACTTGGTGAAACTCCTTTTGAGTTGCTAAAGGAAGAGCAAAAGGAGAACATGATAGTTGGGGAAAGTACAATAGAGAACAAATACAATTGTTGAATGAATCATTGATCACTTTATTGAAAAGCAAAATTAAGATGCAAACTAAACATGGATCTATTTCAAGAATTTCCATTAATTTCAATGAGTGCCAATTTGTAGGACAAAAGACCATCTTGCTACAAATTGTTGAAAATATACTACCTTTAGACCAAAATGCCTAAAAATGTGGGGGCTCCATAGGATAAAAAATTGTAAACTAAGATGTAGTTTTTGTGAAAGTCTCAAGCACACTGAGGAACAATGGTGGAAAAGAGAGATCCTTATAAGATAAACGCAACTATTACAAATTACTTAGAAGTCATGATTGATGATGAATAAGCAATACAAAATCAGTTGGATAGAATTTGTGGAAGCGATCATGATTTGTTTTCACACATTAGGGTTCTTAAGCAAAGGGTGCATGTGGAGGATATTACAAAAGAACATGGGGGTGTTAATGTACCAAAAGGAGATTCATCATGAAGGAAAGAGGTGGGAATTGGATTGGAAAGGCAAGTGGCTATCAAGTCTAAAATCTTGACACATTTCATCAAAAGTAAAATATATCTTACACCATGGAGACTATATTGACAGTTCTAGGAATATTTAGAAGGATTGGTGAAACTGGTAAGGAGGCGGAAGGATGAAGAACATAGGATTGTTCCAATGAACACAATGATTTGGCAATTACTGGCTATATGTCATATTAGCATTAATAAAAATCACATGAATAAGATTTTACACTTGATGGTGGCGATTAACAACTATATCGTGGAAGGACTTGTCGACATTGGGGCATCAATGTCTTTGTTGGCAATTGTAGTGGTTAAAGAGTTAGGGATTATGCACTTGGTGATGGGATTTGAGTCTTATAAAATAGCTTCAGGTGTGGTGACACAAGCATTTGAAAGAATTGAAGGTCTACTTGTATGGATAAGGGAAACCAGTTGTAACATGTTATTAATGGTGGTTGACATGGATAGTTACATGTTGTTGGGACTTTATTTTTTAATCAAAATTGGAGCGATTCATGTGGATATTGAAAGAGGTTTGATATAGGTAAGACAAGGCCCAAGATCCAATGTGCAAGTACTTCCACTTAACATGGTCAATATGCTATAATTGATTATGGAACAATTGAACCATTCTAAGAATGTCACTAGTCAAGTAATTCTTGAGTTTTCACAATTGAACATAATTGACAAGATGGCACAAATGGAGCTAGTTCATGAATTTGCAAGTTGGGAAAAGCTAATTGGGCAAACATCATATGGAAGTCAATTTGAGGATGATTCTGAATCTACATGTAGTTTGATAATGCTAAACCAATGATAGAGGATAGAAAGTTGCAATTGATTGTATAAGAAGAACAAGAACATGTTGTAAAGTTCAAGGATTCGGGATTAAATGACCTAATTAAGTTTGAAGCTCCTCATTAGTATATGAACTTGGTTATGGAGGAGCAAGTGGATGAATTAATGAATGGGGCAGTCTTGGAGGAAAATGACTACGAAGATTGGTTGAAATGGGCATCACATGAGGAATAGCATAATATGCATTAGTTTGGAGGATCCATGGACAAAAAGGTACCATCTTTGTTCCAATTTGAATATGTCACTAATGTGTAATAGGGCACCAAGGTTGAATCTGACACTGTCACTGGGGGAAGATGGGAGCAGATCAAACAATTAATCAAGGTGGATCTTAACCTAGATCAAGACAAGGCCAGTGAATTCTTGTAGGTCTTGGAAACTTATGCAAATGTGTTTGCATGGCACAAAAGGGAATTAAGATGTTATATGGTTGGTGAACATGAAATTAATACACAAGGCCTACCACCCTATCACACTAGCCCTAACAAATTGTCTTTTTGGGAGGAGGTGGAGGTGGATTGGTGGTGATAGTAAAATTAAGAAAGATGAGGGCCAATTTTTCAGAATATGCTTGTAAAGTCACATTGTTAGAAGGATGGTAGCAGTCACTTTTGTGGTGACTACTAGCCATCAAACACTCAAACATGTGTACCTTATGCCATTGATCGATGATGTTTTGAACCAAATGGGTTCTTCATAATGGTTCACAACTTTGGATTTACAAAGTGGTTTCTAGCATATTAAAATGAACCTTGATGTTGTGAAGAAGACAATGTTCATCACCAAGATAGGCCTACATGAATGGCTTGTGATGCCATTTGGGTTGAAAAATGCAACCATCACATTCTCCAAGATAATAACCAACATTTTTTTTGAATGGTTGTAGTAATTTTTTAAGGTATTTGTAGATGACCTTGATATCCACAATGTCACATGGGAAACACATCTCAACCATATTCGTATGGTATTGCAACATTTGAAGGATGTTAATTTGAAGTTCAATCCCAATAAATGTATGTTTTATGCCAAGAACATCAAGTTTCTGGGGCATGTGGTTGGGAAGACAAGAACTAGACCTAACCCAAAAAACTTAAGGTTGTAAAAAAATTTCTTGTTCCCAGGATGTTTACCAACATAAGAACATTCCTAGGTTTGACATGATACTAATGAAACTATGGTTAGGGTTATGCAAAAATTGCTATTCTACTATTTGAACCGACAAAAAGGGATGTGGTTTTTCATTGGACCCCAAAATGTCAAGAGGCATTTATTAACTTAAATTGTCATTTGTTTCAACCCCATTATTGGCAAGGTTGGATTTTTCTGAGGCATTCATTATAGATGTTGATTGGTCTACAAAAGGAGTTGGTGTTATATTATTTCAAAAGGATGGAAATAACATTACTACAAAATGTGGGTGCAGTTCACTAGCCCTTATTCATTAGAACAGTAAATTCACTACTTTCCAATTAGTCCTCGTTTACTAAGACAGGTGAATTCATTCAAAATCCAGTGAAATCACTTGGCGTACATGGACACCTTTGTTGTAATGGAAAGAATGTGTCATTACATATGCCAACAAAGGACTATTTATTGTTCATCGAAAATCCCATCCTATGGAAGGAGAATGTTATGCCCTAATCAAAGGGTCATGCATTTCAAGCAATTTTTGCATCATAATCACTTCATAATAAAAACAAACCATAAACTCTTAGAATGGGCTTGCAATAGTCTTGATGTTTATGGTAGGAGAGAGCATTGGATAAACATGTTACAAAATTTCAACTTTAAGATTGTTCATCAACCCATAACCAAACACCCCAATGTGGATGCTTTCCATTATAACCCAATAGGCAATGTAGAGTCTAATGAAAATTTCTCTAAGGAGATTCAAGATATCGAATTGCTATAAGAATTAGGGTTGCAAACTTGGCTTGGGAGAAGAAACCTTAGAATTGCCCAATCTATTCATAATGGAATCAACTATAGAAGATGTTGATGTAAACTAGAAAGATCCTATTAACTATCAAGATGAAATGCAAAAAATTGAGGTGGTAAATGAATCTCTAATCCTGAAGAAAAGAAGGTGGCTACATGTAGATAAGGTCACATGTTAGAAGTTGGTTGTAGAAGTTCAATTGATGGTGGGTGTTGCATCATGTTGTGATATTGAAAAGAGTATCGATGAAAACAATGTTGATGAAGGTAGTGAGCAAACACATCAAGACATTTGGTGTGACCTTAGTTGTTTGTAGTTTTTACAAACTAAGCCATTACCTCCTAATATTAATGAAAAAGAAATTTTGTGGATCAAAACACGGGCATAGAACTATCTATGGAAGAGGGATCACTTGTGGTTTCGACAGGTGGTGGTACCTAACCTTAATGAGAGGAAGAACATTGTTTTGGAAATGCATCAAGAGATTGGGCACTTTGGAAAACAATAAACACTTATTGATATTTGTAAGCAGTTTTATTAGCACAATAGGACTGAACAAGTCAAAGCAATGGTCAAGGCTTGTAAAAAATGCTAGTTAGCGAAGCAGATTAGAAGCATCAAGTCCAATGTAGAGGATAAAAAAATTATTCCAATCAGTGATTTGTTTTATAAAATTGCACTTGATACTATAAGCCCATTTCCAAAAACCAACGATGGAAACAAGTATGTTCTTGTTGCCATTGACCATTATTCTAAGTGGTGTGAGACAAAAGCTATACCTGATCACACAATAATAATAACCGCTAGGTTTCTTAAAAAAGAAGTCATTTGTAGATACAAGGTACTTAAGTTCATTCTTATTGACAATGGGGGTGAATGGTCTGCTAAATTTGATAACATGTGCAAGGTCTATGGTATTCATCATCAATACATAACACCCTAGTGGCCTATATGCAATGGGATGGTTAATAGGTTAATCAAAACCACGGAATCACTATTATGACTGCTCTCCAAGAACATTCAAGTAATTGGGATTTGCACCTACCAAAGGTGTTATTTGGTTACAAATGTGGGATCCAAGCAAATACCAAGTTCTCTCCATTTATGGTACTAACTGGGCATATTCCTAGATTGAAAGTTGATAATAAGCTTTGTATGTTGACTTAAACATTTGATGAAGATATTAACATCGACCAATTGATTGTACAAATGATTTAAAAAATGTAACTTATTTATGAGTTGCATAAGTTAATATTGAACATTAACGCACATGCTTAAGTGCAACAAAAAAAGACACGTGTTGCGAAAAGGAAAACAAATGTTCCTTTCCTTTAAGGAAGGAAATGACTTGGTTAAAATGAAGAAGTTAGGTAAGAAGAAAGCTTTGATGGGAAGTTGGGAAGGACCTTACTTGTTTGTGGGATATGTGGATGAGCATGTTGGTATGGAACATGATGATGGTAGAAGAAAATGCATAATTAGGGAGGAAGATGAGTAACACTGGGAACGTCCCAAAAGGGATTTACAATTATACTACCTGGAAACGTGACTAACGATAGCTGTGGGGACTCAACTAAATCTAAAAAAGAGTTGTCACATATGTGGGATGAAAGGAGGTTAATTAAAAAATCCACTAGGATGAAAACTTAATGAATTGGCTGATAAGGTGTCAAGTGCAAAAAATGATAGGATCTATGGGTTAGTTGATAAAATTGTTTCAATTTTTGTGGATATGGAGTGTGCTTGTGTTGTTTGTTGCAGGTTATTTCTTTCAAGAGTTTTGTGGTGTGTGCTTGCTTTCCAAAAGGCCTAAATGTCGAGTGCAATGAATTTTGTTTATTATTCTTCAATTGTTTTTGGAAATGATGGGCTATATAAAAACTGAGGAGGACGGGCTTGTGGAGAGGATGGGGGACACCAAGATAATGGAGGAAGGGATTATGGAAACTAAGCTCTCTTTTCCTTTTGTTCTTAATGGACGGTGTGTGATGATAGTTGTGAAAAACAAATAGGTTGTGAGGTGGTTGTTGAGGACTTTGGTATTGTGTAAAACCAAGATGGCCAATTAAGAGAGTCAGGAGAGATTTGATCCGGTAATCTCTACAAAACATCATTAGGTGGAAAATAGGTTTAACAAAGAAATAGGACTCATAGACGATCAATAGAGAGGAACCAATAAATGTTATGTTTTGGAAAAGTTTGAATGACAGAAGTAACAACAATATTGAGAAACCAAAACTGTCGTGTATGGCTCATGGATTTGTTGTGAAGAAATGACTATTGCTTGAATGGAATGATTGAGGTTTAGATTGCCTCTTTTTTTGTCACACCTTCACCTTCTTGAGTGAGGCTGCAACCAAGGTTATGCGGTTCTTTGATTCTTCAAAGAACCACCAGCTTAGGGTATTTCGAGAAAATCAGAATCAAAGAACCATTGGTTCTGGGTATTTCAAAACCCTCAGGGAATTATTCGGTTTTCATGAAAAAACCACCGGTTTTTATTCCTCCAGGGTACCTAGGTACCATGAAAATTTTATTTGGCAGGTCAGTTCTGTGGGTGGTGGGGGTTTCATGAAATGGGAACAAACCGCCGGTAATGTACCTATACATTTGGTATGAAAACCAACAAAGAACCAATGTTGCCTGAAAGAACCGCCCAACACTGGCCTCAATGTGGCAATATTTGACCGAGTAAATGTTAGATTTGGACTTGGAGACCCTGATATAGGTTGAAATTTGGGCAGCAACCAAATTTTTTTGGGGAATTTATACCATGGTACCATTGTAGTAGGTGTTTCTTCACCCAAGGTGGAAATCTAGATCAACATTCATATTTCTCTTTTAAAATATTAAGTTCATCCTTCCTACTCCCCCTATCAACTAGAATCCTTTCTGCATTCTAATTGTATCCACTAAGTCCTAAGGTTACCAAATCTACCAAACAGATTTGGAGTAGGTAACTGGCGATAGTGTGAATTGTGCCAACAACAGGTTACCAAAGATGGTGGAGGTGATGGAGTGGCAAGGTTATTTCCCAATGACTGATGGATGTCCTTGAGCCAATTACCCAACAGACATAACCTGCATCTTTTACATGCATAAGCTACTCCTTCGATGGTGCGGATCACTTTTCATCCATACACACGAATGAACAATGGATGACTTTTAGTCGACACACACAACAAGATAATGAGATTTTCACCACCTACAATATTCACTACTTTTCATCTACGTACAGGCTCTTAGCGGGTCATCTACCTAAGTGCCTTCTTGACTACTTAGGTAGATGACCTGTTCAAAAGCTCGTACCCTTGAGGCTCAAGGTTAGGTAACTTAGTACCTATGATACTTGATACCAGTTCAACGGAACTCAATAAGGAGACAGGACGTTAAAAACACCCCATTACAAACTTTGCGGGTGTCAGTGAAAAACCGAGGAGTAAAACTTAGAGAAACAGGAGCTCTTGTCACTCACATGAAAGAGGCTGACAATCCATCCCATGAAATGAATATCAATGAATGGCTCACATAAGTTATATATACACTCTCTAGTCATGACACTTTGAGCTTTATTAGTATTACATCCAAAAGTAGCATGAGTGTGAAGAAGTATGTGTTAATCAATGAATTTTTTTATTAAGCCTGAAGTAATGCTCACTTAGTGATTTTTTAATTGTGAAGTATGTGTTAGTCAATGATTTTTCATTGAGCCTGAAGTAATGCTCACTAGTGATTTTATTTTATTTTATTTTTTGGTACCAATAAATGGTTGGTGCCAGAAACCTCTTCTTCCAATGGCCCAGGGGGGTATCCCAGAGACTCCATCCAGTGTGTAAAAGTCAGGACTCAGGGGGGCCTCAGGAGTCCTCAGGAGTGTGCAGAAGATGTTGCAGATACTAGAAGCTGGGTTAGGTATTAGTGTAAAGATTAAGGCCTCTCCCTCTTGAGTCTGCCTGCCTGTATGTCAGTCAGTCAGTCATGGGGCATATATCCATGAGAGCCTCTGGCAATGGCCTAGTTAGAGATTGAGCCCACAAACAGCCTCTCTCTCTCTCACTCTCTCTCTCTCTCTCTCTCACATGCCACTCACAACTTGCTTGCTGGCTCACTTTCATTAGTTTTGCAGCAAGGAAGAAGATTCTCTGCAATTGGTCACACTGATGAGTGTAACTGGAAAAAAACCAGTGTTTTGCAGCCAAAAAAAAAATTGTGAGAAATTTTGCATTTACAACACACTTTAAAATAATAATAATAATAATAATAATAATAATAATAATAATTTTTATTACTATCACACCCTTTTAGATGTTTTTCTAGTTCATCACATTCTGAGGGAAAAATGGAAATCAAACAACCTCTGGTTTTTAGGTTTTTCAAAAGCTGGCTCAAAGAACCCACCAGCGGGTTTCTGGAAAGAACTGGCAGTTTTAGAGAAGGTTACTTGACCGGTTCTTAGATTTGCTTTGCAGAAAGTGACAAAACCCACCAGTCCAAGCTGCCCTCTCTGCAATTCACAGTGAAATTTCACATATGTAAAGCACTACTTGTTGTTTCTTAGTGTATTTGCAGATATGCTTACAAAGTGTAAGAAACCAATGGGCATTTGTTTTCCCTGATATCTAGTAGATACCCAACTGGTACCTGCTAGAAACTGCTGAAATTATTGCCAATGACATTGCTTGCCAAATTGTCATGCACATCGCAAACAAGACAAACAAAACAAGTGTGGAACAAAGCGTGCAGAACATCCTTTCCTTTCCTCCATTGCAGCTCTATGCATTTAGCTTCCTTCATATGATTACCAAGAAGAGGCACTGTATTAGTAATTGTTGCATACATGAAGGGAAAAAAATTATATGGAATATATATCAGCCCCAGAAGTCCCAGTATATGCATGAATGGGGCATATACTTGCCATTGCAAAGCTGTTCCTGTTCACAATACCATTCTAATTTTGCCATCCTTATATCACCCATATCTCACACTTAGCAAGCTTGATACTTTTGCATGTGTTGGAATTTGCTCCTTTTTTTTCCCCTTCCTTGCTGTACTATGAGTGGCTATAACAACTAGTACATGTAACAACTTTTTGGGTGGGTGAGGGTGAAGATCTCCTAGCTCAATCCTCATCCACATGGATCTCTCTCTTCTCTTCTCTCCTCTCCTCAAAAAGGACAAATATTTTCAACTCCCATGTATTCGAGTCAACAACAAAATCAGAATTCTGGTAACTTACTCACTTTGAATATGAACAAGTTGAGTATCATGACTCATATGCAACAAGTATGGGCACTATGGGTATATTGCTCATCACACAGGTATATATTTGTAACCCCTTATTGCAGCAATATAGGTACTTGATTTGTGGAACAAGCAAGCAACAACCTTGACCAAGCATCCAATCTTAAGCCATGTTTTGTCAAACATCTGGAATTTTCAAATAATTGTTCTTATGTTATGAATTTGTTCATGAAAAACTAAGTTATCTCAAATTGGGAAATTTTTGTCCATGTGAGGAGGATGAGGAGGAGCAGAAGGAGATTGCATCAAGTAAAATGTGCTGAGAAAAATATTGCTCGTGGGAGTAATTTCTTTTCTTACAAGGGTCTAATATGTCACAAGTTGGGAGCCATGAAGTCTATGTTTGATATCATACACAATGGCTACAAGCTGTGTCTATTTTCATACTTTGTGATCATGCATTTCACACCCACTTCATAAGTGACCTTCATTTGTTCCATGGGTGACCATAAACCCTTTGTCGAAATTGTATTATTTATTTAGTTATTTGTTGCCCTTTTTGAATCTTCATCAAATAATTCTCAGTGTTTTTTTGTTAGGTCTTCACTCTTGAAACTTTTTGGATAAGTCTCAGGGAAATCTCCCCCCTTTTTTTTTTCTTCCTTAATTTTTTTTTCTGCCTATGGGTGGAATTTTCTATGATTCGAATGTTGATATTCACAAAATGGGTAGATCCAAAGATACAATTCCAAAGGCCTTCAGGGTCAAACTGTTACATAAGACACTTACATGTGTAACACTTTACTCTTAGAAGAACTCATTAAAAAAATCAATGGGATTTCCACTTATGTTTTTTCAATAAGCCCATTGCAATTTGCTACATGGCCTAATCTTCATTGTATCATCATTGGCAATTATTAACTAGTGGGTTCACCAAAACAATGGATAGGTACACATTTGCATGTACAAGTTGTGAAAGAGGGTCCTTGGGGATCCAAAGTTGATGTAATTGGTGTGATGTTGAGGGTGGGAATGTCAACCTTACATTAAAACTAAAAAGGCAAACTAGAAGGAAGAGAGAGAGAGAGAGAGAGAGAGAGAGAGTGTGTGTGTGTGTGTTCTCTTTATTAGGTCTATGTGTTTACCATATCATCACAAAATATTGGTATATTAAAATATATTGGTGTATTGGTGTATTGGTATGTTAGAATGGCAAATAGGTATATGGGTGAGAAGAGCATGAAGCCAAGTGGCTAATATAAATTAGCAATAATATGTGGGCTAAAACTCATAAGAAGCCACATTGCAAATGGCCATGGTGTTCAACTCTCTACTAGTTCATGCTAACCTCACCACCCATGTTAAGAAACCTAGATGTATAATAAGATTACCATGAGTACACTTTAAAAGGATTGTAAAATATCACAAAATTAGCTTCAAACAGGAATGAGAACTACATGAGGAAAAAAATTGAAAAATAAAAGAATAGTGTTCATAAAACTTCTTGATGTGGTGAATGGTGGTGGTATGTAGCCTGTGTGTTGTGTAATTTTTTATGAAGGAAAAAGAGAAGAAAAGGGGAAAGGTGTAAAAATTTGTGATAATAATAATAATAACAAAACAATCTTGTCTTGTTGTTTGTGGGTGGAGGGAGCTCTTCTACTACTACACTGCTCTGGTGGTCCTCTGTCTGTCTGTCTCTACATTTTCTGATGATTGATTTTGCAGTCAAGAATCAATCCTCAGGACTGCCATTATGCCATCATCCATTTCAACAAACTTATTCATGACAGATAGATTGAGAGATAGATAGATAGATAGATCTCTGGGAAGAAGCAGAAGCAAGAGCAGGAAGAGGAGTGAATTATTGGGGGGATTGTGAAGAGATGTGTTGAAGAAGTGCACAGAAACAAACAAACAAATAAATAAATGCAGTTAAAGCTTTGTTGCAACTCTGTGTCTCTTTTTGCCCTTCTTCCTCCCCCCACTCTCTGTGTCTGTGTTACTACTGTCTGACAGGCCCTGCTTGCTTCCTTGTTACTTCTTCTCTCACCAAGAAGCTTACTGCCAGAGGCTATACTGCCTATCTATCTTTCTATGTAATCTATTCCCCTCCTCCTCCTCCTCCTCCTCCTTCAATTTGCATGTGTAGCTATGGGTTGAAGGGTTGGTGGGATTTTGTGCTTTTCTTGCTTGGTACCACCACTCTGGAGCCTAGCTGATGGAGAAGGAGGAGAAGAAGGCCTGGAGTTGAGTGAGAGTGTCCTGGGTTGATGGGTAGGCACGTGGGTGGGATGGGAGGAGGAGTTGATGGGTTGATGACGGGTGTAGTGATGTTGTTTTTTGTGTGCTTGGGAGGAATGGAGTGTGTTTAGTTGAGTGCTTTGCATGCATGAGGAGGGAGGAAGAATGCAATGGAATGTGTGAGCAAGGTTTGTTGTTTTTGTTTGGTGGGTTTTTTGGTTGTAAGAAGAAGTTTTGAGGGCGTGGTGAGTTGAGACAGATGTGAGGAGAAGAGGAGAAATGTGATAACAAAAAATAGGAGAGAAGAAGACAAATGTGAAGAGAGAGAGAGAGAGAGAGAGAGAGAGAGAGATTCTGTTTGCGGAAGTGGGTGGCTGGGTGGGTTTGTTCCCCTGGCGGAGCACTTGAGCTGCTTCCGTGTGGGTTTGGTTGCAAAAGGGAGGGAGCGAGGGAGAAAAAGGAGGGAGGGTTGCAAGAGAAAGCAATGTGGAGGAAGATGAGCAGTAGCAGCAGCAGCAGCAGCAACGGTGCCATGGAGATGGTGTCGATAGTGTGGCACAATCCTTTGATCACAGGCGCAGTGATTCTGCTCCTGACGCCGCCCTTCTACCCGCTCTTGGTCTACTTCTCACCTCTGCTCATGTCCACTGCTCTGTGCGTGGCGGCGCTCCTCAGCATCGGCCCGCAGATCGAGAAGCTGCAAGCTCAAAGGGAAGAAGGAGGAGGAGGAGGCCCAGCAGCAGCAGATGGCGGCGTTGTTCCTGCTAATCGCCGCCCCGAACAAGACGCCCCTGCTGGGGCTTGGATCCGCGTCCCGGACATCGTTGCCGCAGACTCTGTCACCTCTGCTGCGGCACCGGGTTTGGCTGCGCAACGTTATGAGCATTTGGGCGAATGGAGCGGAGAGAGTGAGGTTCGGCGGGTCTGGAGCTCAAGAAGAAGAAGTGCTGCACAGGAAACAACAAGGACCCGAGAAGAGGAAGGTGCGGAGCTCCAAAGGGGAACCAAGATCCCGAGCAGCAACAACAAAGCAGCAAAGAAGGAGGAGGAGGAGGATCGCTGGGCTGCATGGGTGAGGGAGTACGAAGCTCGACCGGAATGGAACGAAGCAACAGCACCACCTTCACAGGATGGTGGGTTTGCAGCTGCTGTGAAGAGAGAGCAAGAGATGCAACGCGAGAAGGAGTGTCTGAAGCTCCAGAAAGACCAATTGAAAGAGCGTTTCAAGCTTGCTGCCATGGAAGCTAAGCTACAGAGACAACAAACTGCACAAGCAGCAGCACCAGCAGCAGAAGAAGAAGCACCAGCAGCACCAGCACAGCAGACAATGAAGCCACTGGTGGTAAGCAAGAGCAGTGGCACACAAGCTCATCATGTCTCGGATGTTGAAACTCTTGAGCGCTTTCTGTTCATGGACACTGATCTCTCCATCATCCAGGGACAACCATGTGCTGCTGCTGCTTCCAACAATGTGGTGGAGGACTCCTCCTCAACGCCACCGCCCAAGACCCATGTCCCTGCACAAGTCCTGCACCAGCTGAAGACTGCAGGACTGGGAGGCTTGGGGAGATTGAAAGTGAGATGTAGTAGTCCTGGCACCAATGCTGCTGCCCATGGCAATGTGGCAGCAAGTGCAGGTGCTCCAGAAACCAGTTCCCGCAGCAGCACCATCAACCAGACATCATTAAGTGGACAAGAGCAACAAGTGATGAGGACTGCTGCAGTGACCATGGATCTGTCTTCTCAGGTCATCAGCAGTACTCCTCCTTCAAGCCGTGGGAAGCAGCTTTCTCCTGGTATGTTGCACATTTTGAAGACAGCTGGATTGGGAGGATGCAATAATGGGAAGGAAAGTTTGGAGCTGGCAGCTGCTACTATGGTGGCTTCTTCCTCTGACAGGGCAGGGAAAAAGAGTTCTGTGGCTGCTGGAGGAGGACAACCATGTGTTGTTGGGAGTAGAGAATCATCGAGTGATGAGCAGGAATCAGATGATGATGAATCGGAGGATGATGATGATGATGATGCTAATGAGTATCCGGAGCTCTGGAAGCACCTGATGGAGAACAGATCTCAGACCACCTCTCAATTGAAACCTGTTGTTGTACCCAATCTGCTGCAGAGACCGGTAAGCTACAAAGGGAGTAACATCCATGAAACGGGGAAGAAGTTGCTGCAGAGAACTCATCAGCAGCAGGGGATGATGACTCAAGAGGATACTCCAGACACAACAAGCACAAAGCTTGTTGGATCTTCTTCTTTTTCTTCTTCTCAAGCAACATTTCAACAACACTACTCCACCTTCAAGAAGACAGATTGCAATACATCAGAGAACTTGAGCAGCAGCAGCGGCGGCCGCACCAGCACCCATCAGGCAAAAGACAAAGGCAGCACTACTGTTGCATTGGGAAGGAGCCAGAGCACCTGCAGGCAATCAAGTCAATTGGATCCACCACCCCCCATGAATTCTGAGTGTCACAGCTTGCACAAGAGCTTGTCGCGAAGCTCGTCCCTCAGAGCCACAGCAAGTAACATTTCAAGGTTAGATGATTCTTCAAGGAGCCATCGGAGGAGGAACAGTACCATGGCAACAACGCTGAAACCGTTGGTGTGGAAATCTAGGTCTTCGGATTTGACGGAAGAAGAAGACTCGATCTGAGATAAGAAGCTGTCAATCCACACCCCCCACATCCCCCACTGCAACCACCACCGCTACACCAGAAAATTCTTGATACAAAATTCTTGTGATGACATGTCTGGCATTACCGGATTCGTAGCGTTTGTACATACATGTGCAGAATCGCTTATAGATTTACATAAATTCCTTTACAAAATTCCTGACTCATGCCATGAGCTTGGTGCTCTTCTCTTCTTCTATGCTGCTTTGTGTACATTTGGGAGAGAGTAAGCTTCACTTTGGAAAAATAAATAGCACCCACCCCAGAGAGGTTGAAATTCTTCTCATGTGTTGTTGGGAACTCATCATCCTTGAACGAGGAGTTATTGCTGAACTAAAAAGAAAGACTTTTTGGTTGTTACATTGTTTTATTTCTTCTTTTTAGTTCCTACATTGTTTGAGTTAGCCTTTGCATTTGTTGCTTGCGTTCTCTCTTCGAACATTTCTCTCTTTGGGGTTTCTGCTTTCATCTGAGGGCTGGGCTTGTTTGTTGTTGTTTTCTGCCAACAGTGTTGGCATCTGATTCCTGTCTGCAAAAGGAAAACTTGGATCCTTCCTGTTTACAGGTTTTCTGCAACTCAATTATGATGCAACCATACTGTGCCCCCTACCCCTGGACCCATGAAGAACTTTGCTTCACAATTTTCTCCAGTGAGCTAGAACCACTATTACTACAGTGATTTCATCCCCAACCCATTTGGGAATGAAGAATTCTATCAACTTGGATTTCCATAGCCACCACCTTGGTTACCTATTTGAAGAGGTCTGCAAACACTAAAGTGGAGTATGGAAATGATATTTTCTCCATTTCTTCAGGTATGTGAATGGATATACACAAACTCCAATTTGCATGTCAATTGGACAGCAAAGGGCCCCACAGTAGCAAGTGAAGGAATACTTTAGATGTTTTTAGTGGTTTGATGAAATTGTGTGCTAGAAGAAGCACTGAGATTGCTGTTTGTTGCCAAGGAGCAACATGACTACTTATGCCCAATTGTTTGCATCTTAACATTTGCACTTATATGTTCTGAAGTGTTGAAATTATATTTGTACCAATTCCTCCCATTTCTATCTGTCAAACTGGGGTTGATCAAATTTAGAAATGGTTTCTGATTGCAATTGCTGCAATGTGGAGAAGACTATTAAGGTTTGCACCCAGCATCCATTAATCAGGAATTGTAGTTGTTTTTAGTTTCTGAAGTTTTGCACAATCAGGAATTTTCCCATTTGCTCGTGAAGCTCATCATATCTGAATTGAAGGCTAACATAGAAGAAACCTGTTGGTTTTGTTTTGAAACTCAATAATGGCTTCTGTTTTGAGGTCACTTGATTCTTGAGAGTGGTGTGATGATCATCCTTGCTTCTCCAATTCTTTTGTGCACTTTATTTTTCAGAATCATGATTGATGTCATGATTTGAAACAGCATTCTAGGGTCACAAATGACAGAGCCTGTCAAAAGAGCTAAATTCCACAAATTTGTTGGGATGTTATTAAAAACCCACCTGCTAAAATCCTGGCAAAAAAAATTGTGATTCTTTGTTTTGACTAGGTTCAACAAAAAACGTGTTTTTCGTCAAAGGCTTTGATCTTGTGGGAGATCGGATTTACTACAGCACAAATTCATGGATGCTAGCTAGTTGTCATCTTTGGTGAAAAGGGTGGGAATGGGAAGGGTTGGATTCTTTGTTTTTGTGGATGTCACAAAGGCATTGCTCCAGGCTTGAAGCAATTCTAGAAATGAGAGCACATTGCTTGTTTGCCTTTGTTTAAAGCCTAGAACAAACTTGAATTCAGGTCCATGACTCAATCTCTGAAATTCCTGTGACCAGTTTTTGGCTTATGTAATCTCGTGTTCAATTGTGAGTTGATTGAATTGCAAATTTCACATGTTCATCATACAACACCTCAAACCCAATTCCATATCATGAACATTTCAGATTCACCACGAAATGAATCATGAATTTCACAAAGAAAACTTGACTCTTCAAAAAGGACAAGAATTAAATTAGGTCAGTTTTTTGCAATTAAATTCAGCTAATTTTGCTAATGTTTTAGGAGAAAACTACCAAATTTTAGATATCACAAAATTGAAAGACACTTGAGAACCAAGTTTGGTGGGATTGTTGAAAAGCAAATATGTTCCCATAATAATTATGTATATCAAGATATTGTCCACTATTGGATTAAATAAAATACCTACATGTGGGAGGCTTAGAAGCTTGTCAACCAACACATGCATGTAGACAAAGGAAACTTACTTTGTCTAAATATGCCACACCATTTGCAAGGGAAACTTTCTCTTGGTCTTTGGCCATGCCACGAAGTGAAATGTTTTTCAATCTTTTCTACACTTCAATTATCATATAAATATTGCCCCCTTCAAGAAGGTGACAAAATCAAGACCACATTTGAAGGGAATAATAACTAACTTGACTTTTATATTGCAAAATTGCATATTTTAGACAATTTAAACCTTACTCTTCATGGTCTTTATGTCACCCTACAATTTTTTTTGGGAACAAAAAATTTGGAGTTTTCTTTTGGGGAAAGTTTTTTTTTTAAAAGTGTAAAATTGACTAAATTTTTGGGATTCACCGAATTTTGAAAAGCATGGAATTGAATTTTTTTATTCTTTTTAAATGATCACCACCAACCTTATGTAAAGGAGGTTCACCAACCATATGGGAAATTAAAAATTTGTTAAATTATTGAAAGGCCTATCACTAGGGTGTTCAACTAAGTGGAAAATGGAAGAAGACTCACACAACCAACGAAGTAAATTTCATTAAGATATATGGTGGAAACACCATTACTAAAGCATCCACCATTAAATAGTTCTTGAAGCACATACAAGACAATTAACTAGACAATTAAGTGGTTAGAGCAATAGAACAATATGTTGCTAGGATGCATTGTGAAGAAAGAAATTATACATTCCCTTCAAAACCCCAAATTCCCTATACAACTATTTTTCACCTCAATTAAAATAATTTTCACTCATGATATAAGGGTGTGGTCTAGTCATTGAGCTATTGATTTTTGGTGTTGCTCACATCTATGGAAACATACAAGAGTACCAAAAAAGGGATTAAAAAATTAATGTAGTTGAAAAAAATTGTAAAAAAAGAACAAGAGAAATAATAGTCAAAATATTTTTAATGTATAACTGTGTATAACAAATATATATTCAAGGTAAATACATCTGTAATGTAGATGTTTGAATATAATTCAAACATAAACAAAGACTCCATAATTTTAAAAGAATGGAAAACTGATCATTTAAATCATGGAAAATTTACGTATTTGAAATTTTGGTTATAGTGAAGGTTTGCAAGCTACAAAGTGCAATATGTACTACATTTCTGAACTTTCACATTCCATAGATTGGTAGAATTATCTTGCACTGAAAGATAGATAATGGCCAACCCTTACCTTGGAAAATTACAACAATTGCAAGAATCCAACACAGGGGCAGCTTGCAAAACACAATGCTGGCTTGCTAGTTCATTTATGTATATGGTTCCTATTTAAGTCCCTTATCAGACATCTTCTCTTGTGCATTGTGCGCCATGTTCCATGTTGGGTTCTCTCATCCTATAGCTCTTGACTTGGATGGTTGCATTTGTGGTCAGCTTATCGACCTGATGAGAGTACATTTTCTTAATTGTTCTCATTAGGAAAATGCATTGCAACCCATGATGTTATTTCTGATGTTTTTGTGTCCATTGTCACGGATGTCAAGTTTCATGTGACTGAGGAAACACATGTTTTCTCATCAACCTCCGTTTAGTCTTCACTTTGGCGGGTGAATATTATGCTTATTTCAAATGGTGTTTGCACGGTGGCTGATGTAATCATCATCCATTTCATTTGAGCGGATTGAATTTCACGAGCAACCATTTTTTAAGGAATAGTTACGATCATTGTAGCTAAGGCAAAAGACAAGCTATAATATGATCGAAATTTCAAAATGTTTTTTTCCTTCTTGCCATAGAGATATTTGGGTGGTTACAATAATAGATCAATGACTTTTTTCATTGATGTGGTAACATGATGTGATGAACTAAGGCCTCTAGAAGGTCCCCCTATTTTGGTATTATGTTCATTTTATAAGTAAAATGTGTCAATCGCTCTACAAGGAATGGAGGTTGCTTCTATCTTGAGGTTAATTGTTGCTTGGGAGTCCTCCTTTAATCTTGACACTCTTTCAACTTTCTTGTCTATCCCTTTGTTGGATTTGCTCATGCAACCTATGAGAGGTTTAGGACCTAGCTATTCTTTTGCATTTGAAGTTTAAGCCCTCATTTGTGCAAATGTTTGTTCCTTCCTTTCTCCTTTGGGGTGGGTGTTTTTTCCCTTTTAAAAAAAAGTTTGGTAGGGTTTCATGATTTCAAAATCCCATTTTCCTAATCATTAGTGAAAGGAAACCTTGGGCCTTCAAATAATGGTGAACTTTGTTTTAAACTTCTAAACAAAGTGTGACAATAGTCATAGTCCCTAAAAAGCAAAAATCCAAGTTGCAAATGAAGGGCTACAATTTTAAGAAACTTCAAAACAAGGCACATTTGTGATTCCTGGAAAAAATATTGTTAAGCTTCATTGCTTTGTCAACATATTTATATAATTAAAACCCAAACAACCTTGGGATTTTTTGGGTTTTTTGGCTAAAGTTTCAATTAGCTAAAAAATTAAACTCCAACTAGCAAAATGTTCACATGTGATTTTATGTCACAACCTATAGGCACATACTTTTTTTATTGAAATGTAGGTGTACTTTAGAATCAAAATTTTCTATAAAGACATCAAAAGTTTTAAACCTTTATGTATTAAAAAATGGGAAAATTTTGGTCAATTTTAGCTTCTCTTGACCTATGCCATAGTCTAGCAACGTGAGGCCATGGCTGAGCTAAAAGTCGAAATCAGCCAAACCCTACCCACTCATTGGAATTATTATTATTCCAAAACAAAATTATCAAGGCCTATCAATTAGGTCTACATAATCAACACTTTTGTTGAATTTAGCATGAAAATAAGTTGATTTGAAGGAATAGTAATAACACAATTGAACTACATAATTTTCATTGAGTTGAATTTTCTTCAATCAACATGAACACAACTAGTTCACAAGCTACAAACAAGAAAGTGATATAATATAAAATATGCCCCAAAACACTTGATATGGGATGGGCGTGAACATAACCATTTAATGTTATAGATTTTTATTTTTTTGTTTTGAATTAGTATGGGATTTTCATTGAAGTAAACAAAACAATGCAAAATAAGGATCTTCAATCCTATTTTATTTGAAGCTCTATTGTACTTGATAATAATACCTTTTTTGAAGCCTCAAAAAAATGTTCAGAAATTAAGATGTTCTATGATTATATTTTAGCATATAATGGGTTACATATGAATTTTTTTTCTTAGAATCTTAAATAACATTCTCTTGTAAACAAGCAATTTGGATCATTTGCCTCAAAAATTAGTGTAATTTATGCATTTGTTTAACATGAATTCTTGGAGAATGCTATAATTGTTTCAACTATTTTTTAAGGTAGTTAATAAAATTCTATCGAGGAAGAGTTGTTCACTAATTACTTACATTTATGGGTCAAAGCACAATTGGGGTACCCTTTATGGAACATTAAAAAATCATTACTAAAAATTCAAATTCACCTTTTTTTTTCACTTTTCTTATGACTTGTTTTAGATTTCTCCTTTTTTTGAATGTCAAATGAAATAATTTTGTTCCAAATTTTATATAGGCATCTAGAATTCTATTGTTTTCACTTATGAAAGTAAGAACAATAAAATTTATTCAATGTGGGCCATGTTTTATTAATGGCCCAAAATTTCTATAAATTTCATTTTTTGAAATTTTTTACATTGTAATAGGGCATTTAGTTTTTGTCACACTTATATATTTAATATACATTAGTACCTAAGGTGTTTGTAATAAGAATCTTGAGCCAAAAAAATTGTTTAGATATTCCTTATGAGTCTTTGAAATTTTTCTTCCAGGAAAACATAATTATGGATTTTTTTCCATGATTTGGTAGGAATCCTGAAACTTGTTCAAATTTGAAATGCTACGCATAGAATAATACCTAGTAATGTATTTATCCATAAAAAAAATCAAACTTTCAATATGAATATGTCATTAAGTTACAACATATCTTAAATGAAAAGGTTCACTAGATACAAAAGGAGATGGTCCTTTTTGGTACCCCAACCATACTTTGACCTTTATGCAATCATTAAATATCTCAATACATATTGTGCATATAAATTTTCATTTGTGGAAAATAGCATTTTGAAAATTGGGATCAATTTTCATGTTTCTCCTTTTTGTGTATGAAAACCTATATAAGTTCGTCATAAAGCATTAGAACATCCTTTTGCAATCTTATTTTATACATCCATTAAGCAAATAAATGAGTAGTTAAATTATGCCGTAGGCCCATAATTTGATGTCAAGTAACATTGAATTCAAGCACATGGAACAAGGAATATGAATAAAATCTAACACTTCACATTTTATCGAAACAAATGTAATAAGTGTCAAAAATCAATGATTTTTTATAGTATATACATGCTATTGAAGCTTGTATGAAATTGGCATAAGGATGATATTACCTCAGGTCCCTAGTAGGTTGGTATATAGGGCCAATTTAAATGGAAGATGAAATATCAAAGGTCCAATGAAATAGAGCAAATGAGAGCCATAAATTGGACCCATTGAAATAAAAAAAGAAATTAGAAAAAGAAATCATGCCCTAATTACGTAAATGAACAACTTCAAATTACATATGCATTACAATGTGCTCAAACAAAATGAATAATTTAACTAAACTATAAAATCCCTAATAAACTAAAACCTATTAAAATGGGTTATTAAGGATTGGAGCACTTTGATATCACTCTCTCAAGTGCAACTAGTCCTTTCAAAAACAATGCCCAAAGTGAACAAACACCAACACCCCCATCCTTGATAAACACAATCCCACAATTTGTTCCAGATTGATGGCCATCACACATAACACAAACATCCCCAAAATAATACACAATGCAAGAATTTAAACATGAATAACTCCCTTCCTTTGTTTGCACATTTTTATCCCCCACATATTAAAGCAAACTCTACTTTTGACAATTTGCTCAAGAATGTTACAAAGATGAAACAATGCCTTAGAGTCCCATACTTTTTTTTGGGATTGAACTTCAAAACAACAATTTCAACCTCAAAGCTTCCAATCACAAGGGTATTCTTCCTTGCAACAATACAAACACACATACACAAAATTAGACAACAATACATTAACAACTACCCCAAACTTAACCACAAGGACCACTTTGGACACCCTTAAAGCCAATCATCATTTCCTTGAATCAACCCTTACATTCGACCACTAAACCTACATTTCCTATGTTGAAGCAGAATGCGCAATGGATTTCAAATGCTTTTAAGAAAAAAAACAACTACATAGAATGAAGCATTTTTCTTCCACAAAAAACGCACATTGCCAACTTCTTCTGTTGCTAGAATCCCTACTCCCAAGCCGAAAGTGTGGTACTTAATTCCTTCACACAGTGTCAACCCTTCCTCCACATAGTGTTGTACTATCCTTGTGTTTCACACCTGAAACCAATCAAATTCCACCCATTTTTTTGCCAAGCAGTGAAGAATGCACCTCCAAACTCTAGTGCCAAGCATCACAAAAATAAAAAATCCAACTACTTGCTAAAACAACAACAAACAAAACCAACACAATTTTTTTTGTGGAAATTCATCATATGGTGGATGTGCATACTAAAAATAATGAAATGTGTAACAATGCAATTATGTCTCCATGCCTTGTATATATACATAAAATACCCGATGAGTACCCACTAGGTTTTGTGGGAAAAAAACCAAATGCAAGGTCATTTTTTTAGGCTTGGAAAAGCACATGGGCATGGGCATTATTGAATTCGAGCAACATTCCATTATCACCTTGCACAAGCCATTATTTTGATAATGTCCTCACCCTTGTGCTTTACCTTACACTAAAATTGATTTGAATCTTAATGACAATATGAAACATTGTCAAGAGAAAGTTTTCACAAAATGGCTTTGTTGAAATCTTAGAGGTGGGTTCTCACAAAGCTGCCCCTTTGAAATTTCATTTCATCATCTCATGTATCAAATAATCATATTTCGCCCATTTTAATTTCTGAATAAAAGAGGAAGTTTCGCCAAAACAGTGTCACCTTTTGGCGATTTTTCAACCCCAAAAATAAAAATAAAAATAAAAATTACTACTGAGAACGCCACATTAAAAAAGAAGAAGGAAGCACAACAAATTAGCCAAGAAAATTCCAGTCATCCACGTGCCTTCATAATATTCCAGAGTCCAATATCGAGGTCCCAAGTGACGGCTGGGGCCAAATGTGGCTAGGTCCGTCTTGGTTCCATATGGGCCCAACGTGACGTGACCCCGCAAACAGGACCTGGACCTGGAGGCTCTCCTGGGCTTACTTAGAAACAGTGGCACCACGCGTGGGGGAGATGCTCCGTCCTCAGTCTCATTCTCGGCGTCTCCTCTTCTCCGTGCAACTGCCTTCTGTGCTCAGGTCTCTCTTCGCGCTTTTTTTTGTCGTCGGCCTTTTCGTTTCCCCGCGCTAGCCTCGTCGTCTTCCGGTCGTCTTGCCGCTTCTATCTTCTGTCGACACCTCGCACCGGTAAGTAAAAATCTTCTCTCTCTCATCATCATCTCAAAACACGCTCTGTTTTTTGCTTTGCTTCGGTTAAAGGAGCGGGAAAGGACGACTTGTTCCATGTTATTCGTTATTACAATAGTAGCTGCTCTAGTATTACCTACTCTGCATTTTGCGACCACAAACTGAAGCAGTTTGACCTGCAGTTTAGTTTCTCATCGCTCTCTCTCTCATAATGTCCCTCTGAACACTGTGATCGCAGTTGCGTTAGATTCGACACTTATTTCTTCTTCTTTTTTGTTGTTGTTGCAATGAATGCGTTTTTCGGTAATATTCTCGATATATTCTCCTCAGTTTCTCGATGTAGTTTTGTTTTTAGCTAAAATTTGCCTTGTTTGAAATAGGATGTTACTTGCGTATATCTGTTTGATCACGATCGCTGTCGTGATCTGAAATGTTTCCTTGGATCGAAACAATATGCTAGTCTTCAACCGAACGTCTCAGTGTTGGACAGTGTTTGATCGACAGACGTCTCCATTATAACTGTACCTGAAATTAATGACCTCAAGTTCAATGTGTCACTGGCGGATGATGTTTGTCTTGATCACGAACTCCAAGGCCTTGGTTGAGACTTTCGAATCAATATACTCGTCAGACTTGGAAGTATTCGAAGCATTTGGTAGATCGCATATATCTGGACAAACTCTGTGACCACGTCGATCGTAGTAGCCGCGTATGATAGTTCTCTTTTGTCGGAAAGAGGGGGGCGTCTAACGGATTCTTCACTTAAATCTGTTGTCTTTTATATTCTTATGCTTGATCTGAAAGATCCAGTTTATCTTGGCAAATTCTTTCTGGAGCACTGGAGCAGAGTTCTAGGGTGTCACTTCTGGTTATACGTGTTCTGTAGTAATGGAAGTGTATCAGATCTGTATTCCTGCAGTTGGAGTTTTTTTTCCTTAGTTTGAATTGAACTAAAATGTAAACAGTGTGTCTCTCATCTCATCTTTGAAGCTTGAATATTTTGTGAGCATGAATATAGCAGTTGTCACTAGGGCTGGACCTTTGGACTCCATTCCTTTTCACAGCAATGAAATCTTTCAATTTGCCATTATTGTCCAATCTAGTCTTTGTAGCTAAAATTTGACAAGTACTCCAACAGCTTGTTTCTTTATTCATGGGGAATGCCCTCTTGAGTAATTCCCTGGAAAGAATCTTTCTGTCAAATTGAAGGTATCTTGAGTTAATTACAGTGCAAATTTTGGCAAATTTAATGTGGTCCTCATCAGTGTGATGAAGTCTATTCTAGTGCAATGGGAATGGTCTTGGCAGATCCTAGTTAGGATTGAATAAATTTTCTTGCAATGAGAAGATTTGCATCACCTTTGCTGAAAATCAGTGATGGGAGGTTCTTCTTGTAGTCTGCTTTCACTGGGGCTAGTTTCAGCCAAATTGTTGAAACTTAGATAACCTATTTGACGTTGTTGGATAGAATGCTGATGTTGTGATGCCCAATTGAAGTGGAAGGATGTCAGGTCCAGCTGCTGATGCAGGATCAAAGGGAGACAAGGGAGATAAGGGCATCAACGATGAGACCATTGCCAAGGCTGCAGGTGTGGTCATTGGAGTGGGCATTGCATGGAGCTTGATCAGATCATTCTGGAGAAGGAAGTCAAGTCCAGCCCCTCTCCTGGAGACTGAACATCAACAAACTGACGTCAAAACAGAGGTTTGTTATCATTTGAATGGTCTGTTTCAAGTAATTTTTTTCATTGTTTATTCCCCTGAGCTTTTTGCTCACAAAGTGGTGGTGACATACTTGAAGGAGAGAATTGGAAAATAGTTTCTGTGAAAGAAGCATGCAGTAGCAAGTCACTGTGGATATGTATTATGCCTGCAACAGGAAGTCAGAATAGGCCTGCAAGGTAAGATACTTTTGAGTCATAAGACACGACAAGTATGAGTTGTGGGGTTTGTGAATATGCAGGACATTGTGGAGATTGCAGAAACCAAGAGCAAAGAGGTGCAACATAAGGGTAGAGATGTTGTTAGCAAGGCAAAAGAGGCTGGCTCCCATTTCTTCGAGAAGAAATCTGATGTCATTGATGTGCACAGGGGTGATACTCTTTGGGGCATCTCACGAAAACATGGGGTAAGCTTTTGTGTCAGGTTGTTTACATTTAGAAGTGGATTCTGAAGCCTTGTGCAGTATTCCAAGTTCACAAAAGAAAGTACCCCAATTTAAGAGTTCAAGTTTTTTGCTTGTAGAGTCTTACCTAGATCAGACCTGATTGTTTGACCTTGTGCAGGTATCACTGGAAGCTTTGAAAGCTGCAAATGGAATTGGAGCTGGAGATTTCATTTCGGCTGGTGACACATTGGTTATACCCAAGTAATGAGCTTGAGCAGGCGTTGTGCAATTGGCCATTTCTTTCATATCCTCAGCTCCCAGATCTGTTTGAAGAGTCATTGTAGTATCTGAGGTAGAAGTGTGCTGCCCTAAACAAGTTCCAGTGTTGACCTGCAAAGTTTAGGGCAAGAGATACTGCAATAATTGGACTTTGGTTTATATCTCCTTCATATCCTTATTGGGTAGTTTGTGCCGACACCAACCATCAATATCCTCATGTAGACTCGCAGTAACATCTTATCTGCTCAAATGTACTGATCCTTGTCTGCTCTCAGAATGTGGTCCATATGTTTATACCCAGCAGTAATTCCTGGATTTTTTTTGAATTGATGAAAACACTTAACCAAGTGTGGATCGCTTTGCTAGTCCCCTTTTCCTTCTCACAACAAATTGGTTAAGCCAGTGCACCAGCTGCTTTGAAGATGGAGATTTGTGAGGAACTATGAAGTAATAAGTGGTGTTTCCTGTACTAGCCCTGGTCACAAGGAATACGAATTCCTAAACAAGAGTTCCCATGAATAAAAGCTTTGAGCAAGGAAATTGACCTAATTTCTGGCATTGTTGATCATGTTGTGCTGCAGAGGGTATATGCAGCAGAGGCAAGAGGAGTGCCTGAGATGCTCATATGCTTCAGTGACTCACCTTTGCAGGTTGGTCACTTGTTTCCTACCAAAAGCTTTCTTGCCAGGCTCCACAACAGATGCATGCTGAAGAAAACTAAAACCTTTCTGTTCTCATATGTAGGTATGTTTCACCAATAGGATAGAGAACAGGCGCTGTGTTGCATTCCGATATGATCCCCTAAAATCCTGACCAAGCTGGCACAGTACTGTATGTGAGTCATCAGATATACTGCCCAGCTTGTACAATACCTTATGCGGGTCATAAGGTCATGGCCAAGCTGGAAAGGAAGGGGGAAATTGTATTTCTTCACACAGTAGGTTTTCCAAGATTTTCAGTATCTTCCCCTCAGCCTCCCAGCCTGAGGACAGGTCCTCAAATTCTGGAAAAGTCTAAATATTGCACAACTAACACTGATCCATTTAGTTAACACAAACAGAACTGTCTCTTTCTGGATGCACATGGCTTTTGTATGGCAATTGATGTGGCATCAAGCCCTACAGTCAGCAGGCTGTGCTATCCAGTTTGGAGCATGTTAACCTGTTGCAATCTACATACTCGTAGTAGCATGGAGTGAGGGAACCCTCAAAACAGCCATCTGCAGGAGGAGTCTTTTTAGCATTCTCGCTTTATGCTTAACAATTCAGTCTGTAGTCACACCTTTGCTACCTATACAGTGTGTACATTACAAAATTCTCAGGTAAGTATCTCCTACCGATTCATCATACTGGAGGGTCAAGCAGTTTGCTCCTGCTGTATTCTGCTGTTTGTATAAGCCCCAAAACCGGATCCACAGAGTGTGGCAAAGAAAAGCTGGCTCTAATTCATTTCAATGAAAAGGCTAGCAGTAGGATGAAGTCCTACAATCCTGAGAGTAAGGTTCATTTTGTCTGGACCATAGACTATGCGTGGAAAGTTGGACACCAGACTGTACCTGCCAGGACTAATTGTTCCTAATGAGTCAATGTAGTCATAAATGGCCTCCACCTTTGCACTGCTCTCAAATCTGCGCTGTTTGCGCCCCCCAGTTGGCAACCACAGCAAAATCTGCCAATGAGCATTGAATAGTTCCTTATGTAACAACTCTTTGGGAGAAACATTAATTCCAAGAAGCCTAAAAAAAAGCAGCTCATATGTAAAAACCCAAAGTGCTCAACATTTTGCACATACCTGACTCACATCAGGGCCTTTCTCAGGCTCTGTAAGAAGGGCCATGCCTCGTTTGAGCTGGTCTTTCTTGAAACCTGCAGCTTCCTGTTCAGTTTGAGCTGCAGCTTCTTCTTGGCTTTCCCTCCTCTGGCAGTCAGCTACTGCCTCCTCTCTAGCTATCTGCTCAGCTTCATACCCATGTCTTTCTTCCCTTTCCTGCAACATACAAAATGGCCAATGTGACTTCAGACTCACCCATGAACAACATGATCTAAGAAGGTTCCTGCACTAAGGGGAAAAAAAACAGAAAAAGTACAGAATGTAGTATGTTGTCATGTTGTAAACAGCCAACGAATACAGAAACACCAGTGAGGCTGCCATTTCTTTCCATTTGGATCTGGTTTGGTTATCTAGGAAGAAATGGGATTCACCACCACATTCATTGCCTTTTTACAAGGTATGTGATTCTACAATGAATGGGAGTCATCCTTTCCAATGAACATTTGTCACAAGATGAATGCATCTCAAAGAAGCTCCTTGAGAAGAGATCATGATGGAAATTTGCAGACCTGATATGCTTGAAGCCCAATTTGTTGATGTGCTGCCACTGCATCTTGCTCTTCGAAAAGGTGGAAATAATCTTTGTTTTGCTCCTCCTCCTCTTCCTGAACATGTGTGAATGTAAGAAGAGCTGGACCATGATCTTCCACAACTCCTTGAAGTATTGACAACAACTCTCCAGCTGACTTGAGTCCCTCTACCTGTCATCATTCCACACAATCCAATGTGAATCCAAGTTACTTACAACAACCTAGAACAAGCAGCTTGTCACATATCAGCTCTGCTGCTTAAATGACATCTATAAGATGATAAATATTCAACATGCTAAATTGGAAATGCAGGGTGAAGCTCAAGTGGATCCTTCAGTGATGCCAGAAATGTTTTTATAGCAAAACTCTGCATGACCCTAGAACACAGGGATACCAAACTTTTGGCCTGTTTCTGGGTCCATTACAATGTCTCTACCCTGAAGGGCAGAGTCAATACATAGCATGGCTTGCTGGAGCTTCTTTGAATTGGAATTGGAAATCACGTAAGAAGAATTCCATGTCATTTCCAACTCCACGGCTGCGGTGTGTAGGTAAGTAGTAGCAGCAGAAACAGCAGGCAGTTTCAATGAATGGGTTGGTGTCCAAAACCAAAATTCTCTGTCTGCCAGGAAGGAAAGTTTCCTTAGTACTGTACCTGGTGGACAACAGCAATTTGAGCATTTGGTGCTGCAGTCACAAGTGCACAAAAGGGCAGGGTTTGGATGTTGAGGCACTTGCTCATTTGCTGACCCTGTTTGGAAAGCAAGTCAACTCCCCAGGAAACAAAATTTGCATTCACAAACTCCAACAGCACCGGGTGACACAGAGTTCCTTGGCAAAAGCAGCGGACCGTTGTGCTTTCATGCTCGGTGGAAGAGTGTATGTACATAAACAGAAACTTGTGCATCCGCTGTGCGTACCGCAATGCCTGTATGAAACTCGTAGTCTGGAATTCCGGGTGAGTCTCTCCATACTCTCTCTCAAATCTTTGAATGAAGCTTGCAACATCTGGATCAGCCGGAGAAAAAATCGCTTGACTGGTAATGCCGTGTCTTGTTCTTCTGTGTCCGTTGTTGCTGTTGTCGCTGCTGCTGCTACTGCTGCTCCTCAACCGTAACATATCCAGACCGTAGTTGAGAACTTCTCCAGCTATGTCCGCGCTCATCGCGACCACTGTGTCGTACACGAGACTGTAGCTCCTGCGCGCAATAGACAACGGCAAATCCACCAGCTTCCATACCAGGTGCGGATCTGCTGCATCACTACTAGTGTTTGTGTCAGGAGGATGATAGTTCGCGTACTCGACTGCAACAGGATAGCCATAAGGATTGCGAAACAAGAAGCTTTCTCCATCGGAGTTTGCATCATCTGATGTCGGCACCCCAGAGGAGGAGGAAAATCTCTGGGGCGGCTGCTCCCGAGCCTGCTCCTCTGTGGTCCAATCCCAGCTGCTGAAGGGGCTCGCGGCAAAAGCGCCGGCATCCTCTTCTTTCTCTTCGGCTGCGGTTTGGAAGTCGAGAAAGGAGCTGACGGCTGCTTCCAGATTCCAGTTGTGATCTTGTAGAATCTGATGGCACAGGAGCAAGTCCTGCACGCCGGTAATCTCCTGGAAGTCCGCCACCTTATCACTCTCCATCTCGTAAGTCCTCCTTCACGCAATCTCAGCAGCGTTCTTTCTTTCAAGAGAGGAAGGGAAGATCTTGGACAGAGCAAGACATTCTTCCGGCTTTCGCGCTTGGTGTTGAAAAAGTCGCAACTGAATCTGCATACTATCGTGCAATAATAGCGTTCCTGGAACCACGCTTAAGACAAAACGTAACTACAGTAGTACCCCCCCGGCTGCTTTTGCTGCTGCTGCCGATTTGCATACCACATGATGCACCTGGCCTTCTTTCTTCTTCTTCATGTACAGCCTTTGCTTCTTCGGTGCTGCTGCTTTCCTTCTTCCTTCGAGAGCATCTTGGAATCATTCTGAATGGTCACATACTGTTTGCGTTTTCCAGAACAAGATCGCACTGATGGCAATCATGGCAACAGAAACAGATACCAAAATTCACACGAAACACAAAATGCTGATGCAATCATAGTAGAGATCAACAGACTCGTATGATGGGTGTTGGCAGCAACCCATGTAGAAGAAAAAGCAAGAATGTGATTAGCATGTCTTGCTTGTGGTGATGGTATCAGTGTCAGGAAAGACAGAAAGTATGTGAGGTACGTATATATATTCTCTCAGAAGATGATATAACAAACTCTGTGCCTCCTGCATTTGAGAAAGCTTCAATTTGTATCCTAATTTTGAGTACCCAAACCTGCTCATAGCACACAGCATCAAGAAATCGCACTGTTTCTAGCAACAAAACTGGAGACACTAACAAGTCATAGTTTCTGACAAAACAAAACCCTAGGGCAAAGACTGGAAAGCCATCCCACATGCAAAAGAGTTTCTCCACAATTAGGGTCTTTAGTTTGTACAATATTGTGGGGATCGCACTGGAGGTAAGGCCATGCTTTTCCAAAGTCTAGAATTTTGCCAAAATACTTATATTCTCAACAGGAGCAACCTTCTTTTCATCGTTCCAGCAATGACCTGCACATAAAAAATGGCCAATGCCATGGATGATATGTAAGGTCAGGTTCATATGCCTTCGATTCTTTACTTCACAAAAAGCTTTCAATCCCATTGTTGTTATTTGCCTCCAGCAATAAAATATTGTTGCCACATAGATCACTTGCTGGCTGTGTGCTGACCGCATTTTCTTTGAAGGAGCTTCAAACCTTGGGTGGGGATGAAGCAGCTTGGGGCAACTGCTGATGCATATTTGTTCTTCTTGAGGTTTGCAACAACCATTTCAGAAAATGAGGGAATCAGCTGAAATAGGTTCTGTTTCAGGTAGTCCATCTAGTTCCTGGAAGGAATGAAGCATTGTGATCAGGAATGTCTCATTCCTGGAAGGAATGAGACATTGTGATCCAATATTCTCCTCCTTCACAACTACAATAGAACCAAATTACCATTGCAGTGCTAAGGATTGTGGTCTGGTTTCAATTGAAGGTACTGTAATTGAAGCACCCCTCATGCATGCTTTTTAAGTGCAGGAAAAATATTGGCCTACAACAACTTTGCAACTCATTGGGATTTGACTTTCAGAAGCAAAAGCAACAGCATCAAGAGAATTGCTGAAAAGCTGAACCTTTTTGAACTTGTAAAACTACTCGGAAAATGTTTCACAACTTGCAGCCCAATGTACCATATATCAAGGACACAATTTGGGCAAAAACTGAATTGAGAATCTGAAGGAAATCAAATGAAACTATGCTCAAGAAATTTTTCAAAACAAGAAAAGCATAATTGCATCCTTAATTTGTAGTTGACAGTACTGAAGTTCTGGATTCATGGAATGTACTCGAATAATTAAATAAATATTTAAATTTTAATCGAAACTTCACTTTGAAAACCTGAGAAAGAGGTAAGAATAATCGTAAAGAAGATGAAGGTTTATCAATTTAATGCTCCCCTCGCCGCCTTTTTATTTCTCTCATATTTTCTCAGATGATTTCTAATAGTTCATTATTATTTATGTCAATTTTAATTTTGAGTTTACCAGATAACATGGACATGAAAAGGCACATGCTATTTTTCCTTTACCTTTTTTATTTAAATAATAATTATCTGAGTTATATATATATATAGCTTGAAATCACTAGAACTGTGTGACCAAGGGAAAAGCTCTAATTTTATGGAATGTATTCTAATAGTTAAATATATCTTTAGATTTTAATGTAAGCTTCATTTTGAAAATGTAATAAAAAAGTAAGAATTACGGGAAAGGAGATGGAGGTTTGTCACTTTAATAATATCTCCTCCCCCTCCCCCTTTTTATTTTTCATATGTTTGCATATGATTTTCAATTGTTTATCATTATTTATGTTGATTTCAATTTTTATTTTAATATATAACATAGACATGAATAAATAATGAAAGGCTTAAAACCATAGACTTTGGATAAATCTAGAGAATTATAAAACTTAATTCTTATAAGTAATAACACTATTTTCATTTTGATTCTAAGCAATTGCTATTAGGTTCTTGTTCCTATCCATATGTAGAAGAGGTAGGGGGATAGAACCACAAGTTGCATTCTCTCCTCCCATAGACCCAATGGAAACCTCACAAGGCTAGCTTTAAAATATCACAACAAATTTAGTAGAACAATCTTCACTAAAAGTTTTTAATGGAACTAAGAAAAGCATAATAGCCATAAAAAGGTCAAAAGTAATGTTGGGCACTTATCACAAACCTTAGTTCTTAAGTCAATTCTCACAGTGAAAACCGGTGAGTACTAAGTTTTGTGACAACTGAGATCAAAACCAACCTCTTGGTTCAATTTTGAATTAAATCTTGAGAACTAGCCCCCTTTTTTCTAAATTGTGAAAATCGAATAGATTTTACAAGAGAACTTGAATCTAGTTCTAAAGGCAGTGCAAGGATTAGGGATTTAGGGTGGTGCCTAGGGATTAACGATGACATTAAAGTGGCATTAGTTTAGGTTAGAGGTTATGCTAGAGTCGCATTTTGTGGTGGTGCCCAATAGGAGACAATAGGAAACAAGAGAAATAAAATCTCATGGTTTGTTATTTCATTTCATGAATGTTCAAGTGTAAGTCATCTCTCATCATTTTATTTTTTTCTTTTGTGTTTTTTTATGCTTGCTTTGAGCTCATTGTGTTTGTGTTTTGAGATTTTCAATTTTAATTTTGAATTTTGAGGTTTTATCTTTGAAGTTTATGTTGTTTAAGGATTGTGTTTTGTGTTTGTTTGTCTTATTATTATTTTTGCAATGGTGATGGTTGTGCTTCTATTGAATGTTATTGCTATTTTCAATGTGTTGTTATTTCACCATGTGTTGAACATTGTTGTTGCTTTTGTCATGATCTTTCTATCATGTGTTCTTGTGTGTTTTATTACGTTGCATGGTTTTCAAGTGCTCGCCTTTGCCCTTATCTTTTTTTGGTCTTGATGTTTCCATCATGTGTTGATATTGTTTTTATTGTGTTTTTTTGAACTTTGTTGTGTTGTTATGTGCATGTGGCTTAATACTTCTCCCTTCTCCCTTCCTGTTATTATGCAAACATCGGAGTGTTCAAAACTCTAGTTCAAATTCAACAAGAAATGTTTTTGAATTAATTTTTGTTAAAACATTTTCATTGGTTTTAATACCCTTTTTTTCTCAAACATTTAAGTTTTACATACATGTTTTTTTTGTGTGTACAATATATATTCTTCATATATAGTATATGCATTGAAACATATATTCAAAACATTAACTTTGTATTTTTGGACAATGGTAAAAGGAAAGAAATGCGAGTATCTTGTTTTGCAAATGTTTGTTTTGTGAAATTTTTGAAGTATTTTGGTAGAGCAGAGGGTTGTTTGCATTTTTTTCTTTATTCCTTGGCCTACATTTTCTTATGAAAAAATAAAGTGAAAATGCATTCAATAAATATTCAATGCCCACCCCCATGACAACAACAATGTTGGGCTACATATAGTTATTTGCAACTGAGAATTGTATGTTGTGTTTTCCTTCTTTTCATATCATGGAGCTTTGGCATTTGTTTGATGAACTTGAACTTGCTTGGTTTTTTCCTATTTTGTTTTTTTTTACTTGGGGAGAGTATTGCTTCTACTAATTCTTGTGAAGATAGAGATATTATTATTATGTGTCCCCCATCAAAGCACTTGTAGAAGATGATCATGGTCTTTTGCAAACAAATTAGGGTTTGAAGTTTGCATTTTTCAAAGATGTCTTGCCATTCCCAATTGTAGGAAACTTTCATGTCTTCATCAGATCACCAATGTAGTGATCCTAACAATGGAAAACCAAGGGGTTTACTAATTTCCCTATGGAAATTTTGCAATAAAAGCATAGTCAAAAATTCTAACTAAGGTTTTATTTGTGCAATTTAAGGTTGCTTGTTTGGAGTATAACTTGTTGTGTGTTTGGATAGGGAGTGAAGACTTGTTGGATGATGTGGAAAAACATGGATGCCATGATTTTTTTGGTGCTACCCATTCAAGAAAGAAATCTTTAGAGTCATCAACATCTCATCCAACCAATTGACTAGTGAAATCACCTACACTAGTTATTGTGCCAAACTACATTTCACAATAGTCCAAAAGGCAATGCATTTAAACAAAGATGGATTATTCCTAGGTCAAAGAGCCTTGAAAGTGTGATTTGATACGCGAGAAGTCCGGGGGGGTCATCTTTGAGTTCCAAGGTGGCTTCATCGAGAAGCACAAAGGCCAGGAAGGCACGAGGTCACGATGGGTTTTCCATTCGACCCAAATGCACTCGTAGGCTTTCCATGACGCGCTCCCAAGTCACGGGGTGAAACCCACTTGAGGGTTTCACAAAGTCAAGTTGCGAAAAGTTGAACTTGGTAGCACGCTCCTGGCTTCCAACTCTAAAAAGGGGTAGAGGGTCGAGTTGGGAGCCCCGGGATTAGACTAGGAAGAGGGACTAGCTTAGCTTGTGTGATTCTGCATCCAAAAACCAACCCCACGAGGTTAGTTTAG
>Ga0116231_10001273_pt1 | contig 51033 bp, 38 predicted proteins | sample S1TSphgellanicum_2_FD_89695 | JGI IMG/M metagenome (GOLD analysis project Ga0116231, IMG submission 89695) | Host-associated microbial communities from peat moss isolated from Minnesota, USA - S1T2_Fd - Sphagnum magellanicum MG | ecosystem: Host-associated > Plants > Peat moss > Unclassified...
AGGGAGTGCTGCAAAGGGTTCCTCAGGACCTTTGGGAAAGATTTGGGAAAATAGAAGTGTGCAATGGAACCGTGTTCAGCCAGCCCAACGATATAGAGGGGGACACTAACTGTGTGTACTGATTGTTTGTGGTATTGCCATTTTCCCCTGCGGGACCCTTAATTAATTGTTTCTTTCTGCTGCGGGATTGCAAAACTCTTAATCTGGCCTGCGGGGACTGCCTGCGGGAGGGAAAAAATAATTCCATTTTCTGGGGCTGCAGGGTTTAGGGTGAGCACTACGGTATTGTTTACAATTTTGTTTATTACTAAAATAAAAAATGGTTTATTATTTACATCTATTTTATTCACATGCATAACAATACTCAATTTTGTTGAGTTTTTGCACTTAGAAATTTGAACAATGTCAACAAAAGGTGTGCAAGATATGATGCACCAATGCCATCAAATTCAATGAGAGTTTGAGGAGCAAGTTAAAATCATATTTAATCTAAAGAATATCACCCATTCCATGATGGAAATCCTCACACAACCGTTGCACAATCACATATTATATTTCATGACATGGCTCAAGGAGGTATTTGTTGTAAATGTTTGTAGATTTACACATTTTCTTGAACTTGAAGTTTCTTGCACATGCAAATTTTGTTATAATATTGAAGTCCCACTTGGAAACTAATCAAGTTGTCTTGTTATGTTTTAACATAATAAACATAATAAATTGTGCACAAATGCTTGGTGATTATGAATGAATCAACTTGGTCTAAAATTTTCTTTGCAACATGATGAACACATGTACTTGTGATTTACTAGTTGTTGATGAACCACATGCTTTTATACAAAACCTATGGAGGTCAATGGTAATGTTGGAATAGGAATTGATAGTGATGGAATGTCAACAATTGATTGCCTACTTTTGGCAAAATTGAAAAAAAAAATTCTTCACAATGTGCACAATTTGATAAGTTCATTGGGAGTTTACATTCAATTTTAATGAAGAATAAAAAGTTGTTGGAGTGTGCAAATTCGGAGCATGTGAAGGTCTGTTTGTAACACACTTTTATAATTATGTGGGATTTTGTAAATCAACATTCAAGGTTTGTGTAAATTTGTGTATTACTTGTGTTCACCAAAAAATGTTAATGATCACATTCTAATTTTTTTAAAGAAAGGACCTTAAAATGCAATGCACATTATATCCAACCATTAGTGTCATTCAAGGAGTAATTTTTACATTAGTACAAAAGTGGGGTGTAATTCACTAACCTAAATCATTATGGGACCTTAAAAGTGAAATAAGTTCATTACACTTTAGTGATTTCACCCTAGTTAAAGTTATTTCATTATAATATCACTATGTAAACATCTTATTTCACTACTAGTTGACATAATTCATTATTATAATTTACTGTGGTAAATATATTTATTTTTATGTTGTTGTTTTAAATATCTTATGTTATTTTATGATATATTTTATATTATTTTAGGTTATTTTAATTATTTTATTTTATACCCAAAGTTATTATGAACTATTATAAATTATTATAACCTAAACTATTATATGTTATTCTACTTTAAGGTATCTTAGCTAGCTTATTATGAGTTTTTTACTTTAAATTATTCAACTAACTTTAAGCTATATCTTAGCTTATTTTATTTTAAGTTAATATATGTTATTTCAAGCTATACTTTAGGTTATTCAAGGTCATTCTACTTTATGTTATTATAAGTTTTTTTATAAATAACTTAAGATGAAATAATTTAAAATTGTAAAAAATAACTTATAATAACCACAAATAACTTAAAATGAAATAGTTTACAATTGCAAAAAAACATAGAATAACCAAAAATGAATTACAATAATAAAAAATAACCTAAGGTGAAATAACCTAAAATAGTCAAAAATAACTTAGAATAACCAAAAGTAACCTAAGGTGAAGTAATTAAAAATAGCAAAAAAGTGAGAATAACCATAAATAATCGTAAATAATTAAGATGAAATAACTTAAAACAATGAAAAATAGCCCTATAATAATTGAAAGTAGCCTAACATAGGTAGTATTATTATATTAGCAAAAAAATTATTCATTTATTAAACATTTTTTTCCCAAAAGAATGGTCATTGAAATGTTATTGAATATTGATATTTTAAAAAATTGTTTATATATTTTACACTTTTAAAAAGAAATAAATGTAATTATGTACATTATTGGGAAAAAAAACGTTAATAATTTCATTTGGATAAAATCTCAATAAGATATGAATTTTCAAAGTTTTTGTTTTTGTAATGTTTAAAATGAAGTATTTAATAAATAAATGTAATGTAACACATTATCACAACAAGTGTGGTGGTTTGATGGTAGGGTGTTTGTTTCCATCGTACAGGTCAAAGGATCAAACTTCACAAATGGTGTGTTTGTGGTCAACAGTGGTAAGTTGACTAAATATTCTTTTATGTAATTCCTTAGAATAAATGCCTACTTAGGTTGATTTACATGGCCTATGTACCTAAGCTAAATTTTTAACCTAACATAGGTAATGACATGTGTCATAGGTTAAAAATCATGAAATTATCAATAATATTATATATTATATTAAATTACTTAAATTTAATTGATTTTTCATGTTGCCTAGTTAATTAATTAGTAAGTGAAATGGCTTGGTAACTTTGTATTTCATTAGGAACCATTGGACCAATTCATTGTCAGTGACAATTGGTCCCTATTCACTAGGGGGTTGACCAATTTCACCATGATAAAAATGTTCAAACTCATTCAAAATCTAATGACACCCATAGTGAACTAAAATGCATTTTGGTGTAATGTTAGTGGCTTTGATGTTTTGAAAGATTATGTGGATTTTTTTTTTTAAAATTACAAAATTTGGGCTTAGTAGATGGATAAAGTTCATGGACTAAGATTGTTGAAAAAATACAAAATGTTTATGGACATTAAATGTGTGGTTAGAAATAACTTTACAATTGTTGAAGATTTCAAAACCTCTTTTAAAGGCCTCCTTAGAACATTTAAAATCATAGATAATGAAATTGAAAGATTTGAGTATAGGTAATTTAGTTGGCTTTGTCTTTATTTCTTTGCACAAGATTTGATTCTTGCATTATAGAGGTTGGTAATTCAAGGAGCCTTATGATGTTATCTATACAATTCTTAATGTTGAACACGTATGCAATAATGTTTGCCCAAATGTTTTAATTTATTTTCATTTTATGGTTGTGTTGTCTTGATAAAAATGATTTGATTTGATGTCAATTTTTTGTATTGTCCATATGAAAGTCATGTGTCAAATACTTGGATTTTGGCAGGGATGACCCCTCCGGATTTGATGAATTTCATGGAACAATTTTCAAAATTTGTTTTAGGAACAACTATCATCCAACGACGATGTTGGAACTCACACTAAAACAAGCAACATTCTTAGCCCATGTGATACGACATTTTGACTACTATTGCTTGGTAATTTTTTGTTTATTTGGATTTTAGTCGATTTTGTATTAATTAAATTAATGTTAGACTTGTGTGTTTTGACAATTAGAACTTGCAATGCAAAACAAAAACCTCACACATGTTGACGTTTGCAACCAAAAATATGAATCAAAGTTTAAAGAAAGAGACATCAAACATGCCCTACCATATTTGATTCAATTCTTCATAATTGACAATGAAAAGACTACAAAAGAAGATGCCTTGAATCCTTAGTGGGAATAAAATTGTGATGTAACATGCATAGAACGTTGATTTTGATCACAAACATTCAATTTTTGTGATCATTTACCTAAACATTTAATTTCATAAATTCACATGACTCATTGGTGTAAACTTGTGCATGTTAGTTTGTTAATGTCATGCAACTTTTTTGTATAGTCAAGTCATTATTTGTTTTGTTTAAAAATAGAATTTGATCAAAATGTGGTGGATTGGTTTGTTTGATCATTTTACATGTTCATTTGGGTTTTGGTTAGTTGAATGTCTAATGAGAAAAAAGAAGAAGAGATGGGTGTCATTGTAGGTGGCATAGTGGTAAGAAAGGTTTGCAACCTTGAAGCCTAAAGTTGCAAAAAGATGAGGTTCACTTCTTCTCAATTTCAAATGCTTAGATCATTCATTCTAATGTTCTCATTCTTAAGATTTTGGTTTGCCTTGCAGGTTTCATTACATTGAACAAGATTGGAAAACTTGTGGTATATCTAATAGTTTCAATTTTCATAAATAAGATGTGATTATAAATAATAATTGATGTATTTATATTAAATGGTCCAAGAAGGACAATGAGTGTGTTAATACTTGTGCATTGATGACATGTGGTTTTAAAGTTGGCATTCTTGCATAATTATTTAGACAACCATGCCAAGTTTTCATATGTTGGAAACTAGATATGTAGGGCTTTTTGAGCCCTTCAATATTAACTTGTCTATCATGAGTGTGATCTATCTCAAGGCTTGTTCTTACTTTGTGTATTTAGATGTATGGATTGTGGGTGTAGAGAACATGAAAATGATAGATGATGAGATTTGATATAGAACAAAGGAATGTAAGTTTGTGAAACATACATGACAACAACAAGGTTCTTTGCATTTTTCATGATATTCTTGTGTGGTGACACATCAAAATTATTTGTTAGAATTATTTTTTATAATGGCTTTGTCAGCCATAATGGATTTTTGTTATATTTTGTTGTAATTGAAGTGGATGGCTTGGTATGTGGACTTTTTAGCATACATTGTCTACTTGAAATTAAGGCAAACTTGTGAATAATTGTGTACATTTGAACATGTTAAAGTAAAGGTGCACTCTTTGATTTAACTTGCCTTTGGGGTTTTTTTCCTTTTCCATCACAAAGGGTATTCACAACTATTAGTTTAACTAAATAACTTTTGACTTTGGAAAATCCATAATCAAAATAATATATATTTTTAATGGATATAACATCTTTTTTGAAATGTGCATAGGCACTAGAGTGGATGTTGGTTGATGCTTTATTATCGGCAAATGACTATTTGAAAATTACAACACACATTGAAGGGCTTGAATGTAGGAAATCTAAACTTCTGAAACAACAATTGCTTGGACCCCTATGAATGTGTTTGCAATGGCATGTGTGTACTTGTGAGCTACCAAATCCTTTGTTTATAAGTTGCCCATGAAGGAAAGTAAGTTGTGCAACTAGATGACACAATGTTGAAAACTATTGAGGCTTTGAAACAACTTAAGCTATAAGCAATTCACAAGATTATACCACAAATGAAATAAAAGTAGTTGTATCAGGTGCCCATTGTGAAAATAAACACAAATCCTACATTTGGTTCATCTTTGTATATCATGGGACTTATAAAATTGGTTGAGACTTGATATTTGTCCCATTTTCTATGGCCCCCAATGATGTCAAAAGGTTCTCTAGCCTACAATTTTGTAATGAATATATGATTCCAAAATATTAGCTAGAACGTTACAAGTCCATGTGAAAGCTTAGGATATAATTTTCTCTCTAGTTGTAAGCATGATGTTTTTGTCAAATATTTTAGCTTGGAGTTCAATTACGTTAAGTGTTGCTAAGCTAAAATTGTTGTGCTCAAACTTATAAGTCAACATCCTATACATAAACTTGTTTAGAAAGGGCAAAACTTGAATGATTGTTTAAAGACCTAGCCCAATCTTCTTAATTTGTAGTTTTGGTATTTAATGGTTGTAAGAACCTACACATGTAAATTGAGGTCCCGTAGTTCCAAGGATTTAATATTTTATGTGCATATGAAGTGATACACAAGGCATGTGAGGTATGTCAATTGTGGAATGAGAAATTTATGCCTTGGACACTCCATATGAACTTAACAAATAAAAGGATTCTCATGAAGTTTTGCCCCTCGAATTTGACTACACTAAAATCCATTGGACCCTATGTTAGTGGTCAAAATGAATGTAGTAAATTCTTTTTTGTAAGGATTTTCATGAAAAAAATATAGGACTTTGATATTGTAAATAAGATTTGGGATGGAACTTTGTGAAAAAAATGTTGCTATGCATACAACAAGGATTGACCTTAGTGTGGGAAGGAGGACCTTGTAAACAACATGTAGGTTTCAATTAATTGCTTTCACTACATATTTTTCATATCAAGCATTTTGTTCTTTGCATTGTTGTCTTATCCAAAGCAATAGATTGTGGTTTATCAACAATTGTGCCTTCATGATATGTTGTTCATTGTAATTGGAACATAAAGTTGTTTAATAACCATGTGTTGTTTGGCCTTGTCACATATGTCACATGTTCCACTACATTGCCTATAGTGTCCATTTCTTCAAGATAGGATTTCAATTGCAAATTAAAAACCTCCCCACCACATAATTTTGTTTTTCTTTGTCTTATTATCTAGCTACTACTCTAGAATCAATTTTTTCTATGGACTACTTATATTTCTAGTTGATTTGAGTATGAAAATTTCATTTTTCCTTGCAAATTTGGTGCATTTGTATTTCTAATGATGTTTTAAGAAATATTTTTCCAGAGATAAACAATGTGAATTATTTAACTATTTTACTTGATTACAAGTTGAATTTTTGGGGATTACATTCTTATATAAATATTGATCATCCTTATAGAAATTGAACCACTTTAATCATATTGAGTTTGCTTGTGCTAAGATTTTAGGAATACTAAAAATTCAAAATAAAAAAAGATAATATTAACCTTTTTTCTATTAGAAACTTTTGAAAAAAAAATTGTTTATGTCTATTCCAAGAAGCCAAAGCTAGTAGAACTTCCTAGTTGTAGGCATGGTCAAGTAGACCAAAAAATAGTCCACCCAAAATGTAGTTTAGAAATGACAATGTTTTTAATATAAACACATGAATGTAGATTAAAAACTTGTAAAAGTAAAAATATGAAAAAAAAAATGGCCCTCAATTTAATTTATGGTAAGTTGAATACAAAATTTGAAAAACTTTGATTTCATAAATTAGGTGAGAAGTAGATTTGCACTTGATAGGGCCAATTTCATGTTCAAAACCTACTTATACATTAGAAGTTTTATGTATTATGATTATAACATGCATAATTTGATAGTTCACACATATTTTTTAAGGTTCAAAGTATAAATATTTCAATATTTCATCTACTTGCAACCCATTTTGGAATATTAGACACTTCATGCAAGTAGATGCAAATTTGTAAAATCTACTTAAATGTACATGAAGATTTTTTAATAAAAAATTACAGTAATAAAGTGAAAGATTAAATTCACATTAATCATTGAATAAAATAATATTTCTAGTTTCAATGCATCAAAGATCTTTTGTGTCTACTTATAATTTTTTGTGACAAGATACAAAAGTTGTCTACTTCATAATGCTTTTACCTTACTCTCCCTACATTTGTGTTTGCATTATTCTTGACTTTTGTTAATCTTAAATATGATCTAACACAAAATCATGGTGATGATGAAAGTGTTAAGAATAACATTTCACCATCATTGCTTTAATGGTTTTTGAATTTTCAAGAATCATTGAAACCATGTCCATAAGGACAACAATGCACCCATAATGTTTTAATGGGTATTGATTTTGCATTGAACATTCACCTAAACAATGTGCATTGACTTTGTATTAAATTGTCAAATGTTTAAACTATGTTCACAAAGGCAACATTGCACCCATGACATTCTATTTTAAATTTGGATTGAACATTCACATAAGTGATGTCCACATACACAACACCATGCCCACAATGGTTTTAATTAAATTTTATCAATGTTGGGTATGATCAAATTCGATATTGAACTTAAAACATTTTGAGTTAGTGTTGACCTAATGCGTTCTAAACATTAATTTGTGGAATTTGAAGTTTATGATGGTGGTATTAAGAGCAAAGTGGGAATCAACACAATGTGGTCACATCCAACCAAATGAACAAACATTCATTTCAATATATAGATATAAGTTGGGATATCGAATGTATAGTTTAGTAATAGTCATTTGACACTTATGTCAATGGAATAGTTCATCATTATGTGTAATGTGCCCTAAAAGGTCATCATTAATGTAAGCGATTGGTCTTTAGGGTTCACAATGTTTTTTTTCTTGTGGATTGATTTTGAAATCTATCATTTTATGTAGATGTTATTTCATGTATATAATGAATAATGATATAGATTGATACATAATTATTCTTTGTGAGTTATCATAATTGTTACTTTCTTTTGAAATGATTGTTGTTTGCTTTGTTATTTACAAATTAAATTTTAAAACAATTTTTATTCGGACTTGTATAGAGGCAATTGAAAAACTTGAAGAGTTTTAAAAGGTGAGCTTTTGTATTCCATGTTAAATGAAATCAAAATTCAAATGATTTGGCTATTTATTTAATTATTTAGGGGCAATTAGTATGAAGATTTTTTTAAAATTTTAGAAGCAAATAACAAGAATGGCAAGTGCTTCTTCTTTTTTGAAAGTCAAAATGAGCCTGGTAATTTTGACTATTGATGACATGAAAGCATTTAGAGATTATTATTCACAACTTTGTGATGTCTCAATATGGGACATATGATTCTAGAGTAATGCTACAATAAAATATTTACATTGTATATGTCATTAATATAGTAGGATTCAATACCATTTCTATGGCATGTAAAGATTAATTTTCATTATTGAATTATGAAGTTCATGTCTCAATGTCTATGTCAAGATTTCAAACCTTTTCTTGGGAAAAAATTGTACGTTTAAAATTAGAGACTTTCCCCTATGTAATCAAGATCTTGATAACAATATCATGAAAAAATATCCAAGTTCTTATCACTATTCATTTCATCTATGAGGTTTCTATTGCAAGTTCTAAGTCTCATGTGTTTATTTTCAAATTTGTGACATTTATTGTTATTATTACATGGGTATAGTGAACAAAAATTGTTATGAGCTTTGATTGCTAATGGGATAGGCTTGAGATTCTTGTGTCCTTTCCTTCTACCCATAATTCTATTCCTTGTATTAGCAATTAGTTATATTTTTTGAATTACAAGACCTACCACCACCCTTGTGAAAAATGTGGTGTGTACCAAAGTTAGATCAAATAAATTGGTTGGCAACTACTCAAGGTTTTATCATGCTTAACCCAACTCTTGATGTGTGATCAAGTTCTTCATTAAAAAAATCACAAATGGTTTGAGCTTAAATGTGACCAAAGAGGTCATTTTTAAAAATGTTTTTTCCATATGATTATCTTTATTCCATTGCAAAATGAAAATTTGTTTTTCAACATATGATTTCATTTGCAAGTTACAAGATCCTTAGAAATGATTCAACATGCAACAATGTCATTTGAACAAGTGTGTGAAATGTGTCACTTCCATTTTCTAGTGGTTAGTATGCATAAATTTATTGCAAAATTTACAATGCCATAAGAGGAATTGGCCAAAAAGGTGTAATACATTAAAGGGTTATTGGGGGGACTCTCTTTTTTGAATTCAAAAAATATGCAAGTAAAAATATAAGGTGCCATATATTGGTTGTTTGATAAGAATTATAATATAATTAATTCCTCAATGGGGTTATGTTTATTTTGAAACCAATTTATAATTCATATAGGATATGCATTAACCTCAATATTTAATAAATAAATAAATAAATAAATAAATAAATATATATATATATATATATATATATATATAAGTTGTTAATACATTCAATTCAATTAATAGGTTAGAAAATGAAATAGTACTAGTAAGTGAACTAGTTCCATTTTATGTGTAATGTTTGTACATAAAAATCTTGATTTTGATAAATGTAAGCATAATGTACTTTAAAAAAAATAAATCGTACATTTTTCATTCTTTTTTACCTTTGTTTGCCTTTAATGATATTGAATGTCATTGCATGCAACTTGAATTGAATTCAAACCCGACTAAATTAAATTTAAATTCATTTGGATTTAGATTCAATTCAATTCAATTCAAATATATTTAATTAAATTCAAATTCCATGGAAAAAAAGAGAGATGCAAATTGGTGCACAAGGTATTGAATATAGATGCATCACTTTCATCATTCATAACTATGATGTTGAAAAACAAAAATTAATTTGAAAAGGGCAAATTTACATTTCATTTAAAACAACTTTCAAAATCAAAATATTACTTAATAGGATGAAACAACTAGTGAACTCTAAACCTTATACCAACTTTGACGATACCATTGTCACTATAATTAACTTGTTCATAATAATTTAAAAAGCAGCCATTCCATGCTTCTCATTGTCTTCCTACTCACCCATGTGCTTAAGCCTTAATCTCTCATGGTAGAAATACTAATTGAAGGGCTTGACAGGCAACTCAAACATTATTTCCTCACTTTAGCTTGGTTATGTAAGCTTAGAGGAGGTGGGAATTATTTGGGAATTATTTAAATAAAATCTGAGAAATGAAGATAAATAGTAAAAATAACCGAATAACTTTAAAGGTATGATATTCCTAGAATCAAAAGCTAAAATCATTAATAATAGTTTTTTTTAGCACCACATTGCCTACCATTATAGAAATCTTATATGAATTTGTAAAGCCTCTCCCTTAAAAGTTTTGAGGGTACCATACTTGCATAGTAGGTTCACCAAAAAAAATTCAAAAAAGGATAAATGAAAAAAATTGGAAAAATATGATAATAAAAAAGACAAAATGTTGAAAAAATATATTTTAAAAAATGACATAATTCAATTTTTCAAGAAAAGAAACATCATTGTACAATGCATTTCGACAATGTCCAAGTTTCACACCCCACATGATTTAGTAATGTTTTTTTTAATAAAAACGACTCCTGCCTATCACCCATAGGAAATTTTTTAAAAAGTGGTGATCATCCCAAGCGAGATTTAACTAAATCCAACTACAAGCAAAATATGAAATATAAACCTTTAATCATCCTTCTAAAATTCTCATTGTACACTCAAAATCAAACATAGGAGTCTGGCAAGTTTAGAAAAACATTTTTTAAAAAAAATTCCAAAAACTAAAACCGAATTTCAATATATTAATTTTTGGTTGGTTAAGCCTTAATTTCCAAAAATAATAATTGTTTCATTTGACTGCTGCCTTAAGAGGCAGGCCTATATTTCAAGAAGGCCCCGCTCCTCAGACATTCCATTACACTTTAAATAAATAAATATTAAAAGGGCCACATTTTATGGAATTAAAAATTACTAATACAACCTTTCATATATATCATGCAGTGGTTTCTTTTGTTGTGAACTTTTGCCATTTTAAGAAAAATATTTTTGAAAAAAAGAAGATTCTGTTACAAATTCCCTTAATTTGGGAAAACAAGAATCCAAAAAAGAATTTTTAAAAATAGCGTAACAAATTGTCACAACTACCTACAACATGAAATTTCAAAGGGTGCTTAAGATTTTTTTTATTTTCATATTTTGAATATCGCCAAATTTGGCTAAATATTCTTATGGATGATAGTCACTTGAGCAACTGTACAAAATTGAAGAGGAAAAGAAAACCTTTGTTCACATGGATGGCTATAATATAATCCATTTGCTGACAAAATGACACCCATTTTTTCCATCCAATCTGTCCCCAAAAACCCACAAAACCTCACCGCCAACCCCCAATGCATAACCTTTTTCCGGATGAAATAATCCTCGCCAAAATATGATTCATCTAAATGAACCGATGATAATATGGATCCAAGTGACGTGGGTCCAAGCTGATGTAATCCATACGGATGAATCCATATTATCGATGATGTGGATGAAGATGGATGAAGCTTGTGTCATAAGCTTCAGGGCCAACCCACGTTTTGAAATCCAAGTGTCAAGAAGGTGGAAGCGGTGAAGGTACAAGTAGGTCCTAAAAATCCAGGAGCCCAAAACAGCGGAAGAGATCTCGATTGACATGTCAAGAGCACAATCTTATGTCGTAAGCTTCAGCCCCGGCCACTCCCACGTACCAACCCATGTCCTCAGATCCAGGTGTCAAGAAGGTGGCCAAGATGCGAAGGTAAAAAAAGTAGGTCTTGAAAATCCGGAAGCCCAAAACAGCGGAAGAGATCTCGATTGACGTATCAAGAGCTCGACACAGGCTCGATAGTTCCCGCGCCTTTGAGCGTTCGAAGAAACCCACTCCATAGCTGTGGCGCTCGTCTCTCCGCTGCTTCCTTCCTCCACTGAACCGTCGTCTTCGCTCGGCTTCCTTTGCCGGCTGAGCCTTGGGATTCACCGCTTGAATCTACATCCAAACTTTTGAGGCAATCCCGGTTTTTTTTTCTTTTCAAAAAACAAAAAAATCGGGACCAGAGTTGCGGTATTTTCTGCAATGTCATGTTTGGTTTTTTTGGTCCATTTTCCTGTTCTCCCCTTCTGCGTCGTGTTTTCCCGCTCTGTCTAGACGGTTCTAGGTTGCCAAAACACACCGTGGCAATGGCGATCAAAGATGTTTTTTCCATTTGCTGGTCCATCGAATTTGATCCAAGTCTCTCTTCTCCCGCCTATACCTCTTAAACGTTTTGCCAGCTTTATTAGCGGCGTCGAAAACTCGTTATTGGGAAGCCCACTTTTGGTAACAGTTTGTGTGTATACTACCGTGTCGACTTTTTGGAACCCGCATTCTCTGCGCTATATTTGTAGCGTCGTTTCAGGATTGGGGGGCGTGGAGCATCGCAATGTTCGAGGATATGGAGACAGCGAACAAGAGGCAGAAGCCACTTGTGGAAATTGAAGCAGAGACTTCCGTTTTCGATTTCATCGAAGAAGAGGAGGACAGGCCCGCCAGCTCTTCCAGGCCAACCACTGAGACATTCTGTAAGTCCGTGTCTCGTGTAATTCGGATACTCGTTTTCTGCTGAGGCAAGATTTCTGTGTGTACATATGTCCCACACTCATTCTATGTATGGATGCATTGATTGTAGACAAGAGAAGGAACGGGACACCGTTGCCGTCAGCAATCCCACGCCCAGACTGGCTTCGACGTCCTGCACTGAAGAGACCTGTAAATGCTATTCAGGCAAGCTTTTCTGAACTTTCCTCAAATTGTTTACCAGTGAATACTCCGAGCAACTGCCGAGCGTTTCTGTCTTTTGCACTGAGAGGTTGTGCTAGATTTGTCTGCGAGTCGTTGTATTGTGCTAACAGTCTTAGCGGAGGTACAATTCTGGTCTTAGCAGGAAATCTCTCGGAATGAAGCAAGCAGAGACGAGGTAATCGTGACTGCTTCCCGTGCAAGATTCGGACTGCAGCATGTCAAGGCTCCAAGCATGCGATTCACGTCACATTTTGTCGAATTTCGAGCAGTGAAGGGCTTTGGCCAAAAGTATTCGATTACATGGCGTCTGGAGGAGATTCGTTCGTTCATGTGCTATTATGTATTCCACAGCCCTTTGGTAAAGTGCCAAAAACCTCGCTCTCACAACTGCTTTTGGTGGTCAATAGAGTTTGTCTCCCTGCTGTAGTTTGCCTCCATGTCAAATAGACTTAATGTTTATGTGTGGGGATTTTACATGTGCCTGCAGGCTGAAGAAAAGGCAATGGTCTGGATAGATGTGCACAAGGAGTCCTTGCCATGCAAGCCAGCATCCCTCAAACAGTTTGCTCTAGGAAGTGGAAGGTTTCAGCAAAATACAGGTGGACTTGCACTCTTCACAAGTGTCCTCTATTAGATGAACAATCCTTGGAGAAACCAGCTAGCCTTGTAAAACTATATCACTGAAAAGCTTTGATCCAACACCATTCCACTATGGTGTACACTTCCACTAACAATCTCAATTGCATGAGATTCTGATGGAATGCAATATTGCAATTGTCATGGACTCAAGCAATCAAGTCTCTTCCTTTGACAGACACATATGTGTTGGAAGTCAACAATAAGGATTGGATTGAGCATCAGCGAACTATCCTTGCAATGACCAAAAAGTACAAGGAGATTTGGGGAAGATGTACTAGGTTTGTTGCATCCTGGTCATCCTAATTTTGCTGTGTCACATGAAGGCATCTGCTGGAGTGCTGGTGTTTTTTAAGTATCAATTCTCTTAATGCAATCATTCATCTGTTCAAAGATTTTTTGTTTTATGTATTGTGTTCCTCATAAGTAAAAAGTTCTCATGGCTTGACTAATTTTGAAGAGTGCTTCTCCATTGTTTACACAGTGATGAGGCAGAGATAATCAGGGAGCAGCTTGCAAGAAGTCCTCTTAGAGACCTAAGCAATAATGTGCATCAAACAAGGTTATAAGCAATGTCTCTCACTTGATGATGGCCGGTCTATTTCCTGTGTTATCATTATGGATTGTCCATGAAATTTAGGTACTGAAGAGTCTTGTCAGAAAGCTGTGAAATCCACATGCCTCTACCATTAGCCTGGTATATTACCAAATTGAAGTATCTAGCTGTATTGTGGGATCCAAAGTTAAGAGTATTAACAATTTGATAACAGTTTTTGCAGGGCAAACTATGTCCCAAGATTCAAGGCAGAAGATAGCTCAATATCTGGCAGGTTTGGAATGTCTCCCATATTGAATTTTGGATTTTTGTGTGATGGTTCATTGCATGTAGCTTCTTGGTCAATCAGATCTTTCTTTTGATGATTCTCTTAAGAGTGGGTTAGAATTTATTCTCAAGGTTCTAATATGCTGCCTCCTGTGCTCCTGTTTTGTTTCCTGCAGAATTAGTGAAGATGTACAGAAATTTGAGGTTCTTGTTTACCCTCGAGATGATTCAGATGCTGTCACAGTTACACGAAGTGACTTTGAGATGCTGAAACCAATGGGTTTCCTGAGTGACAGTGTGATTGATTTTTACATAAAGTAAGACAACCTGATGGTCAGCTAGATGACATTTCAATGATATTTTGCTGTCTCCCAAAGATTTGAAAAGCCTGTTGAAATCACCCCATTGTTTTCTATCTTGTTCTGTCTATTTTCTGGTTTTATTCCACTCCATTGACACTCCTCTCCTGCAGGTACCTGCAAGGTGGGGTTCCAACAAAGAACCAGGCTCAGTTTTACTTCTTCAACAGCTTTTTCTACACAAAGCTTTCTGAACCAGGGAAGAACTCACAAGATTCTGGCAAGAGTCCATATGAACGAGTAAAGAAATGGACCCGGAAAGTTGACCTGTTTGACAAAGACTACATTTTCATTCCTGTGAATCAAAGGTGCACTTTACTGTGTTAGACAGTTTTGTAGAACTTGTATAGTCATGCTTTGCTGAAATACAATGTTTCTTGAATCTGATAAGGTGTGCAGGAAAGGTGGGAGAGGTAGAAAGATTGTGACATTGTTATCTTATTTCTATGATGTTATGTACTTTTAGCATTTGTGAGGAGTTCTCTGTGGTGCAGGACAGAATCCTTGCCTATTGATGTGAATTGGAATTACAAGCCTCTTGCATGGTTGCAGGTCTCACTGGAGCCTCATCATAATTTGTCATCTTGGTCACCTTGCATGTTCACCTGGTGAGAATATGCTTCATCAGTTCATTTCAAATACTGGAGACCAATGTTGCAATACCCAGAAACCTGAAGAAAATGGTTGTACTTCCAATTCAATAGATTGCTTCAACAACTAAGAGTAGCTCAACGTTCTTCTCACTGGAGTAGGCTGACCTACACCATTTCCTAATTTCTTTCACAGAACACAGCAGCTCAAGATTGGCCACACCCTGTATACTGCATCTGGATTCTCTTGAAGGCAGCCATGGAGATGTGGAACAGCACATTCAGAGGTTAGTTCATGCACAATCTGTGCTTGCTAGTCTTCCATAGATGTGGTCATTGCCAATTAAATCTCTCTCATCAACTAGGTTTCTTGGAATTGGTCTGAAAGGAGTGTGTGGGTAGTTGCATGAAACCTCTGTTCTGAATTTTTCCTCATTTTTTCTTGCTGTTATTGCAGATATCTTTCAGAAGCATGGATGGAAAGAAATCAAACTCTACACCTGTCAGGAAACTTGTCACATGAAGTTTTGCCTCATATCCAGTTCTACCGTGCTGAGGTGCTACTATTGTCTTTGATTAATTCCTTCATGAGGAACTAGGTTCAAGCTGTACTTTTGAGAGGGTGCCAGATGCTGTGTTGTTCTCTTCATGTTGAAGGCATTTATATGATCTGAACTATGTTGCCGGTGTGTGCACCAGGTTCCTCAACAAACCAATCTCTGTGACTGTGGTCTTTTCCTGTTGCACTATGTGGAGGTCTTTCTTAGAGCTTCACAAGTTTACCAGCCACAGAGGCAGGGGATCCCAGATTTTGTAAGTTGATCTCTTCTTGCATATTCATTATCTGGAGTAAAAATCAGGTTATGACCTTGCTTCAATTGGCATCTTACTATTGGCCCTGGCAACAACAATAGAAGCACCTCAATTTCATGAAGGTCATTCTGTAACCTTTTGAAGTAATTGGTGCTATGGCAGCTTACAAGGAATTGGTTCAAGACAGCAGATGTCTCTGCCAAGCGCCAACACATCCAAGAACTGCTTCTTCAACTGCATCAAGCTATGCGCAAAAACAATCTCAACAATGTGACAAAAGTTTTGCCTGCTGATGAGGCCCTACTTGTAGGGTCTAAGTAGAGTCTTGTAGAGGCCTCTACAAAAGGACTTTTAGCTTAGAGGACTTGTGATAACATCTACTGTACAGAGGATATAGACAGTGTATATGAGTATTAGAGTGAATCATTTCTAGTTTGGGAATCTTTCACTAATTCACTGGCTTGCTCATTGTAATCCTTAGTTTGTGGGATCTTGCTAACAATGACAGAATTTTCCAGGTTTTCACTCATCTGACAGCTTCCTGTCTGTTGGCAGCTAGGTTGTGTGCAAATGAGGGCCTCTTTGGCCCTGGAAATAAATGTGACCCGCAAGTCAAGTTTTGGCTACAGTGAAAGTGTAGAAAGTTTTTAATTCTGCAGAGTAGATAAGTGGTGGTGACTAAATTCTGTTGTCAGCTTGATGTCTCAAGTGCTGGGCTGTTGTTGACAGGCTTACCAGAACAGGGGTATTGTGGCAATCAAACGATAGAAGAGGAGCACCAAGGTCCATCCATTTTTAATTAATTCCTTTTCTTCCTCTTGGTACAGAATGCAAGCTTTCTGTTTTGACTCATGATCTTTAGTTGTACATTGATGATTCCAATGCAATTTCAAAACTGGTAGGCTGGCATTTCCATTCATGGAAATTCAGATTTGCCTTACTGATTTCACCCCTCCTTCGCCCTGAACCATGTGCCTATTAGGGGACATATATGTGTAGGCTGTGTTCTGCTCTTTCATGACAACCCTTACTGATCTCTTTTGTTCTGCTCATCAAGCAGGTGAGGAGATGCTGTTCCCAAGTTTCCAAGACTCATCATGATGAGCTGCAACTCTCCATTATGTCTTCCTAATTTCATAACTTAAAAAAGTCCATGGCATGCTTATTCTCTGTACCTGGACAACGCATTCTGAAATTGTGTGTAATCCTTGTGCTCCTTTTACTGTTAAGTTGTGCTGGTAGATCCTTTGCTTGTCTATTCCATCTCATTTATGGAAAAAAGGGGTAGAAGCTGTCTAATTGGTGGCAATGGTTTTTGTCTGCTGAGTCTTGAATCCACTTCAATTGAGCAGAATGTTTTTTGGTGAAGGATCTAGGCATTTTCGTCCAAAAAGTTGTGTGGAAATGTTCATGTACTGGTATTCACTACAATGCTCATGTATTTTGCAGGACACAGTTGCTGTGAACTGGTTCTCATGAATAAGATATAATGAGGAGACATTTTGTATGTGAACTATGTCAACTGGGATTGAAGTTCAATTGCTAGAAGCAGTAACAAATCCAAGGTGGGAATGGTAGGTGGCTTGTCCAGGGGTGGTTTGTTATTATTCTCTATCTCTTGATTCTGAATGTTGAAGATTGCGATGATGATTGCCTTTTAATATTTTTTCTCAGTGTGTTTATGTTGAAGATTGCCTTCTAATGTTTTTCTGAGGATGTTTGTCACAAACTTTGATTTCAGAGTACAAATGTTTGACCTCTTGCATTGTTAGTAAATTCTTTTTGAAAACCTCAAAAAATGGCCAAGATTGTACATTAGTTTCCAGTAGGTTAAAGCCAACAAATATAGAAGGATGGATGAACATAGGCATCATAAAGTTGGAAAAGGAAAAACCCATATGATTGTTGCATATAAAGAAGCAATTATCACCTTCTTCATTAGTGGCAGTAAGAGTTGCAAGTTTCAGGTTGCCATTACTGCCATATACTGGCTAGCAACAGACCACAACAGTGACAAGAAAAAAACCAACGAATAAAGGGAAACAAATACTAAAGGAAAGGAGAATAGGGAAAGAGAATGAACAAAACAAACATAAAGCATCAAATTTTGTTGGTGTGCAAGATAACAGAAGAACACAGCTTTGAATTGCTATTTTTTTTGATACTCTTGGTATAGATCCATATGTGAGTTACAACTTTCCTATTAGCCTCCATAGTAGCTGAGGTTCTGCCTAAATATGGTGAGAGAACAGCAACCTGATTCTCCACAGGTTTTACTTGCAGAAGAAAAGGAGCAGTACTTTACCCAGCTGCTTACAAAAAAGCTCTTCCTTGTGGTTTCACTAACTCTTCCCACTAGTCCAATGCCTAGCCTCCTTCACTAGCCTCCTCTTTGCTTTACCTTCATTTACCTCCCATCCCAATCCACACAAAAGGGTTGGTGGGTGGTCATAGCATAATGAACATGTACAAACACATTAAGTCTCTCTCATCATCATCCATAATTTGATATCATTTGAAGTTGATCCAGTTACCCACATGTGCTGAAGCTACATTTGTTGCTGCAGTTTCCTGAACCCTCCTCAGAACAAGATGATGCCCTGGACTAGTAGCTGTGAAGTCTACCACAACATCTAATGCAGTTGCATTCTAGTCCATCAGAAGATAAATGGCTGGTGCAGTTCTTATCCATCAGCTAAGCACTGGAGATATTCACATCCACAAATTTTCAGTGGCTGCAAGCCAAAAACTGTACAAGCAACTAAATCCTGGATGGTCTCCCTCAAAAAGCACATGTTCCTTGGTAAAATGTTGGAGTCAGTAGCTGATTCAGATCACCTCGATCGGACAAAACACTCCCTGCATATCTTGACTCTCGGTAATGATCATGGATGACAGAGAGCAGTCCCCACATATCATGCCTTCAACATTTCCCCCCAACTCATTCAACTTATTTTGATCTCCTGTTGTACAGTTGTGGGAGAAACCAGGTTTGCTGTGACAGACATCCACTTTCCCTGGATGTAATACCCAGACACATCCACCACATAAGATCCCACTGCAATTTTGCAAATTCCTTCCTCTAACTTTCTGTACATGATTAATCTCCAATTGACAAGAAGACTTTGCTTCAAACAGCTTAAAATGCTCAGGGCCCAATGCGCCTGAAACACCTGAGTGCTGTTGTAGTGCCTGTACTGGAAAGAGCTTTTCCCAGACATCCTCTGGACTGTACAGCTGAATGGGCCTGTCAACCCACCTAGAACATTTAATACATGATGAATCAACACAAATTTCAGGGAGCACGCTCTTAGATTGTGAGGAGCTTGACAAAGCTGTGAGTTGTTGGCAAGAGTTGCTTCCTGCTGACAATGCTGACAAGTGGTCTTTCTCCAATGGCTTCGAGAAAAGCCCAGATGACAGGCCCTTAAACAGCCTTCGTTTCACCAGTTTCCCAAGCCCTTTTATTGAACTCTGGTGCTGCTGGTTCTCATCCATCATCACATCCCAAGGTGGACCAGATAGTCGGAAACTCAAGCTATGTTCCAAGTTTCCACTTACAGATTGGAAAGCCACCAAGGAATCATGGGAGATCGATTTCAGGTTGTTAGAGTTCAGTCTGGATCCACCTACACCAGCAAATTGTGAAGTGCTTAAATCATGGCCCAACTGAGAATGCCCAAGCATGATTTCATTTTCAGTCATTAGAGTGCCCAGTTCTGCATCTCCTGATGATAGTGATACAAACTTTTGTGCATCCAAATCCAAACCACAGCTCCAATTTTGCTGTGTCTCATTTCCCAGCCTATACCAGCCATTGCCATTGGCATCAGCATCTGGAAAACTTCTGATCAGGTCCAATGATGGTCCAGGTGAAGCCCATAGACTATATAAAGAATTCCGTATATGGTCAAACCTTACTGTACCCCTGCCTGACTCAGGGCATTCCTGTGCAGCTAAGACAGCACCCACAATTCCATCCTCTGTCACTGATGCAGGACGGGCAGATGACCTGAATTAAAATAGAAAGCCACAATGAGCAGTGAATCATTAACAGGAATTGAGAAGTGAAACCCAACCAGACACATATACTCCAAGGCAATGTACTTCACAAATCTGTGATTGGAGAAAATTTTTCTGGGATTGTCAAAACCTAACCAGGTAAGATAACATGCATGCTACCATCTGCTGCATAAGATTCATATAAACACACAAGAGTAAACAGACCTGGTGTAGAAAAGCATATAAGCCCTCTGAGAAGTCACTTCATGCAACTCCACTTCATCCACCTGTAACAGTAAATTCCACACATATCGACATGGTCTTTGCCAACTAGCACAGACTGAGCACAACTCATTTCTTACCCTGAATCTAGAAAATGACAAAAACTTTAATTAAGAAAGAATAGTAAGACATGTGGAGTTTTACCTTAGTGTCATCAACCTTATACCAATAGCCAAGAGAGTTCTTTACATAACAAATGTAATGTCCAAAGTCTGAGGCATTGAGTACATCCAGGTGGACGACCACTGCATAAAGATGATAGAGCGGTGGTTGATCCCCCATTTGACTCATATATGGCATCATGTTCAATGCTTCAGGGAAAGCAACTCGCTTGTTCAGCTTTCCAAACTTCCCACCCTGGATGTTATTTGATAACAAAATTAGCAGACCAGTTACTACTAGTATGTAAATCTAGAATCACCCTAAAATCTGCAAATTGCTGCATGAATGACCAGAGGAGTTTCAAGCTTTTCAATATGCAGCACAAAGGTGTTGGACCACATATCTACAAAATGAATGACACTGGTATGGTGTCAAATTTGTCTCCTTTCAAAATAATCTTTGGAGCAGGGAAAGTCATATATCATCAGCATTGAAATGAAATGCCTGCAAATTGAGGATCACCTGAAAGCGCTTGAGTGCAACAGTGAGAATGTTAGGTGCTTTGAATACAGTGAGCTGCTTATGTGCTTTCACATATGAATTACAACTGCATTACATCGGCCAGTGACCAAAGTGTTAGACCAAGAGTAAAGAAGGAATGGGATTGTCAGGACATGGGTAACTGGAGCTCTCCGATGGATATACAATCTTGGCCTCATTCATTCCAAACAGGACATGTATTGCTCTGTAGTAGGGATCAGTCTGCACAAATTTTGGGCAACCAGTAACACAGACTCTTTGAGGAGCTGGTTGCAATTGTTAATGAGAAATCTTACAGGTGAATTTGTTCACCTTCTTTAGCATTAGTCTGGGTGAGCAATCACTAAAATTTCCAGAGAAGGGTGAAAAGCACGCACCATTCACACTTGTACTTGTTCACACCATCCAACAATTCAGTACCCGTGAATTGAGTAAGAGCACCCTCCAAGGACTTGATATCACCTTGGATCTCCACTGCAAGATCCATCATGGGTTCATATCGATTAGATTCATGCAGGCACTGCATACATTTCACCTGCAAGCCAGAGCATCGAAATAGTACCCACATTATTAACCCTCTTTCCTCTATTTCATCTCTAAGAATTGAATAGGACAAAGAATTGCCAGATCAAAAAGTTTTGAATCAATGGCATGACCAAGAAAATCCACAACACACCAGATAGACACATTTTAATCCTCTTTCCTACATTTCCAAGGGAGAAATAACAAGGACTCGAGCTAGATCAAGAAGACTGTCAAATTGATGAAATAACCAAGAAAATCCATTACACACCAAAGAAATCCGTGGCACACAGCAGATGGCCACATTTCACAAGCAATTCAAGAAGACTGCCATAGCTTTCTGCAATCAAATCCACCATTAGCCCCAGCTCCACTATGCACAACCTTGAAAACACATCTGAACAGTCTTAGAACAGTACCTGTGATTGCAAATATCCACCAAAAATGTGGTGTATGAGTGATGTCTGTTGTACAGAAACATCAACAGCCCTTTCCCCACCGACATGATCAAGGCAAATCATTTGCATCAAGTCGATAGAAAGCCTGAACTTGCAGAAACAACCTGTATACTAGTTTAGAATTTAATTTTCCCCATTCTCCATTCAGCCCACAGACACAGTCTAGAAATTTCCAAATGCTATGTGCCTTCACCTTGAATCCTCTTTTCTTGTGTCTATTTACCTTGACAAAAATATTTTGAACAGTTCTGCAGTCAGACCCACAACTTAGATCCATTTTCAGCCAAAATTCTGTAGAGACAACAGATGATACAGATCTGACTTCATGGCCTAAGCTGGGGTCTGTGACTGGCCAATGTCCTACCTCATGATCTCATGGGCATCCTCTTGCCTGCCATATCCAGGATGACTACCAATCTTCTGTAGACGTGAAAGTATGTTGAGAGGTGAGACAGGTACTTGACTTCCTTTCACCCTCTGAACATGCTTCTGGAGCTCACACATGAAACACCACTCACGCCTTGAACCTGGAGTGCAAAAGAAAAACATATCTAAAGATTCCAGAGAAATTGCCACAACAACATTTTGAAGGTAACATGACAATAAAAGCTGTTATAACCTTCCGAGAGCCACTCACTAAGTGTCAAACCATCACCTTCACCATGAATAGCAGTGGCAGTGCCATGACTACCCACCGACTTCAAAAGTTTCCAACAGTGGGTGTAGAAAACTATTTAACAATCAGTCCAAAAGAAAAACAGTACAAAAATGACTATTTTTTTTTGGGCGGGGGGTGCAGGGGGGCTGCTCATGGAAGCCTTACAAGATTCACCATGATGCTCTTTAAGAAGGTAGGCAGTGAGCGGCCGAGTATGGTAAAGGCACTGCAGGACAACATTAGCGAAGCAGCTGCATAAACATTTCATGGACTTTGCATCAGCACCTACCAATGGATATTTTATTGTCTGCAGTGTGGATGTGGATTATCACAAGTTAAGGGTGATGCCTCAAATGCTGGAGGAATGCAAGGGTTAGCAAATATGGCAAACAGAAAACCCACAAGGGAGATGTTAAGATATACCTGTTTCCACAATTGAACAGTCCACATGGGGGACAATTTAGCATATCCCAATTGAACAATTCTGTGAAATAGTCATATGAGAACAAGATCTGAGCATAACAAACAAGTAAAAATCACACCTTGTCAGCTTCAGTAATGCAAGATGCCGCATACAGTCAAAGGTTTATAAGTCCAAATGTTCTTGGGGCTCATTTGGTGGATGATGGTTCATCTACAAAATGAGAACCCCACCTTCTGGTCCTGTTACCTAAAAACTGTATGCAAAGACTGCATTAAACCTCTCAAACACTGCAACAAAAACCCAGAACATTACTCAATTATAAAGAAAGCCCTCAAGCACAGATCCATCACTTTCCATGTTCATGTTAGTCCCCAATAACAAATATCACTCCACACCATTAATGCTATCCAAAATAAAATGGACTGGGTGGAAAGACAAAATAAACCAATATGATGAACTTGCATGTTCCTAGGCACCTCTTTTGGCTTTGATTGTTGCCCATCAGAGAGAACAATTGAAGATGGCAGCCTTGACGGAATGGTGTGTCCGAGATAAGACATAGGCACTGGTGCTCCTACTCCATTTACACTGCTGGTGCCAATAAAGTTGGCAAAGCCCTTGTGGTTCTCACTCCCTGAGCTCCCAGGGCTGAGTACCACCTCAGAAGTGACCGTCCGACCATCAGCATCCGGGCTCTCAGGGCTGCCTGGTTTCAGCCGGTGGCATTCAAACTTGTGGACAGCAACCCAATGCCGCATTTGACATTCGGAGGAACTGAAAATAGAGAAAAACCACAACTGAGGTTTTAGTTATCCAAATCAAAAGAAAGATGTAAGGTCGTCAGAAACCCCAAGAAACATCAAGGCTGTTGGGATGACCCACATGATAGATATGTCAGGAGCTTCATGGCAATGCCTCAGAGATTGTAGATCAGCGTGTTGAAACAATTGCATACCAGTAGTGTACACGCTTGCACTGCTTGCATCGCCTTCTGGTTGATTTTCCACAAGCAGCACAAAAGTATGTACCTTCTACCATTTGCTTCTTCTGAGGCTCTGTGTCCAGTAATACTTCAACTTGCTGATCCTCCTCTACAATCCTTGTGTGGGTAACTTGCTCATCTGCCTGATTTCTGGGTGTAACTTCTAGATCAGCCTGCTGCTGAAGAGTAGGTTCTTCGTGAGCCCTTTTCCTGAGCTCGGTTTCCTCCTCAGCTGGTTTTGCAACTTCCTTCTCTATCTCTAATTCGGCATGATTCCTACCGTGGGCTTCTTCTTCCACACGTTTCCTGTTGGCAGATTCAAGCTCCGCATGCTCTCTGCTAAGAGCTCCAAGCTCCCCTTGCTGCTTCCTGTTGAAAGTTTCAACCTCTACCTGTTTCCCAAGATTACCTTCCAGCTCCTCTTGAACTCTGCGATTAGCTTCAACCTCTGCCTCCCTCCTTTGTTCAGCTTCAGCCTCTGATTCTCCTGCTGCTGCTCGACGTCTGAGCTTGGCTCTTGAAAAGTTTGAATGCTTCAACTTCTTATCTTCATCCTCCCACTCTGCCTCCGCCCTGGCTTGATCTTCGGATGCCAAGCCCTGCAGCCTCCGAAACTCCTCTTCCTTTGCCTTGCTGGATTTCCGAGTGCGCAAGAGTCCGACAGCGAGCGCCACAAAAAGAGTAAACAGAGCCAACAGCACAACACCTGATATCCCTGAGTCTACCCACTCCTGCATCTAAACCCCCCGTCTCTCTTGAGTCAGCAATCGCCGCTTCAAAGTGCAAAGATCAACTCAATCTCAAAAACGAAATCTATGAAAAGGAACTAATGCAGACGCCGAAGATGTCAAGGAGTCGAAACTCCTGTGTCCTTCTCTTCTGACAATTGGAGTGATTTCCTGCGTCCGGGAAGAAAAAAAACCTCGGATCCGTGGCAGATCAATTCCCAGAACATTAGCCTCCTCCTCCTCCTCGGAATCCTCCTCTCGCGCTACTACTGCTACAGTACCATATCACTGCTCTTGTCTTTGGTGCGATCTCCAGCTTCATGCACCTTCTTCCGCAAAAAACGACGAGGCGGTTTGAACAGAAGAAAGGGGGAAAAAACGAGGGAATGCGACTAATAATGACGATGATGCATATGAGTGTTCCGGCACTCTCTAGCTTCTCTTGAGCTGTTTTAGGCCCTCTCCGCGGACAGCGCAACGGCCATAAAAGCGTCGATCGCGAAGCAAGAAGTAGCGACAGCAGGGAGATCGACGACAGCCAGCGCGCGCGCGGGGTCTTGTGCGCGCGGATACACGACGCCGAAGAGACGACGACAACAGCCAGCAGAATTAGGGTTAGGGTTTGGTGCCCGACGACCAGCGTCGCGTCTCTTTCTTTTGTCGTTTTCCCACCGTTTGTCCCATCCGTTCCGGCCCCAGCTAACGTGCCCTGCGGTAATTGGGTACGTGTTTTTGGGCCAGGACTAACCGGCCAATGGCGGCAACTTTGTCGGAACGGGGTTGTTCTTTTCCCGCATTTCTTTTGGCCTCTCTCTCTCTCTCTCTCTCTCTTTGTGTGTCCGTGAGTTCGTCAAGTCGGGCCAAAGTAGGTAGCCAAGTTTTTGGCCTCTCGACACGCGGCATCGGACTTGGGATTCGATTCTCGAGAACCAGTGCTTTCAAAGGCTGTGCCCCAATATCGGCCTTTGGACATGGCACCTGGCCTACCAAATTTGCTGAACTGGCGTTTGCGCCGCTTCCAGGAAAAACTCTTCTTACCTACCTACCTACTACTTACCTACCAGGTGCGTAACTGTATGGTAGGTCTCGTAGGCTAAGCCATCTGTGAAAAGAAATCATTATGTATATATTTATATATAATTCAACATTTTTTAGTATATCAAAATGGCAATAACACAAGTTATGCTTTTTTGGTTAATTTTGTGTTGTAGCCAGAGTGGCAATCATGTTTTTTTTTAAGCCAAATTTGGCTACGAGCTAAATATAAAAGTAATTTTCAAAAAACAACCTTCTATATATCAAGCTACCTACTTGAACAATATATTGAAATCTAGTGATTTTTCTTAAATTTTGATCAAATTCTACATCCAAATAAAAACACTTAATTTTTACACTTTTTTATTTTTAAATTCACTTTTTGGCTATAAATATAGGGTTTAGAATGATTTTCATTTTGAGAAATTAATTTAAATTTCTAAATTGTTTTTCCATAAAAGGAAACTTTAAGCCCACTTTGATTTGCATAAGTATGGTAGTGTGAACTAGTACCCTTTCATTAGTTGATGGGAATAAGTCCTTTTTTCCAACCTTTTGCCAATCCCAAAATAGACATGTAGTCTTCTATTTTGGGCTATCTATATGGTTTACAAGAGAAGGACTTTGGGCAAAACATATGGCATAAACCTTTAGTTTTGAAAGAAGTATTATAATAATTGCTTGAATATTTTCATAACGATGGGGGATAGATGAAAAACTTTATATTAGAGTTAATAACTTCACAACATTTGGCAAGTTCAAGATCAAGTTTTAGGTTAGATTTTGGAGTCTTTGGATTGAAGGTTCAAAATTTTAATGAAACTAAATTTGGATCCAAACAATAAAACCACCTCTTGTTAAAATTGAAATCTAAACTTGAATTGAGTTATATATATTGTCCATTTTAAAACAAGTTTAAATATTATAATTACATAAGTACAAAGGTTTTTTTAATTACAATAACTAATGCTTGTGTGTTAGGTTTGATTATTCAAGTTTGGGCAAACCTTATGGGATAAATTAAGATGATGTTCACTGCATCTTGCATCACAAAAGATTATATATATATATAATATCATCATATTTTGGTTTATTCCCAACATAAAATTGGACCTATTTTTTCAGTGTAATTGAGTGACCTTCTAATGAAGAACTATCACATTCTTTGAATATATTCAATATTAATTGAATTATTTTAAAATTTAGAACTATTTTGAAAAAATAACTACCAAAAATGTTTAAAATCAATATAAATAAACTTATATTTTATATGGATTTAAACCCAAGTCTATGAAACGAAGAACCCAACACAAACCATTTAAACAAATTAGAACTATTATATAATTGTTATAATTTATTTATTTTTGTTGATAATATTTTTTAAGCTAAAATTTTCAAAAAAATTAAAAATCTAATCCCAAAGTTTAAGATTTTTAATATATTAATTATTCAACAAAAATTTGTTGAATCAATCCATGGATTACATTAGTATTTTAATGTTTGCTAACTCATTAATTCCACCTTCAATGAACCAATTGTTAATCCATTAATTTTTCTCTCTATAAAAAAACAAAAATATCATTGACACACCCTTGGGCTCATCAAATGGCATTGGGGTAACACCTTTTTGATTCCTAATCTTATAATAAAATGTAACCCAAGGCACACTATTTAGTTCCATAAACTTGAAGGTTAGACATCATACATGAGCTTCCGGATGGGTCTAGGCCAAGGGTGTTAAAGTATATTCACATATTAGAGTTAACATACACAAACCAAACAACAAGTTGGTTAACCCAAGTTGTAGCTTAAAAGTGGTGCTACAACTTAGTCACAAACAACCCAAATTCAATTGATTGACTCATTTCGACTCTTAGAAGAAAGCATCACTCTCCTCCTTGTAGTACATTTTATGATTAGTGGGGTTAAAACTTTGAGTTCTCAAAAGTGCCAAATTATGGATTTCATTATTTTGTAAGTTCATAATTCGCACATGTATGAGTTTTGATTAAGGAGTTGAAACACTCAAAATTATAACCCTTGAAAATATATTGCATGTTTCAATAGAATGTCATTTGACCCTTGTTTACTAAATTTTAATGGTTGGAATCAATTTGTCAATTTAATCTTCAACCATTTTTTTGACCATAACTTAAATTTTAAATCTCCACATGTAAAATGCAAGCCTACTGTTGATATTCAAGCTTCATAACATTTTTAGTGATATAAAGAAAACCCAATTTAGACAAGGTTTGTTATTTGCATTTTTGTCCCAAAAGTTCAAAACATTTCAAGACTATAACTCCCAAAATGATTTCCATTTGGGAATATTTGATTCACTTTCATTGCATTTCACTACATTTATGAAAATGTGCGCAAGTTTGAGGACACCCTTTTAGCCGACATCTTTTTTTGTGCCCCAACCTAGTTAATTGCAACTTCAAAAATAAAGTTGCAACAATCAACTCTGTCCCCTAAAATTACAAAATGAATATGTTGCTACCTTCTTACATTGGTTGTTGAGATTTTTTTGGTTTCATTACATTTCTCCGCAATCTTTTCCTACGTTATTAAATTACATTCCATGAACATGGGTGGCAAGTTATTAATTTTAGTTAAATGCAATGTAAATGGAATTGAACCCAACTTTCAATAAAATTTAATTCTAAAATTTTTCAGGTTTTTACAATTGTGGGATTTATAAATCCAAACAAATCATCAATTTTTCATGAAATATTTTATCCAACCCAAACAAAACAAGACAAAAACACAAAAATTGAATATTCCTTTCAAAATAAAAATAAGACAATACTACATTATGCATTGGTTATATTAGGTGTGTAATTTTGTTTTAAAAATAGCTTATAATGGGTTTAGAGCTATGAAAAATATTTTGGAATAAAATCATTTTATCATGACAATAAACTAAATGAATTCAAACATCATAAAATGATTTTTTTTCTTGCACATCCACACATGTAGGTTTGGTTTTCATGTACCCAAAAAGAGTTCATTTTTTATACTTTCTAAATTTAACATTACTCGAATAATCACTTGCTTAATTTACATTAATCAATGTTTTTAAATAATTGAACAACTTCATGGGTTTATTAGATTACAAGCCTTATCATGCATTTTGCACCCTTAGGTTTGACAAGTGGTATTTGAGATAAACTCCTAATTTGATAACACTAAATTATTTACAAACTTGGAACATGTTCCCTAATTCTTCAAAACTTAAACAAGAGTACAAGAGCTTGGGATGATTAAAACAAGGTAAACATATATGCATATTTGGTTATTTCACATTCATAAATAGATGAAATACATTGAATTGTACAATTTTGAACTAAAATTAGTTCATGGATTCCTCACAAACTCACATAAATTGAATTGAGGCATCAACTTTTTGGGAGGCATGAATTACTTTATAATATATTTTATACGTTTTCACCAAAATTACATGTCAATGGTTTTTGTCAAAATTCTCAAAGTTTTTTTTCCCAAAATCAAAAGATTTTGGGATGTTATAATTTGAAAGTTTCATCATCCTTAAGAAACAATGCGTGGACATAGTTTTGTCAAGTTGTTTTTTTTTTCCAAACAAATTGCACTTTTCTTTCCAAATCAACATTTGAACGGTCATGGTTATTTTTGACAAATTGAACATAATTTTTCAAAAACATAGAAAATTTGAAGAAGCCCCTACATTTTTAGAATGTCAACCAAAATGTTTACCCTTTTCCATTCCAATGAAATGAATATCATTTGGATTAGGTTTATCCCTCCAAACCTTGGTTCAAAGGTTTTGTCTTCAATAACCTTAACCAATGTTTTTTCATTCACAAAATATTATTAGATTTCAATTTGGACTTGGGTTTAGTTCTACCTACATAAATTTTTATGGGGAGTTTTGGAAACAATCATTATATTGTTTTTTTTTTTTTCAAATTTGATTTTATTTCTAGTTAAACTCAAATGCAATTAACAATTTGTCTTGATTGTTTAGGTCTTCGTATTGGTGTGTTAGCATGTAACTATGGGCACTTGTTACAACATATTGTTTTCATTAGAAGTAACTTGTCAAAATATTTTTTGAAAACAATATTTCCTACTCCATTAGTGAGAATACAACTCAAGAGTTTGAACAATGCATTTTTAAAGCTAATAAACAATCTCACCTTCACTTGATTAAATGTTTCACTCTCACCATATCTTGGATTTACTTTTAACTTTTTTCATTGTTTTTGCATTAATCTTTGTCATGATGGGGTTCATTTACAATCTAACCTTTTGTTTATTGTTGAACAAAAATAAAATTTTGTTTTGATATTTTTCATGAATAAACATGTTCATTTTTGTAAAAGAATTGACACATGTGAAACTCATATCATGAAATGTAAATTGTTCTTTTACTAACTAAAGGAAAACACCGTAAAGATTAAAGTATTATTATTGCTTGACCTCTCAAAAGAAAAGATGTCATAAAAACTTATATTTAGATCATATCCCAACAAAGGCAATACATGTACATACGTATTATGGGATAAGGAAGAAATTCACAATCATATGGGGATCCAAAGCTATAATTTAAACATAATTAAAATTAATTGGTGGTGTTGAAATGGATGTAAAAATTAATTATCATTTTTTAATGAAATTGCATGGTTGGAACTCACAACTTGGATATTTTTTTGTGAAATCAAGGTCCTAGTGTGTAATGGGATACCTAGATAATGAAAACTTTGTGGAGGAGAGAACCTAGATTAACAACCCCCAATATGTAATAAAAGACATATGAGGAAAAGTGACCATTGGCCCCCCACCAAATCAAAATTTGTGTCCACTAGTGGGGGAGATGGATACAAGCGACCTTTGTTATAAAAAGGAGACATGATGTGAATTTCCATGTTCATATATTGACCCCCAATAATTGCATGGAATCATGAAGCTTGCCCATTTTTGCTATGGGTTACTATAATTTAGTATGCACACAAGCAAGTTAGGTAATCAAATAACGACATATTTTGGTTGATGTCTTTTCTTCATATCCTTGTTTGGCTTTCATTCAACCATTTGCTTTCTTGCATTCTATAATAATGCTTAAAGACTATGAATTGGGAGTTAGGAACATCATACAAGCTTTAATTTTTGGCCATTAGTTAATTCGGGTTGCCATTAATGAACACATGGATAACATGGTGCAAAAGGATTGATTTTACTATTACCAAATGGTTTTTCCAAATTGGCAACAAGATTTCCAACAAAGCCCAACAATGTTACCAATGATGAATTGATGGTAGTTTAAAAAAAAGTAAACACAAATATTTCATTTTTTTCTCAAAATATCACAAAATAAGCAAATTTTGTCACACAAAAAATCATTGCTTTGTTACCCAAATATTTAGGACTTTGAATGGTGATTAATATGTCGTGTTACATTTTGATTACATTTTTAAAAAGTAATTATTGACAATTTGTTATGGTTCTCCATAATAAAAATACAAATAACTTGCACATCAAAATTTATTATATTACTTCATTAAAGAATTAACTAATGTCTCATTGATTTGCTTGAATCATCTTTGTATGTAATCATTTGTTGATGACATAATAATGGAAATGTAAACTTTTGTTAAATTGTTGGTGGTTTTCGATGTTTTTTTTGGTGCCATTTGAAAATTGTAGATTATCACAATAATAGCATGTGAAATCCCCTTGTGCTGTAAAAATATATATTTCAAATCGTCATATAACTAAAATTGGAATTAATTAATGAATAAAACCTCATTTCAATCAATATTATATACCAATTACTTGAATTTATAAATATAACAAAAACTTTAAATGTAATCCTTGACAAAAAAATTGTAATTTAATAATTAATGTGTGTAACTTATTTGAATCTCGCAAAGGTGGTTGTTATGAAGCATTGGTGACAAATGCTTGAAAATCATTCATCAATCGGATTGATGTTCAACCAATGGTGTAAACCATGTTGAAACCTTGTTTAATAAAAAACAACAAATAAATGATTTGAACAAGGTAATCCAAATGAAAGTGAATGTGATAACATGTCCCATGTTTCATTCACAAAACTTTGAAATTTTGAACATGACTCATGAAACTTGTTTGGGATATTAAATAAATTCATTAAATGACCTTACTTTTGAGTCTTCTTTTCATTGCCTATCCCTTATTTTAATCTCAAACCTTGTCATCCACATTGTAGTATGCAACCACCCTACATGATTGCTTAGTTGATATGGACACATCATATATCCATTAGTCATATTTTTGTCCTCGGTCATATATTCTATTTGTTCTTCATGACTGTAGTCATATAAGCTACATGACCTTATTTCAATCATTCACCCTTGCCCATTAAATCAAAATATTTAAATTAATATTAATATTAATATTATGTTTTTGTTATTATAATCAATTGTCGCATGCCACATGTCTATGCAAGATGTTGCCACATGTTCGCACCCTATTGATATGAGGTTTTGTTCATTGTTAAGGTTTCATCCACATTTCATCCAACAATTTTTTTTTACTAACGTGTTGGAATATGACACATGTCACTCATGGGTAAACCACGTGTAATTTGTCAATCGTTAGGGTTAGGGTTTTGAAGTAGTTTACACATGTTTCATGCTATGGAGTGCCACATGCTATTGATATGACAAAATACCATACTGTAGGTTCAAAATAGGTTTGGACCAAGGTTGAAGTAGGTTTGGTTTAAGGTTGGGATATGTTTGGAATGGGTGAAATACAATATCATAATATTTAATGCACGAAATTCAAGATAATTATGATAAAAATAAGCATAACAACAATGAAAACATTTTTAAAAAAAAAGAATATCAAATTATCACAAATTCAAATTACATTACATTTTGTGATAATGTGAGTATCATCTTCTTTTCATTCCCTTTTCAAATGCAATGCATTTTATTATTATTTTTTATCTCAGACCTTTAATGACCAAACTCAAGGTACTAATATTATGTTTCCTTCACTTCACTAATTTATCTATTAGAAAAAATTGTAAAACGAACCATACCTTGGGCTTTCATTTCACCCTCAAACCCATGTTTCCAGCTTATTTATAAGACAAGAAAATTTTATTGAATTTAAGTATAAAATATGAAATTTTTTAATGCATGATATTCAATAATAATTATAGCAATACTACACACATTAACAATAAAGGTAACAAATAAAAATAAAAGAAAGGTGAAATTCAAATTAACATTAAATTTGGTGGTGATTGGAATTTCATTCCCCATTGTATAATAATGTATACATTACTATCATTACTTAATTTCACTTTTGTAATAACCAAAATTTAGATATTAATGTTGTGTTTCTTTTATTGTATGAACATTTTTGTTGATTTATGAATTTTTAACTTGAAATTTTGAACTACAAGAGCATGCTTCAATACATGTCTATATTTTTTAAAGGTTTTTTAAATGAAAAAAACATAAAAAAAAGGATTCATAAAGATTTTCTCATTTTAAAAAGCAAATAAATTGAATTAACCATATCTAGACCTAGGCATTTCCTAGGTTGCCACTTATAATAGCACTTTTAAAAAAATGTTACAACCCATCTAAGATAGTCCCCATTTAATACTAATTAATTTTGAGTATCCTCATCAATGGACCTACTTGAGGAATTTGAAAAAAACACTTAATTAACCCTAGTGATGGTGAAATTTGATTGTTTTATAAATGCACAATGAAATTATAAAATATATTGATTATTTTGTGCACATGTCTAAGAACATTAAGAAATTCATTCATAATTACTTAACCTTTGACATTAAAAGAATTTTTGAATAATTCATACTTTGATAAAAGTCTAAATACTTTAACATAAATGAAATTATAATGATAATAAAACCTATTTCAAGGGGAATATAAAAGGGGATTAAGTAGATATAAAAATACTTGCCTTCTAAGGGCGACTCAAAATATTTTGCTTGAGAACAAGATCTTGCATACAATTTTCAAATACCATTGTTTTTTGGGGCAACTTAATCCCCTTCTCCTCAAAGAAAGTTCGGAAGTAAACTTTGTTTAAACATTTTTTATACCATTGGAAAGTTTTCAAGCATAAATATTGAAAATGATTTTTCATTTTTTTTATTGGAGGTTATCAGTTAAAAATTGTGATTAAAAAAGCCAAAGGTCAAATTTTACAAATATGTTTCTCCCCCAACATGGAAGGCCAAAAAATTGCTTCAAAAAGCAATGAGATTTGAAATTTTGACCCTTGGTTTTTTTTTTGCCAAAATTTTTAGCTTATAACCTCAAATAAAAAATGCAAGATCATTTTCAATATTTGTGTTTTGAAAGCTTTTCAATGATATAAAAATTGTTTGGTTTGAACAAAACTTTGGGAAGAAAGGATTACATTGCTTTGAGGACCAAGGGGCCTAAATTGCCCTAAGGAACAAACTATCAAATATTTGAAAACTAAAATATAAAGATAAACTTTGTCCAAGTCAAATATCCTTTATAACATTGAAAAAACTTTCAAAATGAAATTATCAAAAATGGTCTTGCAATTTTTATTTGGGGTTATGTGTATTAAAAGTTATGGCAAAAAGATGAATTGAGCTCAAATTTTCCAAGTCTTGTTCCTCCTTAGGGCAACTTAATTCCTTGCTCCTTGGAATTAGAAAATTTGACCTTCAATTTTTCTTTTTGTCATAACTTTTATTTCATAATCTCAAATAAAAAATGCAAAATCATTACTGATATTTGCATTTTCAAAGCTTTCCAATGATATAAAAAACATTTAATGTGGATCAAACTTATCTCTTGTATTTTCTTCACAAACATTCAAGAAGTTGCTCTTGAGGCAACTCAATCCCCTTCTCTCTTCAAAGAAGTTGCTTCCCATGGGAAATTGCTCCCTCACTTAGTCCCCTTTTCCCTAAAAAAAAGGAAAGCTATTCCTTGGGAAAAAGAGGGCTACCATTTTATTTCCTTCTTCTTAATGAAAATTCTTGTTTCCTTTGCACATCTAGCTTGAAGAAATTGCCTATAGGTTATTTTTTTAATCCATTTCATCCATGGAAAAAGAAAAAAAATGTGAGAAAAAAAGTTGAATATACCTCTTTTTAGTTGAAGGGGGAAATTTTAATCACTAAATCACTTATTTTTCTTTGAAAAATTTATGTAAAAAAAATTAAATTAAATGTTAATCATAGTTTCAAATGCGGCAATATTGGTGCCACATTTAATTTGTTGATCCTAGTTTATGTTTGCCCCTATGTAAGAGTAGGGTAATTCCTAAGGGTTGGGGTACATTCCCAAAATAGCAAGCCTTCAACCTTGAGGGCCTGCTATTTTGGAAATGTTTGGCCCAAGGGTGTTGCACAACATAAAAATTGATGGATTTCCATCGATTTTTAAATTTATTTTTGATTTTTTTCCAATGATACCCATTAGGTTTTAGCGAGATCCCCATCAAATATCACCCAAAAAAAGTCTTAAAAAAACACAAGGCATTTAAAAAAAAATGAAACGCCCACTCTTGTAAGCATTTCATTTTACAAAATGTTGAGTTGAATCTTATGCATTTTATGTGCTCATTCAATTACACTAAAAATTTCTTCAATGATTTTTATGGTTATTTAAAATTGAGGAACCTTCCATGTAAGATTTATCCTTTCCTTCTCAAACAAAACAAAATTGTGAGTGTTAAAATTTTACCAAATCTTTACAATGGATAAGGACTTGGGGCCAAAAATTTGTCAAATTAAAAAAAAAGGTTCCAAATTGGTGAATTTTTTGTTTTGTTTTGTTTTGTTTTTTTTTTTTTTGGGGTTTTTAGTTGCCAACATTTGAAAATATATATAATTATAAAAAATGTCAAATTATATCCTAAGTTTTAACAAGTAGCCAAAAATGTAGAATGATGCTAGAATTTTTTTACTTTCATATTTTTTTATTGCCAAATCACAACTTCTGCAACATCACAAAATAATAATAATAATAATAATAATAGAATAATAGAATAATAATAACCTACCTTGGTCCCATGGTCAGCTCCGACCTCACACCGGGCCGTCATTCCCAAAACATTCCCCTATTCTGGGTCCTTATCCTATGCATAAAGTGGTGACTAAAATGTCATAAGGTCAGGTTATCATTTGTAGAAGGACCTTATAAATTCCATAAGGCCCTCCCCAGGGGAAGCTGTCCCTTTCTGGGGGGAGATGTCAGCCCTTACCGGCATGCCTCTAGACCGGGTACCTCAAATGGTCATCAGGTTCTCAAACATAGGCCTCAAAAAGGGTCTCAAGAGAAAACCCATTTCAAATTCCTAAAGGTCCTCACACCAAGTTAATGCTACCAAAAGACCTTAAAATTTCGTAAGGTCTTCACTAAAATTATGTCAGAAGGTCAGGTAGAAGGACCTTACAAAATTTCCATAAAGACCCTCACTATGGGAGGCTGTCCTTTACTGAGATCTGTTGTTCGAGGAGGCTATATCGGCCCTACCGAAGGCCTGTAGACTGCGTAGGTACCCTCCACTGGTCGTAAGGGTCTCAAGACAGGCCTCTAAAACTAAGAAGGGTCTCAAGACAGACTCAGCAATTAGGGTTTCGCGACGACGACGACGACGACGCGGTCCGGTCTGCGCGATCTGCGCGCTCTGCCATTTTGCACTGGCATTTTGTCTCCGGAGCAACAGGGATTGATTTTTTTTTCCTCCATTATTATTATTATTGTAGCTCTCGGCATTATTGACCACGGATTTGTGTTTCTTCATCTTCTTCTTCCTCTCCCCCCAAATTGAGAGTCCTTTTGGGTCCATACTTTTCCAGAATCTCAACAACCAAAACTGCGAACAACTTTCTTTCATGTCACCAACAACAGCTACTTCGGCTGCTGTAGAAGAAGAAGATCCTGGAGGACTTCGCAAAATTCCGGTACCATTCATTGTCATGCAGGTGCCGGTGGTGATGAAATTGTAGAAAAGCCTGGCAAATCCTGTCTTTGTGCGGGGGGGGGAGCGGGTTGGGTGGAGATCTTCAGATCATCATTCTGGGAGTGTTCGTGAATTTGGGGCTTGTCGGTGACTGGTTTCAAGTCGTGGTGACCGTGTCTGCAGTAGTGAGGTGGGTTTCTGTTTCTTTTTGGGGGTGGCCTGTTTTTGTTCGATTAGGTTTTTTTTAAAGATTTCTTTTCTGTGGAAGAACAGCAAAAATTTCCGCGATGACTCCTCTTTCGGTTTCTCTCGAGCTTGATGGGTTTTTTGCTTCCGGAAGTTGTAGCTTGCTCTCTCTCTCTCTCTCTCTGTGGGAGTTTGTTAGTTGGTATGTTTGTTTTAATTCCTTTAGATTGAAGCTCCTTTGATGATCTTTTAGATGTTTTTGATGCAGGATGTGTTGCCAGTAGGTCGGTCTTCAAGGCATTCATCACAATGTTTTGATGCAGGATGTGTTGCCGTTAGGTCGGTCTGCAAGGCATTTATCACAATGTTTTGGAGCTTGTAGCAAGCAAGCAACAAATCCCAAAGGAGAAACTTCCAACTTAGGGTTTTTGGTGGTAGTGGAAAATGGTTTCTATGAAGAAATTGATTGTTGGGTTGCGGTCAAGTCCCAAATGTGTCGTTTTGCAAGCTTAAGAAGCCTTTTTTGTAGCTTGGCAAGAATTTTCGAAAAGCAAGCAAAAAGTAGAGAGGTGGGGGCAATGGGGTTGTGTTGAGAAGGAGACAAAAGGCTTCTAGTTTTGGAGGCAGAAAGAAATTGTGGGGTCGGAAGTAGGAATCTTTCTGCCACAAGTGCAGCTGCTGTCTTTCCAGCAATGTAAAGCAAGAGAGGCCTGGAAGGAGGGAGGAGTTTGAAATGAGTGCTCTCGCAAAGCCTAGGTATGGCAAACACTCTAATTACAAGCCAGTAATTTGATGTGAGGAGGATTGGGGAGAGGGGAAGCTTATTAGGGTTTTTTCAGAAAAGAATTATTCAGAATCTGATAGGTTCCTTGTAAGGAGCTGAAGAATGTTGACCAGACCACCAAAGGAAGAAAATTAGTTACTGACATCAGTGCACGTCGGGTTTTATTTTCTAGGTTATTCTTTACCAGCTGGAGATTTTTTCTGTTTTGTAAGTTTTGTTAGCCAATTCTGATTTGGTCAGTTTGCTGCTGGGAGTGTGAAGGGAAGAGGAAAGTGTGCAAAGAAAAGTGGGAGCTCTGGCGAATTCTAGCAAGTATCATGCCCCTCCGGCAGGGAAGAGGTCATCAGGGCAGAATAGAAAACAAGGAGTTAGTGGGCGACGACCCAGGAGAATAGCCACCACATTGTGGCGGATATTTATTGGAGTTGTTTTGTTGCTCAGTCTGGTTGTTGTCTACCTCCAGATGCCCCATTTCTACCATTTTGTAGAAAAGGTAATGAAGATTTTCATGCTACAAAATCATGGATAAAGTCTAGCAGTGACAATTGTCATGCAGTTTGTTTTGATGTAAAACAAGATCCTCTTCTTACAGGTTGTCAGCTGGTTTATGTCTTCACTAAACTATTGTGAAGACATAAAGCTGCAACCCCTTAAAACATATCAACAACCCTAAACAACCATCTACTGGGTCCTTCAGAAGCACCTAATCTAGGCATAACTTTCTGGTTCAGGTCTCAGGGGATGCTGAATGCTAAAGGATTGAGCATAGCATGCAAAAAATTAGTCGTGATGTAGAAGCCAACTATGATTGCGCACCTATTGGGCAAGTATGTTCTACTGGTGTTTGACATGAATATCATTCATAAATCTTTAATGAGGGTGTTGAACAGGTGGAACTGGACATCTGGAACACTTAGACCTATTGTACAATGGCCACTGAGTATCAATAAAAAATAGACCATTGAAGTAAACTGCTGGCTTTTGTTTTGGATGCAGAGTTTAAGGCAATTTCTTCTTTGGGTGCAAAAGGATGTTGGGCCATGGGGCCCACTTATTCTGTAAGTGATTTCTTACTCTGTTGTTTGAGTCAATTGATTGGTTGCAAATTTTGAGGGCTTTGTTCTTGAGCTGAAGCTAACTTGGTTCATGGATGATTGCTGGTGTTTGCAGTGCTTTGGCCTACATTCCCTGCACAGTATTAGCCATCCCAGCATCAATACTTACGGTAATGATCTATCTGGGGTCAGAGCTAAAAAACTGTTTTTTGTTGCAATCGAAACAGTCATTTCATCATCTGAGATAGTATTTGATTTTGTGAGATAGTAAAGTTGTTACTGATTTGCTACGGACTTGGAACTTTTCAGCTGGGCGGTGGATATCTCTTTGGCTTAACAGTTGGCTTTGCAAGTGACTCAATTGGTTCAACCTTGGGTGCAACCGCTGCCTTTCTTGTTGGTAGAACGGTCAGTACTGCAATGGACCATTACTTCAACTGATGTGTTCTGTCTGGGTCCCTATTTTGGAAAATCAGCTTTGGTCTTGTGCAACTGTAGATATTTGAACAGCATGGAAGAAGTCCAGCATTGTTGTTAGCCTAGTGCAACACACAGTTAGTCTAAGGTTCATGTTCAATGACACTAATTCAGTTAGGAGAGTCTTCAGGGTTTTACATCCTTTTTCTGAATTCGATGGCATCTGCACTTAACCCTAGATTTGCATCTATACTTCTGCTGTATTCCATTCTGGGTAATGTGCACCTGCAGTTTGGTGGATTTCTAAAACCCGATGGGATCTGAATGTAATATGATCTGTAGGTTGGAAGGTCATATGTAACTTCAAAGCTGAAGGACTATCCACAGTTTCGAGCCATAGCTATTGCTGTTCGGAAGTCAGGATTTAAGGTCTGTTTGTCCCATGCCCCTGGTACAGCTCATGGTCCTTGCAGTTGGATAAATACAAGATTGTCATGCACTGGAGTCCAGTGGAAGCAGATTAGACATAGAACAACTTGCAAATACCTGTAGCAACGTGGCTTTAAGCTCAGGATAGCAAAAGCATGGACAAAAGACTTAAAATTGTTGCCATGATCTTACTGACAGGACAGACCAAATAACTATCCTGAGGCAGGGACCCTGACTCATTTTTTAAGATGTGCTTATTTGTGCTTGTGTTGTATGCAGATTGTATTGCTGCTGCGACTTGTGCCTCTACTGCCATTCAATGTGATGAACTATTTGCTCTCTGTCACACCCATCAGCACCACGAACTACATTTTTGCATCTTGGATTGGAATGATGGTAAGGTTTGCATTTTTTTGTGTCAAGTAGTAGCTTGAGGCTACATTTTCATCAAAAAACTTATATGGACAGTTTTTTGCATGCCATACTTGTGACTAGTGGTTTATTGCCAATCTTCCTTCTCAAACAATGTTTTTTTTTGTGGGGTTGCAGCCTGTTACACTGACTTTTGTGTATGTGGGAACGACGATAAAGGATATTGCAGATATAAGCCATAGTGGCAGGCACTTCACTCGTGCTCGTCTTGTAAGTTGTATCATTGCAACTTTGACTACATTATAATCTCAGTATGTTACCATGGTTGACCTGCAACTGCCTTTTGTTATGGTTCCCTAGCTCCAGTGTCTCAGTCTTGGAATTTTTTGAACAATCTGAAAGAAAGTGCACTGGAAAGTCTAACAAGCAATGCATTTCTGATAGCCCCATGTGCATGATGGAATTTATTTGTGGGTCATGTTACAGATAATGGTGTCAGTGGGCTTGCTCATCACAAGTAAGTTCTCATGCTGCATCTCCTACTTATAGATGGATGGAGCATCTAGAGAAAACACTAGTGTGAGGTGGTCTGGTGGGGTTTCATCAGTTCTGTTGCATCAAAGGAGTTGGCCTCCCATTGTCCTTTACAGAAAGTGATATGTTACTTTTCAATACAGCCTGTAGGATGCCAACACAGAACAGTCCAGAATTTTGTTCTTATTTGTGTAATGAAGGATTCTTCTCCAAACTGCAATACTGTACCCAGTTCTTGTATGATGGATGAATGCCTGAGTATAATATGAAGCAATGTTGGACTCATTTCAAAGAGGTGATTTGGAACCAGACAGATCCAGAACTGAGGAGAGTGTCATGTGGTTTTTCTGGCAGTTGTGGTTGGGATACTAGTGACAAGAATAGCAAAAGATGCACTGCGCCGTGCAATGGATGAAGATGAGGCAAAGTCAGACACTGCTGTAAATTCCTCAACCGAACCACCTGCAACAACAGATCCAAGTTTGGAGCTGCATCAGCCACTCATTGTTAGGATTGAATCCTCTGCTGATGGCTTGGATGTGGCAGTCAATGCTGCAAATGGGCAATTGCCAGCTGGACATGAAAAGGTCTGAAAATCACAGGGTAACATTGACCATACTGAATCCAATTGAATGGTATGCCACAATGGGCTTGTGTACGGATAAGCTGCAGCTAGATCAAGGTCTTGTAATGATCTTGGGATTTAGGCTGGCTGGGTTGGCTGTCCTTGATGATGGCTCATTGCAGGCAAAGACAAAAATTATCCATGTATGTAGTGAAATTGATGTCATTTATTGGCATGGGAAGTCCCAACTCTTTGTTCCGGTGGTTAGAGCAGGTTGCTATTTTTTGTGTGCCGTTGCAAGGTACTCACTCAATGCTTCCACATTTACTAGCAACACTGTTACAGTAGTATCTGAAATTTTGATCTGTTAGAGAAGATCAGTCTTTGTCATAAATACTGCCATTGGCCACACTGATAAGTTTTGGTCGACTGCCAAGTCTGATTTGAGTCACTGCTAGTGTGGGTGATAAGAATATGGATTGAGAGTGAGAGATGGAAAGCTAGAGCCAACAGTGATGAATTTATCAACAGCTTGGACTCTTTACAGTTAAGAGAGCAGCTGAATGGATACTTGCACACTGCAGTTCTGGGCAACCTCCTGGCCTGCCTGTTCAAAGAGTAGTGAGGATGTGTATTGATCAACTATTTGTGCTGCTACCTATGTTTATTTAACATGTTTCTGGGAACTCTACAGTGATCACCTTTGATTAGTTGCCACCCTCACTGCTCAATAGTCTTCTCATGGTCAGTAGCTTGATCTCTGTCTTCTTACTGCAGTCACACATAAGCTCTCCTACTGGCTCAAATGTATTTCACAGTTTAGTCCTGACTAACTGTGCCAACAGAGGTTCCCTCCATTGTTTTATTACATCCTGTATCAATCACGAGGTTATGGAAGCAAGAAGGTGCTGCTGCTCAGCAGACAACAGTATTGTCTAATGAACATGGGCTGTTCAAATGTTGGGCTACTACAGAAATAGGAAAGAAACTGGGAAAGAAATAGGTGGTAGGACACCTCTGCAAGTTCAATTCACCAGCAGAGTGTTATACAGGTGGCACTAGACAAACTCAGTCAAATCTCAATGGCTGATGTTTCTCTTTAACCATATTCATAGCCACACACATAACAAACATGAGTCTAAAGAGAGACATACCAAGCTGGGAGGAAAAATTGAAGTCAAATTGAGCCAAATCTCAATAGCAAGAGGGAGCCATGCTTGCACCAAATCTCAGAGATTCAAGCATTGAGACTCTACTTTCATGATTTCAATGGAAAAGAAGTCACGGAGGAGGATAAGAATCCAGAAAGGCAGTTAGAATGAAAATTAAGTGGTACAGTTACAGCGAATTGTAGAGCACCAATTACATAAAGATAGTCTCTGATGCAGCAGCACCTATCTCAGCAAGAATCAGCTACATGGCAAACAGACTGCACTATGGTTTCTCCATCTGCAGAAAAAGTACTGACCTGTGACATAGACTGCTGAAGCACATTATACACATTCAATTTTGTTGCCAATGGTGCAACAATGACTGCAACACCCTCTGAACTTTCCAGTGAACATCATAGAATTCTCTTCTAGATTATTTGATAATTGCATGTCTTGAGAAAGGAAGTCATGTACAGAGCAGGTTCAAAATGGCAAAATTTGGTTGTCAGCAGAAAAAATTTCCTCAGCCCAGTGTTGAGGCCCTGGGCAGCAATCGGTAAGAAGCCTGTGCCTGGTATGCACATAAGCAATGGCTCTAGAGATGCTCAGGGGAGAGGTACCTCATTGAGCTCCATGGAGTGTTCAGATCGGCAATCAAAATGCCCTCCAATAATCTCAGCTTCCCTTGCAATCTGGACGTCTGAGGCCCAAATGTGTTGTACCAGCACCTTGACACAAAAGCGTGGCACCAATGCTATAATCACAGTAAGGAGGAGACTCAACCAAGAACGGGCATCCCCAGCAATGTGATAAACAACCCTGCACCAATCCCCACCATCTTAGAGATCATTCTGAAACTCAATTAAAACTTCACCATCACTTAACTGAGAATATGCCAACCACTGCCACCACCTGAAGACATGTCTTCTCAACATTTTCCTGCTGTCATCAAGGAATGCTATTCTGAAGAGAATGATACAAACTCCACGAGACTGGCAGGTCTTCATGAACTTCCATGGGTTAAATTCAGATGTCCCATGTGCAAAGTCAAACTCAACATTCAACTTCATATATGGACCATTCTTACATGAAGAACCAAATAAAAAGAAGCAAAGAAGGCATTGTTCCTGCCCCACTACACTTTCTTGAATGTTGAGGGACTGACAAAGAACTTACCAATAGTGAGGCAGGAGATCATCTGAGAATGATAGCGAGTCCATGATTATCTGGCAGACAAATGTGGCAATAACCGAGCCCCAAACTGCAACATGTGTCACCCAGTTCCAACGCAAAATATCCATCGCTAGATTGACATTGACCAACACTACCACTGCTATTAGCCAGAGGCAGCCTAGACCATAGAGGTCAATATCAGTGGCATTATACACAAAATAAGGGACATAGAATATGACTAAGCTTTGCCAGAGAGTGTCAAGCATGGTGGCCCAGAACAGTGTTTGATTGTAGGCTTCCTCGCGTTGACCTGATCCATAAAGTTGTGGGTAGTTTAGTAATGTCCTATGGCTCAAGTCTTTATCTAAAATCCCTGTCACAATTGTTGGGACAGAGGTGTACAGAAGAGAATAGAAGACTAAGTTCCAATCTGTTAGGGCTGTTTGTGGAGAAAATGCTGTATAAAATATGAACCTGCACAAAAGAGAAACCTACATTAGATTTTAGGCAGTTGGCAACCTCTCTCAGCTCATTGAGTATTTCCAAAGGCATGGAGTGAGATTCTCCACTTCAGAATGCAATGGGAGTAGGGGATTCAGAACTCACCAGAATAGCATCATAACAAACACTGCATTACGATAAAAGTTGTAAAGAACCATATAACCTAGTCGTTGATAGTTCCAGTGACCATGTACTAAAAGTAAACGGCTCAAAAACCGAAACCGCCCCATTGCAAAGTCTGATGCCATCACTGCTTGTCGCCCTTCTTGTCCACTAATGCCCACACCAACATCAGCCATTTGGATCATTGACACATCATTTGCTCCTGCATCCATTCCATTCAGCACTTTTCAGGTGAGTGGAAGAAGGGCTTGAAGCCCACATGATATCATGACATCAAAGTAAGCACTGGCTCATATGCAAAAGCAAGCCCTCAAGAAGGTGGGGAGCTTACCATCACCAACAGCCAAGGTCATCTCCTTGGCTTTCCGTTTAACAAGGGAGACAATGCCTGCTTTTTGCAGGGGTGCAACTCGACAGCAAACAACCACTTTACACGCTGTTGCTAATTCATAGAGCTGCCAATTGACACCAGACACAATTGAATGTAAATGATTCATCTCACTCTTGAATGTGCATATCAGAACATGATTAAGTTCAAGCCTCCTTTAACACACCTATGACAGTGTGATGTCATACACCTACACCTGCTAGATGTGTTCAAGACATATGTACTCAAAATTGCACCTGCACACAAGAACAGCAAGACAATGCACTATAAGCATGCCCACAAAGACAATTGTATGAGAAGTGAGTACTTACATCCTGTTCCAACTCTTCTGATAAAGCATGAACAAGGCTGTTGCCATCAATGATAAGTGCTAAGGGTTGCTGGTCTCTCCTTCTTTGAGTAACCCCACTTTCCACTGTTCTTTTATCTGCACTCGTACTACTGCCTGCAGAATACCAAGTCGATTCTGCCATCGACATTGTGATTCCATTTGAGACATCTTCACTATTAAAACTCCGACCTCCTAGACTGTTTTGTCTTCTGAAGGAGAATCTACTTTCCTTCTGGGTAGACATAATTCCGTGCATTGCCTTGGCATTCATTATTGCCTCCTGGCAACCTACTCTTGAGTTCTCATTGATGATGATCTGTTGCATGTCCCGTGTGAGCAGGAGACATGAGAATCCAATGCTGATGGCTGTCTCCTGCTTGTCCCCTGTCAATACCCATACCTTAATACCTGCCTCTCTGAGCAATGCTATTGTCTCTGGCACTCCTTGCTGCTGTGCCAACACACAAAAGAGAAAGTCATTAAGCCTAGAGACCATGCTCCTGAGTCTCTGCCTTTGTAGCATTACAGCCATGACCTTGATGTTAATGAGGACAGAGTCAGAACTGCAAGATGAAAGGAGAGTTGTGTACTGAAGCAACATGAGGTGAGTGCAGGGACAAACACCCTCACAGAACAATGTTCACTGGTAACATATGAGATTGCACTCAAGTTAAACTTAGAGGCAAAAAGCTATCAGAAGATCCCTGGAGGTAGAAAGTGATATACATATTCTCTATAAATTCCAACATTACCTGAAGCTTGTCCTCAATTCCAGTAGACCCAAGAAGAGTAAGATTGTTTTCCACAAGAGCTGCTGTGTTTCGTAGCATTGCCACTCTATCACTCAGAGCTGTGCTAGCCTTTGCATAGTGGAAATGCCATTCCTCCACCTGCAAATGGAAAAGCTAAGGTTAAGCATCTGTTCTGAGGATGTAGAAATCCAATCACCTCCTGCTTGTTAACTTTGAAATTGCACTTCTACTGCTTAATCCTCAGTGCCATTGCATGATTGCATGCTGATTAGGTCGAAGTGACAAGATACACCTCTCTTTGAGTGAGTGTTTTTGAGGCTACAACAAGTGTCCGCAGCCCCTCCCTCGCATAATTGTCAAGATGACCAAGTGTTCGCAGAACTACTTCTGCACGGTGTTTTTCTTCCACCAAAGAGTCACCATGGACTGCAGACTTCACAGACTGGGGAGCTTCAGTCACAGTGGCCACAATGTCCATAACTGAAGTATCAGCACCCTTCACAAGCAACTTGATAGTCCTGTCAGGGCACTCAACCACAACTGACATTCGCTTCCGAACACTGTCAAACTCATGTATACCCAAAACTTCATACCTGTTCAATCATCACATTACACTTAAAACTCAGCACTGAGCACCAGGATACTTTTCAATCATTTTGCTATATCAAACTGCAAACAAATTTAAGTCAGTGTAACATATGTGCTTCACACACATACCTTTGAATCTCACCCAAGACATTGATGACAATGCTGGATGATGTACGCTCTACAAGGCTATATCCATAAGCTGCAGCTGCTGACACTAATGCTTGTTCATCTGGAGACTCCCCTTGATACTCCACAGATCCCACACCTTCCTCAGTGTTGGCCGCATGCATTTCAAGCTGACCTGTGGCTGATACTTTGACCCTTGTTGGCACAATTGTGTTGCATGCTGCTAAGACCAACATGTACTCATGTGCCACTTTCCTTCCAATTGTGTGCAAAGGACTTTGAAGAAGTCGTACAAGCTTTGGGTCAACTTTAGATATGACTTTTGGCCTCCATGCTTCTGTGCCAGCTAGCCCTGTAAGTTCATCCAGTACATATAGATGTGTCAGCATCACAACCTGTGCCTGTAGCTTCCTCGTTCCTGTTATCAAAGGCCTTCCTGCTTTCCTGGAATTGAACTTTATGAGGAGAACATTCTCTGATATGCAACAATTAAACTTGAGAAAGATAATGTTGGTATGAATATGCACACAAACCTTCGATTTGATGGGAGTTCTCAGGCCTGGTAGAGGCTTCGGCATTTCCAGCATCAGGGTCTACTGAAGCATCAGAGTAATCAATTCCATCTATGCTTGCAGTATGGAACTCCATTTTATTCTCTGTCAAGGTCCCTGTTTTGTCAGAGAATAGGTACTTAATTTGACCTAAATCCTCATTAATGTTCAAAGCTCGGCACTGGAATCGTGTATCAGACCCAGGGTGATACATCTGCATGTCCCGGATCATGAAGTAAGATTGGCCAAGGCGGACTGCTTCCATGGAGATGTACAAAGAGATTGGGATCATAATCTGGAAAATGATAATGCAGCTCAAGAAACCAATAATGGCCTCCCCAGCTACACTTGTATACATGTAGTCACCTGTGCGCTTGTAGAACTGGATAATAGGGAGCCATGGCAAATGTGTCTGAACCCATAGGCCCATTCCAAAGCCACCCACCAAACAAATTACTATCAAGAAGACGATTAGCCAGCCTGTCTCTCTATTCATGTACTGTTCCAGTCTGCTTCTTTTCGACTGTGCTCCTGAGCTATTTAGCATTGCTTTAGTTTCCCGACCTGCATATACAACCACTCCAACTACCCATGAAGTATTTTTCACTTCACAGCCCCGAAGAATGATGTTGTTGGGTCCAAGTGGAACTTGCTCTCCATTTAATTCCATATAGGCGGTAAACTCATAGATGTTTCTATTTGGTAGCTCACATGTAAGAGATCCAGAAATAGGACCTGACTCTGGATGCTTGTCTGCCGTCTCTTGTCTTGCATATCGACTCTTGAGATTTGATTCCCCATCTAGATTGAGGGTCTCAACATATGCCACACCTGATGGGTCACTAGTCCCTAGTAAAACCATATCACATGGAACACTTTCATTTGCAAGAAGCTTCACCATCTCTCCAACCTGGATACGATCCCATTTCTTTGGCTTGTAGTGGCCCTCCTGGAGCACTAAAGACATCCGCATGTTTTCCACTCTGTCTGATCGATGGCGGCCCCAGTCCTCATAGCCATCCTTTATTGCAGTCAGGACTAGAACAAACACAAGGGGGAAGAGTGATGCTGTTCTGCCAAATACTGCAAGTGCTGGAATCTGGTTCAGTATCACAATGACAAGGAAGTAAATGTAGGCAAACCGATGGAACTGCTCAAAGAGATTTCGAGGAAGAAAGGTGAGCAGGGAGTACTTGCTGGTGTGCACCCTGTTACCTGCCATTTCGTATTTCTCATTAGTTCGGACAGGGTTGTTTATGTACACAATCCTTGACTGAGGATCCTCTTTCTTGCTAGACATTGAGCTGCCAGTGCACATATCCTGGTTAGGTACATTAGAGTCAAATGCAAGGTGCTGCACAGATCCCACACTGCTTGGAGGTGCAGGAGGAGCTGTTGTTTCATTTTCACGGGTCTTCACTGAGCCTTTGAACCTTGAAAAATCAAAAAACGACTGCTTGTGCTTCCCTTGTTGGGTCTTGGCAGGGACACCTTCATCTCCTGCTGCTTCAGGTTGTGGAGGCTGGTTAGAAAAGGATTCTAACTCTGGATTTGATACATCAGGTTCTAACTCAGAGGTTTCATACGCAGACTGATCAAATGAGATCTTTGATTGTGATTCAGTGGATGAAATGCTGCAGTCATGCCCAAGTGAAGGATGGGCTGACTGATAAGAGGGTTTTGAGAGATGGGAGAAAGCTAAAGTTTTGGCAGTTGTAACTGGGCTTAGAGTTCGGAAACCATGAGAAGAGCTTGTGCTGAGTGAATCCTTGTCAAGAGGAACCTGTGTGAAGCAGCTTTGTCCATTGGCGATGGGGGATGTGGGACTGGTGATATCTGGTGACGGAATTGAGTGTGGTAAAGGGATGAGGAGCGGCTTGGCATTAGTCATTGTCTCTCTAGAACAAGTCCCCCCTCCCCCTACCAATATTTGGAACCACTAGAGGCCTTGCAAAGATGGAACAAGAAACAGTTCCTTGATGTCAATCCTTGAGTGAAAACATAATGAAACAAGACTCAAAGTGCATGGCAGTGATGGCGTCTGATGCACCATTTCAAGACCATTCTCCATCATCATGCTTCCAAGTTCTTTGCCATTACTCTCCATTTCACCATCCCACCACTATCCATTTCCCAATTGGATTGAGCTCCCTTGAATACTCCCTTGCAAACACATGGCACCTACAGGCTGAGCTTTGGCACAGTGCACTCAGAATCCTTCACCCTCGCTTCCTCCTCTGTGCATGATATATTCATTCAACCTGATCCAACTTCTGAAACCAATGCTCCTTCACTGCTACAATATAATCTTTCCTCGATGAACTTGCAGGATTTGCTAAATGCAGCACCCGAATTGTATTGCGTGAGACTACTGTCAATTTTTCTTTGACCAGAAAAAGCAAGAAAGCTAACCTTGATGCTGTTGCATTAGGGTTCTTCGTTCCCAGCTACCGTCGTAGTTGAGTGCATAGGTAGATCAAGGCATTGTGCACTCTTTGGTTGGAGCCTTTCATTGCAGACCTAGTGGAAATGCTATCCAACGCAGTATGCTCTCTCTCTCTCTCTCTCGTCAACTACTTCAAAACTCGAGATCCAAAAGGAAAAAAGAAAACGGAGAAAAACCCGACAACAACACACACACAGCAGCTGCACGTACCAAACAAATGAGGACGACCTATCTCCTCACCTCCACGGCTGCAACTAGAACAACGACGCGAGCAGAAACAAGGCCCCAACAGAACGGCAGAAACCCGGAAGGCGACGAAAACCACACGAGACCTACTAATAGTTCTTTTTTTTCTTTTTCTTCTTCTTCTTCTTCTTCTTCGCTCGACTCCTCCACAGCAGCATTCATCAGAGAGATAATAGGCTCCAAAAGACAAACAAAAAAGCGCAAAACACACGCCGGAGCCGGGAGAAAGCACACAAGCACCTCAGAAGCTGCTAAAACTGCAAATGCTGGAGGTAGAATCCAAAGAGATCGGAAAACGGATCCAAGTTCTCTGTTCTCTTCCTCCCTCCCTACCTTCCCGGCCGGCTCCCCGCCGAGCTGCGGCCTCTCCAAATCCGCAAATACTTGCTCAAAATGCAACCAAAGTTGTGAAGGGAGACATCAATAGAAAGAGTGAGAAACACGTTTGCAGAATCCCAGGAGATCCGCAACCAAGCAAGACGGCAATGTTGTCAGTCAGGTGCACTTTTTTCTGTCGCCATTCCAGTCCGCGCGCGCGCGCGTTTTGGTGCAGTGCACGCTCGCTCGCTCGCTCGCTCGTTTCGTCGTCGTCGCCTCGGCGCTGCTGGACGGCCATCGCCGCAAACGCCAGCACCCGGTCGCCGGTGGTGACTGAGCGGGCAATTGCGCCGAGCGTCCGATGGTCCGTTGTCAGACGAAGTTCAACAGGACTCAAGAGGGGTAAAAACTAAAAACGTAAAAATGATTAGCCAAAAGTGGCGATCATCCATAGGAACATGTAAAACAAGTGGTGATCGTTCCAGGAAGATGTAGAAAAAGAGGTGATCATCCATAAAGTCAAATTTGGCTATAAGCCATATATGAAGTAACATAACTATAATCATCCTTCTATTTTTCTGGCTACAGATTGAGAACCAAATATAGAAATATGGCGATTCTTACTTATGTTTTTTTTTCCCCTCACGTCTTGCGTTTGAAAAGCTCTAAAATCACTTCATTTTCGATTTTTCAAAATTTTGCCAATTAAAAAAAAGAGCCGCTAATAATGTATGTTTAACCCTGTTTCCTCTTGGGACAATAAACTGGGGTTATTGCTATTCAGTCCTAAAAAGTTCCACATGGGTTAACCTGCACTGGTGAAACCTGTGACTATCTGACACGTTGATCCTAACCCCAGTTACCACCTGACAGAATGGCATCTCACCTTTACCCCGGGTCCATAGTGTTCCAAGGCGTAAGTGCAGGGTAACACCCTAGGGCTGGGCAGTTCCCAAAATAATCCCCCCCCCCCCTCCCCCCCCCCCCCCCCCCCCCCCCCCCCCCCCCCCCCCCCTCCCCCCCCCCCCCCCCCCCCCCCCCCCCCGCCCCCCCCCACCCACAAACC
>Ga0116231_10001274_pt1 | contig 51033 bp, 35 predicted proteins | sample S1TSphgellanicum_2_FD_89695 | JGI IMG/M metagenome (GOLD analysis project Ga0116231, IMG submission 89695) | Host-associated microbial communities from peat moss isolated from Minnesota, USA - S1T2_Fd - Sphagnum magellanicum MG | ecosystem: Host-associated > Plants > Peat moss > Unclassified...
TCGACGTGAGAAAACCCAAAACCCTGGTTTTGACATTTTGAACCTTGGTTCCCGAAAGTTTTGGAAATTTTCGAAAACACATTCCTTTATATAACCGTCGGTTCTTTCGGTAGTGGGAGGGGGGGGGGGGGGGGAAGGTTTTTATATCCGCCTCTGGTGCGGTGGGAAAGGGATGCGATCCGACTATCATTCCTACCCTTCAGACGGCTGCAATGCTTTGTGGAGACGGTTTGTACACGGAAACTGTGGTGGTCCAACCCCCATCACAGACTAACACTGGTCGCCCGCTGCTTCACCGGCCTCTCCCCCCCCCCCCCCCCCCCCCCCCCCCCCCCCCCACCACAACAACACCCCCCACCCCCCAAAACCCCCAGACTGCACTGCAAGAAGACCTTCCAGACGACCCACAGTTGGACTCTATCATCTGGGTCTTGTTCACATTTGTGCAGACAGATTGACTGATAGATTGACAGTCATAATGAATTAATATATATGATTGTTGTTAATTTTATTTCTAGCAATTGGGAGGCCAAACACATCCATTGGGTTGTTTGAAATTACTGACATTAGTGGTGTAGTTATGGTTCTTAAATTATAACAACTTTTTGATCAATTTTCCTTCATTCATAAAATTTTGGCTTATGTTAAGGATAAATGGTTTAACTTGCAAACATGTGTAACTAAATTAAATTTCAATGTTTCATGTAATAGTTTGGCCGTGTTGGAGCCATTTGATGGCCAATGTTTTGGGCATGCATTATCTAAACCTATTATTATGTTACCATTGATGAAAAAACAATTCATGGGTTGCATTACAAAAACATAAAAGTGGTTCAAAATGACATCCAAAAATGTATTACAAGGTTCAAAAAATCTAGCAAGGAGAGATTGCCATGGAACCAACCTTGTATAGATTTTGGATTTAGGCTTAAAAAGTTAAGCATTCTTGTGAAAATTAGGTAAGTGATTTTTTCCTTCCAATTTTTGATTACTTCATTCGTTCTACCCTCAAAATTTGTAGGTTGTTTGTGTACTTGGGTGTTGTAAACATGTTGGGTGTTTGATTTTGTTGGTGATTACAAGTTTGTTAATTGAATATTATTATTCCAAGATGCTTTGGTTTTTTAGAGAGACATTGCCTTGTGTTACAACTATTGATCAATATCACTTCAAAACTAAATACCTCCTATAAGAACATAGGCAATTTGTGAAATGTCAAGGTTGTTTTTTCAATTGTGAAAGATTATGTTTTAAACCCTAGTTGAAAACATTGGCTTTTTGAGTATATTTTCCAATTTATCATATTGACATGTTGGGAGATTTGGGAAGACCTTTTATGTCAAAAATTATAATAACTTGGCTGAAGAGGAGGTAAATATTTTTGATCTTGAGTTGGAACAATTCATTGTTTGCATGAAATGTCAAGTATTGGAGGTTCTTCTACCTTCATTTCTTTACTGCATGCATTTCACATAAAAAAATGCATAACATGTTAACATTGATGTTGGATCTTGAGTTTAAAAGCATGTAACTTGTTAACACTTATGTGCATTGTGAAAATGCTACCAATGTGGGTGTCCAACTTTGTGTAAATGTTGTTCTAGACAAGTTGATTTTTGTGAACAAAAAATGGCCTTCTAATTTAGATGTTGGATGTGTTAAACCTTTTGACTTTGAATCTACATGTGAGGTAGAGTTGAAATTGATAATGAGTTGGAAATTAAATTTGAAGATGAAGTTGAATGTCATGCATTTCTAGAAACAGATGATCCATTTTAGCTTAGCTTCTCAAATGGATCATTTGTTTGAGAATGATGTTCAATGAGATTTATGTTAAGGTTATTCAACAATGCATTCTTTGAGGATTTTGAATTGTTTGTTGGCTTTGTGTTTCATCCAACAATATGGGTAGATTGGTAGAGTGGGGAAAAATAATGGATTAGTAGCATTTTGGATTTTTTGGGTGTTGGTTTTTGTGTTATGCATCTACATTTTGTTGTTTGTGTTTTTTGATCTTTTGATCTTTTGGTATTTCAAGTTTTTGTTGTTGGTGTCCTAGTTTAGTTTCTTTTCATTCATGGGGTTTACTTTTGTAATGCATCCATACAAAGGCAAGTGTGTGATTTCTTTTTTGATGGGGTTTATTTAATTATTGTTAGATTATCCTGTTTTTCAACAATGAATTCTTGCAAGATTTTGATTGTTTATTGTCTTTCTCTTTCGTTTAAGAATATGGGTAGATTGGTAAAATGAAGAGAATCAATGGTTTTTTTTGGCATTGGCTATTGAATCATGAATTTAATTTTTGTTGTTTGTGTCATTGATCTTTTTGTGTTTTGGTCTTTTTGTTACGTAAGTCTTGTTTTTTGTTGGCATAGTCTAGTTTTGTTTGTTGAGGGGGGCTTGTCAAAGTTTTTTTTTCTTTTTATTGCCCCAAGTTAATGGACACCCATGTGTAAATTTTGGGTACCCCCATCCAATTGATGGGTTGTTTTGAAGTCTACCCATCTACTTGTTGGGTTTATTTTCAAAATATGAATGTTGAGTAATTGATTTATTCATGTTGAGCTATATCATTTTTTTTTGGGGTTGTCATTTGCCTTTTTGTATCAAGAGGTTTCATATCACTATGAAATATAAAAATCAATTCATATGACTAATTTTTAAAATGATTTTTTTTTATGAACATACAAATAATTAGCTTCAATTCCTTTAAATCTTATTAAAATGGGATTCTTAAAAAATTGATTTGAAAAGCTATGCAAGAATTGATTAAAATAAAACACATCAATTTAAAATTTAAAAAATAAACACATAATTCGTTTTAAAAATATAGACATTTAAAAATTAATTTGATGATATTTAAAGAAATTCAATAAGGCTTTGATGAAGATTTAATAACAAAAATCATAATGAAATTAATCTTTAATTGATTAATTTGTTTATATTGTTGCCACCTTTTATGTTAGAAAAATTTATGATTGCCCTAAGATAGTAGACATGCATGTATGGGGCAAACACAACTAGTTCCAATTGTGAAAGGCTATTTCCAATATGTTTTGATGGGCCTTATGTAACTTGCATTGGAATTGTTCAATCTATGAAGTATTAATATGCTTGATTTATCTTTTACTAGGGTTTTTAATGGGGTTTGTTGTTTATTGATTATTTGTGTGTGGATGGAATAGTGGATCATTAGTGAACATGGAAAAAAGGAAAATTTCTTCTTGAAAACAATTTGACAAAACTCTCTCATTCTAATTCATTAGTTTTAAACGATTAGGTTCAAAATTTAAAGTTTATAAGTTTTTTCTTTCCCTGATAGTTGATTGGATGGAACTCTTTGAACTTTGTTGCATCATGATATATAAAATATGTTATGAGGTGAAGGTCCGCATTCCACATTTTGTGGAGTCCATGGTTATTTGTTTGTTGTAGGAGGTGAGGGAAAAATTACAATTTTATTTGTTTTTAGCATTTTTGAAATAATTTGGGTATATGTCAAAGACCTAGATGGGTTCTTTTTCCTAAAGAACCAACAAGCTTTCCCAATGGGTATCTTTCAAAGAACTGGATAGCCTTAAAGACCTGGCATTTGTACTTGGCTGGGTTTCTGTTACAGACCCAGCATGTATACCCGCCTACAAAACAATACAAACCTCTGACCTAGTATTCAATGGCTTTCAAAAACTCTGAATCAGGCAATTCTTTGAAAAAAGACAATTTCAGAAAACTGAACCCCACATTGGTCAATACCCAATCGTGTCAGAGACACTCCACCCACAACCCCTATTTGGTGAGATCCATTCAAACAAAGTAGGTTGGCATTCTGTGATCAATCTGACTAAATTTTATATGTAACTGACTCAAGAGAGATCCTGCCCTTCACACTAAGTTTCTTAGGGTCGACCACTAATGCTTTCAAATCCCTGGTAGGATCTGACCCAAGAAGTACAAAATCCTGAAGCAACATGATGGAATCATGCAGCACAGCAATGACAATTGAATCCCAAAATCCAAAACAACTTGGCTTAATACAGTGTGGTCCTTCTAATGTGGTTAATTTGATCCTGAGAAAACTCAGAAGCACAGCATTTGCATTCTGGAACTTGAATGCAGTGCTATGACCTTTATAAACAGACAGGAAACTATCAGGGTGTAATGTACCAACCACCCATAGCATCTTGTAAATGGGTTGGATTTTGCAAACTTGCAGAAGAATTGCTAAATGAGCCCTGGATAAAAACTCAAACTAAAAGGGACCAACTTCCATCAATCAATTTCCCATTCCAAATGTGGGTGCAAAGGATATTAGGACGATTTGGGCTTGTGTACGAAATTAACCCCTTTCTCAATGCTTCCATGTAACTCTGCTTTCATCTTTTCCAATCCTTCCCTGCAAAGAATATTAAACAAAATCAGAGATCTTTTGAATTGCACCCCTGACAAGATGCATGAAGATTACATGCCACAATTATCTACATAAGACAAAATCGGGCTCACCTTTCATAGCTGTTCAATGGACCAAGAGGAAAAATCTCCTCCACTCCATTTCGCCCGAGCCTCACCTTGGTAGCAAAGAAAGGAAACTCTGTCACCTGCAAAAGGAGTCTCAGGTTGTTACAGAAGGTCATTTAAGAAGTCATTACTACACAACATTCTTGAAGAAAACCAACAAACCAGCCCATAATATGTGAGAGAATTCACAGAAAATATTCTTGCTCAGATAGGACAAAGGTGTTTCCCTACCTCTGATGCAACATATGCACACTCTACAATGCCAGTCTCTCCTTTTAGAGCTCGAAGACATGCCTCTCCAAACTTAGCTGCAGCATATGCCTGCCATCCATCACAAAAGCTCCCATACATCATACCAGGTCTAGACTCAACAGAAGGAGTGTAACACAAACTCACCAACCTATGACCCAAGACTAAGGAAAGCTTGAGCCAGCAACTAACAGGAACTAACTACAATTGCAACATTGCACTTACAAAGCTAGATCTAGATGCCCATAAGCAAAAGAATACTTACTCACCATTGACAAAGTGGCCGAGCCTGTCCCTGCCTTTGCCTAAACACAGATCATGCAACCCAAAAAGTCAGTTTTACAGAATAAAAATACAGCCCTAGTTCAGCATCAGTTTTCAATCAGGCTGTAGAGAGAGATTGACCTAGTGGGGACCAAATTACCTCAACTACTTCTGTGCCACCATTCTGAATACGATTTGTCAGGTACTCCACCTCCTTCTCATTGAATGCAAATTTAGGGCTGACCTGGTTTCACAAATAGGCCACATGCACACATGTATAGTAAAATCAATCCCCAAAAGACTGATGAACAATATAACCACATAATGGTTTACATATGTGGCCTTTTCTGCCTTTTTATAGTCCCCATTCAAGGCATAATGGGCAGGTCTTCTTGGGTCTACCTGACATAACCACTGTTCAAAATCCACATGTCCATAGTGCAAATCATGAAAAGCAAAATGCTATGGGGTGTGCTGGGTACAGGCCATTATGCACATCACTGGGCATGATGGCCTGTTTCTGGCACATTCCATAATACATAATGGAAAGCAGAAAACTGAAGTACAACACAGTCAAAAGTGATGATCTGACCTGTGACAAGATTGGGAGAATTGTCACACCTGCATGTCCACCTACGACTGGCACATTCACGTCCTTAGGATCCACACCGATCACCTCTGCCTGTACAATCCTCAAATTTACACAATGGTATGTTGAGGCATTCAAACTCATGGTATGACCAATCATCAACAACAAGGGTCAGGTACATAGATCCCAGAATGAGCCAAAATACATTTGCAGATGATTTTCACAAACTCGTAGTGCTACCACATTGAATAAGTCATTTGCCAAAATTACTGATGGTTTTGCAGATGGAATCAGAAGGAATCTTGCAGATGCAGAATCCATGAGACAACAAGTATGGGGAGGGGGGGCAGGCTGGCAGGCATATGAGGTTTACCACAAATGTGTTCGCTCGAACAACATCAAGAGTAGTAACACCAAACAGACGTTTGGGGTCATATACACCGGCAATCTTCAGCACCTCAGCAGCAATGGGCACAGTGGAATTCACAGGGTTGCTGATTATATTGATGATTGCATGTGGACAATGCTTTGCAACACCTTCAATCAATGTGCGCACAATTCCAGCATTGATGTTGAACAAGTCATCCCTTGTCATTCCTGGCTTCCTTGGGACTCCAGCTGGAATTATAACCAAATCCATCCCATCCAGTGCAGGGCCAAGCTGATCCTTCCCAAGATAGCCTCGCACCTTTACCCCCCCCAACCATATGTGCCATGGATTTATTCTGTATCACAGACATCCAGGATATGCAGGAAAAACACATAGTAATTTGCTTGCAATCCAATGCAAAAGAAAAACAAGAAAGTTGCAAAGAACATGATTAGCAGCATACCACAGCAGAAGTGTTAGTGTGGCTCAGATCTGCAGTGACACCAGGAGTGTTGAAAACATCATACAAATGCAAAGTGGACACCAATGGATTCATCTTGAGCAGCAAGCTTAAGGGTTGTCCAATGCCGCCTGCTGCTCCCAACACTGCCACCTTAAATCCTGGTGCAGCTCCTTGTGCCCTTGTTGGCTCCCTCTCCAACCCTCCCATCTTGAGCCCCTGAAATTTGCCATCTTGGTACATGAAACAGAATTGCAAACATGCTGCGGAGATCCTGAAGTAGATGAAGCCTCAAAGAAATGGAACATTCCCAAACCCCAATGCACACTGAAGAATTTGTACACAGATTTTGCCAAAAATTGCAATTTGGGTACCTTGTTTTCTCATGGGACCAAACAAAATCTGAAGGATATTTCCCTCACCCAAAATCCAAACTCAAGAATCTATTCTACTAAAATTATGTAAAACCTGGGCAAACGAAGAGGGAGACCTACGACAAAGAAAACCCTAAAAACAATAGAACAGAAATTTTCTCAACATCTTGTGGTACCTAATATAGCAGGTTAAATAAAGAGAAAAAGAAAGAAAAATAAAATCGCACACCTGTGGAGGACAGGAAGAAGACAACATGTGGGACGAGATGCGAGCCAGACGCATCTGGGCCTTTGTACCAGATCGCTGCTCCATTTCAACGTTTTCCTCCTGGGTAGTAGAGAAGGACCTCGAGAGTCAGTGTTGGGGTGGAATCTGGAGATGATGGATTGCTGTTGAACACGGACATGCGCTTTCTCTCTTGACCTCTCTCTCTCTCTCTCTTGCTTTTCTTGTTGAAGTTTGTGTATAGCACACTCTGTCGCTGCGTGTGTGTATGTTTGTGTGGGTGTGTTGGGTAGCTTAGAATTGTAATCGGACGTGAGTGGCGATGACAATTCGGTGGACACAATATCCGTTTCCTGGTCGATGGAGTGCGCTGCGCGGCTCTTCCGGCAAACCCGCTCGCGCTTTCCACGCTCGAGTCCTGTGCTGCACGGCTGCTGGTGGGAGGATTCGAACCCCCGACCTCTCTCAGTTTCCATTTGGGTGGGGAGGGTGTGTGCACTGTGCACTGTTTGTTTGTATTTATATATTTTTTCCCAATTTTTTTTCATTTTTTGGGTGGCTCAGCCTAACCAGTTACCAAAGGTTTTTAAATATTTTTCTTTTTAAATATTTGATTAAGAGAATTTGGCGAAAATTTCCAGAAAATTAGCAAAATTAGTCAAATTTACACTAGAATTTCTTGAATTTTTTTTTCAAGGAACAAAAAGCACCCCAGTGCAAAGATTAAGTTAAGTTGATTTTGAGAGAGGCAAGCATTTGTTTTTTGGGTACTCAGATCAAAAATGTTAACTAACATCAAATTTTGGGTGGAATCCTAATAAGTGACACACCATGTTAAGTAGATATTAGCTTAACATCAAATCTTAAAAAAACATAAATCTTGAAATTAAAACACAATGGTAGGTAATGTTAGTTGGCAACCCATGAAAGAGGGCTTTAAATAAATATTAATTTAACAAAATGTTTTTCGGAGTTCTAACTTCTCCTAGGTGTGAATGGCTTGAAAAAAAGTTGACTAATTTTTAGGTCAGTGCTAATTAATTAACATAGGCCATATTTTTAAACATGATGTTATCTAAATGTTAGCTTACTTAATAATATAGCCCATCACAATGTTTCTTTGGTACATGGGGCACTCCACAAAATAAAAGCAATACTTCTAAAGTGCTTTTCTTTGGAGCCCCCTTTATAGTTTGTATGTATTAAAGGTCAACTTTGGGCAAAACATATGGGATATAGTGTGTTCTAGTTGGGAACCTCTTGAGGAACACATTGAAAACTTGATGGGAACTCCTTGAGAATTCAATGGGAACACTTTAGACATGTAGAGATTGTTTGTCTTTGTGTCTCTCATTTTTCTTGAGTACCATGACTTATACGGTACCCAAAAGAAAAGGTGGATTTTCAAAAAAGAAAGGGGTGGAAAAGTCACCTAAGTGGTCACCACATGCCATCCATTCCTTCCTTGGGTAAGGAGTGGGTGGGGGGAGGGGGAGGTTTTAGGGTTTGGGTTATGCGAGTGCACAAATTATTGCCTAAGTGCAATTGCACTCAAATTTGTGTCCACCCCACACTTTTCAACAATTTCTCAATTGCCATAAGTTAGATGCATTGGATTTTATTGCCTATCTCCCAAATCAAGAGTTCAGATTTCATCTCTATGGACACACAAATGCATGATGGATTGTGTGTTTTTTATCTCTTCATGACTTCATGTGTTCCATGTTCATGAATTCTGTTCAAGAGGTTCCATGTTGTTCACCAATGAAATGAAGTTCAAAGGCAAGGTAACATTGGCCTTGCTCTCATTGGCCCAGTGATTCCATAACCCTTCGATTCCTGGATGAAAATGTCATAACCGCTCTTTGAGTGGATGGATGAAAAGAAAACATGAGGGATGGTGGCTACGTCGGGTAACCTGAAAGAGGTTGGTTACTGCAAATAGTCTTGGTGCATCCGGGCCGTCAACTATTCCCAATAACCAGCGTCCTCTCTAGTTGGTTACCTCTTTATGTCTGGATGTTTTAGAAGTGAAATGTGCAATTGTTGCAAATTCATGAGTTCAGGCTGGTTTTCCAAATAATTTGATAAGACGAAGTAGAAGCACCATTTTTAATTAGGGTTTCTCAAATTCCTAAACATCCAGTTTGGGTATCTTCAAAGGAATTTGAAACCTGAGTTAAGACACTTTGAACATGAAATGAAATGACGATCGACGATCAGAGTATATAGTCTTTAAACCCTTAACCATACAAGAGTTACAAAGTATCAAATCATCACCTTCATTGTGAACAGTAGTAGTGACAAGCTGCCATGGCTACTCAATGGGCTTCATCCTGGATACAAGTGCCACAATTACCCAATGGCTTTGTTAGCTCCAGACAATGAGTGTCTAGATAAGTAAGCAAATAATCCACCAAAAATTTTGGGTGCAAAATACACGGAATCTGCATCCCAAGTTCATATCACATTTCCTTGAGTTTCTGAAAGGGAGAAAGGTGCAGTGCGCCAACCAGGGTTAAAGAGAATTGAGTGTGGGTGCTAGAATTTCAGTCCCTGAGTAGTGAGTATGTGTTGCATCAAAAGTTTGAGTACTACAAGTATGTGATTCGGTGACCAAAAAAATCAATAAAAAATTTGGAACTATTTGGAATTCCATGAGAACTCTGATGGAATTGTAAAAACCAAAGATGCTTCAAGAAAGTTGCAACTTCACAAATAGATGCACAAATCACTTGGCTCCAAAACCTTCATAGCAATACATACTCAAAGCCATCAAGAAGTCTTGGGACTGAGTATGTTCGAGTATGTCATAGTTCTTGAAGTTTCTTTGGGGCGCTTAGTAGCCTTATCACCAAATGGCCCCCTTTACAATGTGACATATTGAGTGTAACAAAGTAATGAGAATCCTACAAACATGATGATGGAAAACTTGTCGAACCAGGAGGACTCTCCTCTCCTCTCCTCTCCTCTAGAAGATTTAACATTCTCTAAGTTCTTCCATTTCCAATTGGAAAGCTCAAAATTGATCCTCAACTGCAATGCAATTTGGGTACTAATTCAATGGCTGATAAAACAAATTTGAGAGCATCGTCATAGTCAAGTTTCACCACTTCAAGAATTGGAAAGCATATACCTCAAATATCTATCACAATTACAAAGTTCATCTTACCCGCAATGATACCATTTGAAGCATGAGATTGAACAAGATGAAGCACTCATGACCAGATGGTTGCAAATTTACAATGCAATTCTTTTGTTGACATACTTTGAAGAAGAACATTTAGGATGTTGTACAATGCAGTGATCTCTCTTGCTCTTGCAGAAAGCAATAGAGTTCCAGCTATATTTCTGTGCACATCATAGTTGCTTCCAAGCTGTATATAGACCTTCAACTGTGTAGTTTGCACATTGGCAAGAGAGGGGGGACAATGATTGGAACCTGGGCATAAAGGGGATGGTACGTCACAAAAGTTCTAGAGGAAATGTTGCAAGAAGCAAAAGCATGCACTAAGCAACAGGTCCATAGCTGTGATCCAAGAACCATGTTAAACCTCCTCAAAACCCACATTCTAATTTTTATGTCTAAAGTTCATAATATGTCATGCCTCAACAATTCTAAGTCAAGGAATGTTCATTTGGACAAATTTTCCAGCCACACTACAGTTGAATTTTTGCAAAAGATCACAAAACATATGTGAAGCTCTTTCTCATAAATGATTGATGCAAAGTGACTGAAGATCCATGGAGTGAAGTTCATATGGATTTGTTTTTTGGTGAAATTAAAAACTTGTTGATGATGTTAAACAGAACAGTAGAGATGGACCCAAATGATTGTTCCTTCTTGATGCAAATCCTTCATCAGCTTTAGCAGAAGAATGGCTATTGCTTTTTTTGAAAACTTTCAACCTTGGCCAAAACAGAGATGTGAGCATGCATGAATGTCAAGTATGGTGGGTGAGGATAGGAGCTGAACAATATCTACTGCAAGCTTATTTGTGGGGCAGATCACATCTACAAACATACTTAGCAACAACAGAATCTCATCACCAGAATGGTCAACACTGTAAAGATGTAAGTTCATTTCTACCAAACACATTACCTCAACAAGTCTTCAGCTGAATTCAATACATGTCTACTTGTACATTGGGTGGTTAATTGCTCACCATTGACAAGTGTCTCTTGGAAGTTGATTGCATTAGAAAAGGGTTGAATTATTCTCTATCAAACAAACTTATGGGAACCACTTTCAGTGTCTGCGAAATAAATACATGTTGCTAGTCCTTTGGTGTACAAATTGACATCTCTATTGTGTAATGGTGGTATACAGTATGAATGCATGTTATACATTACGAAATACAAGTATCAAAATTGGAGTTATATATCGAATCCAATTGATTACTACAAAGTTCAATGGGTTTACAAAGGAATGATCAATGATAGGTGGAGGAGATTGAAATCTGAAAAACACCCAACTTGAAGAAGTTCTTCCAAAATTCCAAATAAGGGAACCAAAGTTTTGGGTTTTCAATGCTTCTATCAATCCATTGAAATATAGTTCTTGTAGTTCATGTTTTTCCATATTTTCTGTCCCATCATGGTAGGCTACTATGAGCCTTCAATCTTGAGTTCTTGAATCAAATTTGTGGGCTTATGGCATCCCCTCCAATATCAATGGAAGTAGTCTTTTAATTTGACTAGTTGAACTAGCTCATTTTTTCTCATTAGCTTGTTTGATGTCAAAGATTTGTCCCTAGTGTTTGGGGTATCAGTGTTGGGTCACCCACCAATGCACCATCCATTGGAAATCCATTGTGACACTTGTGATGAACCACAAGTGAGTTACCAACATTCTACTTTGATAACCTATCTTATTAACCCTACTACTTCAACCCCACATTACGTAGGTAACTAGTAAGTACCTACATAAGTGGGTACGAATTAGTTGAGTAGGTAGGTAGGATAAGTATGCATGGCATTTTGTGGGTAGGGGTTAGGGAGATACATATGAATGGTTAGTACATATCTAACCATGGTGGTTAGCTAAAGGATGTCAGGGATACAATGAAAATGTGTTTCCCGTCCAGATGCCATCCATCCTGCATGGTGCACTGGTGGCTGCTGGTTCACTCTGGCCAAGATAAAGCAGGCAATAAAATTGTACATATGGATGAAGATGATCTTCACATGCAAAGAATAAAATTTCATATATGTACAAACGAATTGTTAGTACTATTAACTAGTTGTGAAGGTGCATCACGAAGTTTTTTTTCCCTCCTTTTGGGTTTACAATGAACCACTTTGATTGGCTCATCAGAAAAAAAAATTCTGAAACTTTGGACACTCCCACAAATAGAAGCTTGAACTCCCAAAATAAAACTATAGAAGCCTTACCCCTTTGGCCCACCTAGGTATATAGGTTATGAGAGTTCAACTTTGAGCACAGGTTATGGGTAAAGTGTAGTGGTATTGGGAACATCATGGGGAACTCATTGGGAACTTGATGTGAACCCATTGAAAACTTGATGGGAACAGATTGAAAACATCAAAATCCACAAAATCCAAACCTCCCTGTGTTGCCTCCTCTCATTGGGTGCCAGGAATTTCTGTTCCTTGCTGTGTTCATGATCCATTTTTGCTTGCCCTAGTATCCCCCCTCCATGAGCCTGGGAACCTATTGGGACTTAGGGTTTAATGAGTTGGGGAGTTTCATGATGTGAAAAACATCACAGTGCAATCCTTTCTTCCCTAGCACAGATTGAGTGGTGTGGGCACCATAGCCCTATCAATGGTCTAACTAGTCTGGCTCCAAATGAGGCTCTCTCCTAATCTTTTCAAGAGGGTGTTTCCATTCAAGCCTCCCCCATAGTCTTGATGACCTCCCCATATGGACTCAGCAAGTTGAGCATCAGACCATCTTCTTCTATTGAAGATGATATCATTCCTTTTTGAACAAAATATACCATATTGTTACACCCCTAGATAATGTCCAGAATGGGCGGAATTGTTGAATTCTCTTCAACAATTTGCTTGTTGAAGAAACAATGTTCCATCTCCAATCCTTTCTAGAGCTTATCCACATTTGTTGAGAACTTCAACCTATATACAAATGACAAAACCCACGGCCAAGTGACCTTGGCTCTTGGGCACTCCCAAAACTTGTGAATGATAGTCTCAAAAGGTTGCCCCTCATGACCCAAATAGGTCAAGTTGGTTGTTTTATTGGCTTTTGATCTCCAAATCTTTATTGCCATTGCTTTGTGCGATAGTGATGTCAAGAATCTTGAATCCTTCTTGGCCCTAAAATTTGACCGCATGTCACTCCACTTGAGTTTGAAATTTTGTGGCAAGACCGAATGCCATTTTTAAGGTATTGATCTTTGCAAAATCCATAGTTCATTGATCAATTTGCATCCTTTCATCGTTGTGTACCATGTTAAGCTACCTTGAGTGCACCATACGTAGTAGTATGGATCAAACAAATTATAATGAAAGAGTAAGAAGCAAACCTTGAGTGGCCTTCGCACATTTTAGTGACCTACACTCTCTATGCCCTACCTACGTGCACCGCATTCACCTTAAGCCTTTGCATGGTCATGGATTGAGGTCAAACTTTGTATATCAAAATTTCATCTAGTCTCTTAGGTTTGCTTGGCCATTCCACATTTAGGTTTGAAGAACTTGTTGGTGTAAAAGACCACATGCAAGAAATGGTATCCAATTTCTTTGTAAATCCCAATCCATTTCACCTATAGTTTTCTAGTTGTTTGGGGTTTTTAGCTTCACAACGTAGCATTTTGATAAGCTTTGAATGATTATCTCCCAAGTGCATCTTTCTCCTTCGTCCAGATTGGACTTGTTTTTATAATTATTATATAGGTGAAGAAGTTTGCATTGGTTTCATCCCATAAGTCACCCTTCGACTATTTCTTTGAGGCATTTGTGTTCTCACTATTGAAATTCCAAACTCATTTCCTCTAAAGCTAGTAGACCACTAGATCTTAACATGTTGGCTATATTCTGCCCACATAGGAGAAGAGGTTCAACTTCTTAATTAAAGTTTTTCAAGCCTTGATGATCCTTGCCCATATCTTTAACCCTTTTAAGGGGGTGTGGTCATGAACTGCAATGTAAGTTTGGAGCTCACATACTATGTTGAAATGGTAAGCTCAAATGTTGAACATGTAACATAAGAAGGTCTTAAAGTTTGATTTGTCAAGGTTGAATGTAGAAATGATCCATTTTTTCAAGAATGTTAATAATGCCACCTTTGGGTTAGTGCGGCCTTGCCTTTTGATTTTCTTTTGAAGGTATTATCATCTTACATTATTCTCATCTAAGTGTTATGTTTTCCTTTTCCTAATAAAAAATTGAACATAAAAAATTTGGATTTTATAAGTGCTCACTTTGTAAGAAGCAAATGCATTGAGCTATGCTATTTTAGCTTTCTTTATATCTTGTTATTAGGGGTAATAAATTATTAAAAATGTTGTGCGTTTTTACTAAAAAAAAAACTTACACAAATTGATTGTATAAACAAAAACAACTAGTTGTTTTAAACAACACTTACCAATATGGACTAGTCATATTGCACATGACTATGTTGTTAATTGCATGAATACTTGTCATGTTTATTATCTTAAAAAAATAGTATGTGCTAATTGATGTGCCTAGTTTATTTTGATTAAAAATTAACATGTTTTAGTTGATGTATCTTTTAAATAACATAAATCAACTAAGTATGATTTAAAATTATTTATTAAGAGTAAGTTCACAATAAAATGATCCCCTACACATGTAATCCTTGTTTATTTTTTCACTTTAAAAATTGATAAGTCAAGTCAATGTTGAAAATTTGTGGCATCTTTATATGAAAATGTTTTTAATGTATGATAGGAACATTTGGTTAAGTTTGAAATGAATTGAATGAATATAACATATTCAATTTTTAAAAAAAAATGTAATTAGTGCTCTAACTACTTAAAGAATATTTTTATATATTTGAAATAATTTTAAAATGACATATTTATGAAAAAAAATTAATACATACCTTTACATAATAATAAATCACGCCACTTTATTGTGTGAAAAAAAAGTTAATTGACTTGTAAAAAATGATTATAAAAATATAATCTCTTTGATAGTCTAATTTGGTTCTATCACATCATCTTGATTAAGCAACCCATTATTTTTAAGCAAATCATTAAAAAGTTCAGTATATGTGAATTATTTCATTGCAAACTTATTTTTGATAAGTTATAATTCTTAAATATGTAAAATGTAAACCTAGGTCTTGAAGGTATAAAATTTACCAAAAACACATAACCAAATTTGTATAATAAATCAAATTTGAAAATTAACTAAATTTCGTACCATTAAATTTATTTTACCTAATTTCATTACTGGATTTGTATGTATATTTTTAGAACTGATTTTTTTTGGATTAAGTTAACTAGTTGTTCCATTGTTTTGTTATAATTTTTTTTGGGTTACTTGAGGGTTTTCAAAATTGACGTGACATGCCCATTTTGCTTCAAATGTCATGTTGATGTTTGTCTTTATGTGTCCATTGCATCTATTAGGACGAACACAATAAAATTCTTGGTCACACTTGGGTTACCCCCGTTATGATTGGTGACCAAAAAAGGATTTCGGTCACCAATACTGCACTGACTGAAAAAAATTTATCACCATCTTTATAGTGTGTCATTATGGCCTTGCCATTTACATTAAAAAATATTTTGAAGCAAAAGAAGAATTATGGGGATTCTAATATTTCACCATGCAAAAAATAATCTTCAAAAAAAATCCTTCAAAAAAAACCAAACTCCTTCAAAATGTCACAACTCTATCATTAATCCCAAGTTTTAACACAAGCCAAAATATCATCTTTCAAAAATCCTCATATAAAAATAGACCTACTACATGGGGGTCAAAATCCATTAAGTTACCATATTCTATAATGAATTTAAACATAATATCTTCACATTGGTAGGTAAAGCCCAAAAAATGAAAACCAAAACAAAAGTTTACAAAGTGAATGCCTTGTAAAGTTTGCATTAAGAAATGTTGCTTTGAATGAATTTTCATTATTTGATGTCTATCAATTGTGAAAGCATTTATTGAAGCAAATTATCAATGATAAGTTAAACCATTCATAATTTAAAAAAGAAGAAATAGATGGGCAATGCTTGTGTAAAATTGTAAATGACCATTGTATCCTATGTTTACAAGAAACCCACCATCATTATAAAACATAAATCTAAACAAAAATTTCAAAATTGTAAAGAGGATGGATTCACAAATCTCAAATTTGATTACACATGATAACATGATTCACTTACAAAATTGGGATTTATAAAATTCGCAAGTTCAAAACATGTCATTTTTGAAAGATCATGCAAATTGCACCGTGTTCTATATTTAACAGCTACAAACTATCTATAGCTGCCTTCAATAACAATCTTCAAGAGAAGTCTAATTGTATGGAGGCCCTATTAATGTGCACATGATGTGTTGAATAGTTCTTCATGTCTTTAGATTTGGGTCGTACATGTCATGGATTAGTTTCCTAGATAACATTTTGATTGAATTGTCCACAAAATATTTTGCATCCCAATCATCACCCCATATGACATTTGCCAACTAACCCATTGAATATGCTTTACACCTCAAAATTGTGGTGTGTTGCTTGGCCATTTGTTGAGGAGAATTTGTAATTCTTGATTCGTTGTAAATAAAAAACAATTTTAATGCAACCCACCAACGCATTTTTTGTGTTGGTGGCATCTTGCTCCTTTGCAAACCCATATGATGATGGTGTCACCTTTTGCAAGTGCTCAGTTTCACCCTAATTGCACATGCCTATGTACATAACATTTGGTTTGTTTGTTAGAAAATGCAACATAATGTTGTCCTTAGATAAGTCGTTGTGCAAAATTCCACAATAATGTATTGTATTCATAATGTTTATGAATGCCCATGCCAACTTCACATGATTTCGCCTAAAGGCAACAAGTCATGTTTGCCCTTCTATATCCAACCCCCACTTGCTACAATAAGGCATGATTATCAGTAATGGGGGAATATTTTGTGTTGTAATTCAACATTTTTCAAAAAGTTTTCCCATCCCACCACAATGTGTATGCCTCCATGGTCTCTATGTGCATGGCAAGGAATTTGATGACACTTGGATGTTCACGCAAGCATGCCAATGCTTTCACTAATCATTGCTTATGTGTTTTTTGCTTGCCATTTGTTTTCAGTGTCTTTTTCACCAACTCAATCGTGCTTTGGATGTGATCGAATCTTTTGATTTACACCTTGCGCACCACACCATAATCACCCTGATTATCTCCACTTGATAATGGGAGCACATTTGTTGTGTTTGGAATCCATAACACACCACGGTTTCCAATTGGGCTAGAGGGTTTTGAATGCCTTCTTTCATCCATGGTGTAAGCTTCGCTTCTTCTTTAACCAATTCTTCAAAAATTTGGCCCACCATGAAATTTTCTCCCACAAGTTCACCACCTTTGTGGTGCAATGTACCTTGTCCTTTTATGGACAAAGGACATCAAACTATTATAACAAGTTTGTGGCTGAATTCAAAATTTTGCACTCAAACCATTCTAGAAAACCCTCAGAATTTTGAAGCTTGGTGTATTGCAAGGATTCAATTATTCATAAAAAAAATGTACGAACCTATGAATGAACGAACTTCACATGATTTTCATTATTAATTTGTCACATGCTAAATTTGTGATGATAAGCGATCTTCAAGTTGAAGACCAAGCCAACTTGACATTGAAGGAGATTAGCAAAGGGCCACGTTAAAAAAATGATGTTGTTTTTGCATTATTAATTGTAATATCTCCTCACATGATCGTAATGCTCAACAAGATAGATAATGTTCTTGGGTTGAATGCAATTTTGAATGAAGAACCCATTGGGTTAGGAAATCGTGCTAATCAATAATGTGGTATTAATATTGGGGAAAATAGTAGTAAAAGAAATAATAAATTGTAGCAGTAGGGGTGAGGTGGAATTTGCCACTAAATGCAAATATGTACATTGTATAGTAAACTCAATATTGTACAAAATTAATATTTACACAACAACATGGGCAAACAAGTTGTTTCCCCTTAGAGTTTGTCATAATTAATGTAAATTTAGTTAATTATAATCGTATGTAAACTTTTACAATTCAAAAATGAATTGGATGATTGGGTATGGCCCATAATTTTTGAATATTGAGCCTCACTGATGACAATGTGATTGGAATGAATGGAAAACATATAATTATAATTATATAGGTGTGTTACAAAATTGTATAAAATTTCTCTCCCGACAAGGAAGGATTGTTTTTTATTTTTCCATTTGTTTCCAACATGTTCCATTCATGTTCCCAATGGGTTCCCATTAGTAACCCCATTTTTTAATGAAGGGATCACACAAGATGGTGACTGAAAGGGCTTCGGTCGCCATAAGGGGGGGGGCATAGCGGAAAAGGATAAAAAAACGGGGGCTGGGGGAGGGGAAAGACATTATGGCAACCAAAAGGTTCTCAGTCGCCACACCCATGTGGTGATTGAAAACCTTTCGATCGCCATGTGATTATGGTGATCGAAAACCTTTTGGTCACCATGCGACTAAGTGATCAAAAATTGCGATTGCAATGTGGGGGTGGCAATTTAAAACCTTTCAGTTGCCACATGTGGGTGGCAACTGAATTTTTTTTGGTTGCCATAGTTACGTGGCCATTGAATTTGATTGCCACTCGATGGCACTAACTAAATTTGATCGCCATCAAACGGTAGTTATGTATTTCGGTCGTCGCAAATGGATTTGTAGCATTTTCAGTTGCCATCTAAGAATTGTCAAATGGTGACCAAATTTGTTTTCATCATTTAATGGAGACTAATTTTGGAAGAGGTTTTTAGAGGGTATATGAGTTTTTAAATACAATCCATGATTCATTTTTTAACACCTCTATTCTCATTTGGGTTTTGTGTCTTTGGTTCCCTTCTTACAACCATCGTGTGGAACCTTGGGTGGGTTGAGGTGATCAATTCTTTAGTGAAGGGTTATCTTTTTTGTATTTTTTGAAAATTTTGGAACACATTCAATCTTGACTTTTCAAGATTCTAATTGTTTTGAACAATTAATGCTTGGAAAGACTTTGGGTTTTTTGTCATCCAAAATTTGAACAATGTCATTGAGTGGACTATCAAGCAAACAACCATCGAGTAGTCAATCTAACCAAAACATTGAAACAAGTTCTCCCACACATCATTTGGGACTTACCCCCCCCAACTTTTAAGTGGGCCACCTTCAACCATGCACAAACAAAGGGTTGCAGAAGTATCCAGTGGGCAAAACACTTCATTGACACAAACCCAAAAGTGTCAAAAGCTTGAAGACAATGATCTTAAACAAATTGCCACACATGATTCCAGGAAATTGTCATGACATTTTTTATGGAACACATAATGGCATATCTTGACAGTGCTTTCGTAAGTAAGCAAAAAAACTAGTATGGAGAAGTATAAATAGGTCATGGAGCATAAGTTTTTAGTAGACCTAACACGTTTGACACACAAATAAATGTGTCGATGGATGAAGTACGAACCTATGAATGAATGAATGTCATACAAATTTCGCATCTTTAATAAATTTGTGTTTCAAACGTGTTTTGAATGCATGATATTAATGTGCAAAACATAAGAATTACAATTTAATGAATTTTGCATGATGTCCAATACTAAACCATGAGATGTTAAATGTAAGATGATGGTGAACCCCTACCTGATCTTTGATCCCATCATGTTGTATCAAGTATGCTCTAGATTTAGACCGTATTCAAACTTGTTGGTTCTTGGGTTATACCACCCCCAAAACATTTGATAAAACTAATAATGTTATGTATCGGTCATTAACAAATACAACAATTCACATGCCTTTTGAATCATGGATTCGTCATATTGTCATTCACCATATTGATTCCCCCATGTAATAACAAACATGTTAACATTCCAAATTGATTTCATGTTTGCACCCATGCTTGTGGCCTATTGGGTGTGGTGTGTTAAACCTATTGTACTCCCAATGTTGTGGCATGGCCATTCAAAAATTGAATTGTTCATATAGGCGCTAATGAAATGGGGCCCTACATTGTGGACATCTCTTCCCTTGCCACCATCAAAGTGATTAGGCATTCCGGATGGTACATGTGTTGGCAAGTGCCCAAAATCCATGCATTTTTTGGTCCAAATGGGGAACAACAAATAAAACATAGTTCCCCATTTTGAAGTGTGGGTCACAAGATTTCCCTTGTTTTTTCTAACAAGATGGTGACATATTCCTAATCGACTTTGGGATGTGTCACCCAATCTATGCTTGCATTCTTTTGCATTCTTGGTAAATTGTCAGGAAACATTTTGGATATCCTTAACCATGATGTCAAACCATGTGATTGGAATTTCCCATCTTCATGGTATTTTGCTTGCAATCTTACAAGCTTTGCTTCCGTTTACATAGCTCAAAATGCTACCAAAATACATGCAAGATGCATGTGGTTCAAATTTTGTTTGGTTGTTTTCACAAATGTTTGAACATCTCTTCAATATTGTTCCTTCATGTCAATCAACGTTTGATGGTAGTCTTCAATGTCTTCCACGAAATTCAAGCATTCCTCTTCCACCTCAGTGGCCCTTGGGAGTGCCTCTTGTAGTGCCTATTATTAAATGGTAGCATCTTATTCTTGCCTAAGACACTTTGTTTGGCATGAAACTAATTCTTCACATAGTGCATTGCACTTCGATGTCACCTTTTAAATTTGTATCTCCATTATGCCCATTTGCCCTTATAATGCCTCTAGAACATGTTCTGCAATGTTAGTTTGTTTTATGGAAGATAATATGCTAGCATCATGTGCCAATTGCCCTTGACCATTTGTCGTGTCAAATGGCATGTAAGATGCTATTTAAACCTTAATATCCAATTGTTTTGCATGCCATGGGGTTGTCCATACTCAATGGTGATTGAGGGGGACTTTGTTCCCAAGGGCATTAAACAATTTGGTTGTTCATCACAACATCCAAATCTTGAGTACAAGAAGTACTTAGTGTTGTTTCTTTGGGAATAACCGGTAGTAGTGGTACCGGTTGAAAAAAGAAAGGGGGAATGACAGGGGCAAATCAAAAATGAACTCGGGGCCTCCTTATAAAAACTAAAGGAAATGTTGTAGGAGGTATGTGAGTTTCTGGAGGAGTTGATGGATTTGCCTTCGCAGATCTATCTGGTCAATATAGAGGCAAATTGCTAGTTCAGTTGCTTGGAACAGTCCTCCAATCAACTTGAACCCCAATCATCACCTCCGCATAAACCATTTGTGCCATAGTCAAAGGCACTTGGTTTCTAGGGAAAAAATGGTTCCCTATCATGGCCATGTAAACCTCCAACATGCATGCCTTCATATGTTCAACTTGTATATTGGGCAAAATTATTTTCTTATGGGTCTCATGCTTAGAAAGTGGCCACTTCTTGTGAATGTGGCACCACCTCACATATTGCAAACATAAAGTGTATGACCAAGGCTCGAAAGGTTTTACTATCCAACATTTGCTACAATGGTTACGTCTTCAAGTACTTTAAGCTCTACCTTGTGTTGTTTTCCATTTGCACCATGGCCCTTGGCCACTTTCCTTTGGTCTGCATCATTCACCAATATACCCACCATTTGTTAATAAATAGGTAAACGTAAGTTAAGGTTAAGGAAAAATTATGGTTAAGGGTGGGGTAAATTAAAATTAAGTTCAGAAAAAATGTATAATAAATCGGTATGGGGTCCTTTGAAAGGTTCAACATTCAAGTCCAACACACAACTATTTTCATAATGGGCATCATGAAATTAAAAGCCTTCCAAAGAACTTTCACTCTCTTCTAAGTTTATGGCACTGACTACAAGCAAAACAAACAAAGTCTTCACATGTAAGGAATAAAATACAAGAAATGACAAAAGTGTGGGTCTTATAATGGACCCACACATGTCTAAAGCCCTAGGACTAGGCCCATGCCTATTTCGATCACCTTTGATCACCATGAAATGATGATATGGCACTGGGGCTGATCCAGCAACCTAGATTTTCTAGTGACCAAAAAGTGGTTTTGTCGCCACTGAACCACTATATAGTTGGCAATCAAAATAGGTTCAGCTGCCATCAATTAGCCAATTTCGATTGCCTTTGGTCACCAATGGGACAATTGGTGATTGAAAATTTTTAATCAGAGATTGTATAATTTTCAATTGGTCACCAAATTTTTTTCAATCACCTTAAAACTTGAGAAATGGCCACCAAATTTTTTTGGTCATTGGCTATTCACATAGCCCATTGGTGATTGAAAAAACTTGGTTGCCATTTGATGATGTTTGACAGCCACATGCGGTTGGTACATGGGAACGTTGTCAGATGGTGACCAAATGTTTTCGGTCACCAAATTTTTTGGGTGCTTGTAGTTTTGGGGTACCCCTAATTTAACCTATATAAGGAGGTTTATATTCTATTTTTTCCTCCTTTTATTTTTTACGTGTACGACTTTGGATGTTTTGAATAATTGGTGTGTAACATTTTAAAGAAAAGGGAGAGGGGACTCCATGCACTTTTTTTTGTTATTTTTGTCATTCCAATTTTTTTTGCAAAATGAAATATGTTGAGTAATCAAGTTGAAGGAGAGATAATTGAGCCAATAATGAATGGGATGACCACACCATCATGACTTAGGTTTATGAAAGGGTAGATGTCATATATTTCCTAAGCCAAGAAGGCCAATATGATGTGGATATTTTTTGATTATTGGAAGACTTATTGTATAAGGACATACCATTGACATTATATGTTAGAACTATGAATGTAATGGACAGGGAGAGTGTGTTCATAGCCTAGGATCATAATGGCATTGGTGTCAAATATCTTCCATGTGTGTTTGAAAGAATTTATGTTTTGGATGTTTCCAATTTGCTTGAAGATTTGTTGTACAAAAACATCCCAACACAATTTCATGTTTACGACACACAAGATTATTTTGACAAAATATGACATTTGTTAATTTTTAGGTTGAAATCATAAATAAAAAATGAATAAACATCTTTGCCACTTGAAGATCTATTTAGAAACCATTGGAAATACCATTTTGATAATGTATTATCAGGGTTTCATCTTTTGATAAATATTGTAAGTAATTTGGTTCAAGTAAATTAAATATATTTTCTTTTTACAAAATTTTCATTTTTCTTATTACAATAATTATAGCTAAATTTTCTTTTTTTTTTACCTCGCAAATAATTATGAATGCCCTTGGGATTGAAAATTTCCAATTTGAATTATGGATATGAAATTGTCTTATATGAAATACACCAATTTCAAAATAGGGTCCCAAACTAGATGGTTACAATTTTATTACTAAATAAATATATAGGTGGAAGAAGATATGTTTATGCCACCATTTGGATTTGCATAAAAATTTCAACCTATGTGTAAGAATTGCAAAATGCCAAATGCTTATGATTGTGAAGCCCTTGTGATTCTTGGCCTAGGAGGATAACTAGATTTGGATGTTGGGGTTAAAGTTCATGGTAATCACTATCATTTGGGGCTTCAATTGCCTCATTGAGAATGTTGGTGTCATCGTCATCATCATCATCATCATCATCATCATTACGCCTTTCGTTCGCTTTTGAAGTGTCTATCCCATGCAAGGTTGTGATGATATTTTGCCTTGAATGTTTTGTCACAATTCCTTTGGTGGGGCGTTGTCCCTCAATATCCAAAATTCCATCATCATTGTATGGTCATTCATAATTACGTTCACCTACAAAAGCAATTGTTGCTTAAATAGTGGGCTTTTTTTCCTTCGAGTAACTTGACATGTGGACAAGTCTTCAATAAGTGGTTGAAGACAATTCATGGGAGTTGCCACAACGATTAATCTTGACCCCACATCAACTTCAGGTATTGGGGCTCTTGGACGCCGTGGGTATTGGCTAATTGGTGCATGTTCAAAATCTGAATCACCTTTTGTTAACTTCTTAAGTCTTGCAACTTTAGGACTTGAAGGACTTGAATCCACAACTTGGGGTTCACTTGTGTTAATGATTGTACATAGGCCCACATTTGGCTCCAATGTAATATCCCCAATATCATCAATTACAATATTGGGAGGATTAATGAGTGGGTCCATTTGTATGTTTGAAGTGTTATTTAGTGTCTATTGTGTTTTTGACCTTAGAATGATGATTCAAGTTAATGGTGTGTTCGCATTAATTAGGGGGTCCACTTCCATGGAATTCATTGATTGCATGGATGTGTTTTGATTTAGGGTCGTTGGAGCATGTATAGCTTGGGGGGGGTGCATCAGACACTTGAACATCATCATCTAATAATGGCATGTTCGAATTTGCATTACCATTGGTAGACCCTTGAACCTAGCAAATCCTTAGATTAGATAACAATCTTGAAAATGGAATCTTGTCATCAGAGAGAATTCAAAGGGTTCATGTTCAATTTCATATTCATCCAGTTCATCTGACACTATGGGATCCTCACTTGATGAATCATTTTCATCTACACTTTCATCAACATTGAACATCGAATATTTAGACAACATATTTTTCTCATACAATGTCATGGGGTTAGTGTTAAGTTATTCTCACAAGAACTTGTTATTAGTGTATATATACACTAAGTTTTTTGCTTGATTCAATGTTAACTAATTTCGCACTTTGCTATGGACAAATGAATATAAATTCTAATTTTAGTCACACAATGATGCGAACACATTTGGGGCAAAATGTGACAGGTGATGGGTGTAAATGTGCGTCCACTAGCTCCAATTAAATCCCACCATTCATGTGGGAGCAAGTTTAGGTCTTTCATTAGGGGGGTGTCACAAAATGGACTTTGAATTTTGACAAAATTTTAAAAATCTTTTAAATCTAGGCCATAGGTAGTTAGGGCATGAGCTGGTTTTTTGCAAAACTCTGTTTAAGGCCTCTTCGGCATTTGCATCATCATGTATGTGAACTTCACCCCGCAAGTATGGATTAAAAAGGGCCCTTACATAATGTAGATTGATTGTCAACATCTTCCACCTCTAATAAAATTGATCTTCAATCACATCTACAAGGTTTGATGACAATTCAAATAGTGGATCTTGTGATGATAAAACATGTCACTCCAATGTTTCATGATAAGCCACGCCCTCCCCATGCAAGGTTGTTTGCCATCAAATGCCTTCAATGACACTAAAACTAGTTCCACCATGTACATAAAGTTGACACAAGTATCCCAAAATTCGTCCCTCCTTACATTAGTTTGAATAGTTCTTGCCTTGGTGAGTGACTTTTGACAATGATCACCATGTAATCTGTTGACAAAAATTGTCCAATCCGGATTGGTAATAGTTTGCTCAATGGTAGGTTTGAACTTGAACAACCTTTCAACCATTAAAATAATTGTTCCAAACCGTGTTTTGGTGGGGTGTAGCAATATTAGGTTGGTCTCATAATGACAAAAGATTACTAGTGGCGCATGGTGTTGTCATATGAAAGAAACAATAACTTTCGCCTTTTTCACAATTCATTTCGCCCATGTTATTTTCCCCCCATCTTCCAATAGCAAGTCCAAATAATGGGTAATATAACTTTGAGAATAAAAACTTGGAAAACGACATATTAAAAGGTTAGCTGCACTTTTCATGCTAGAAGCATTGTTTGTATAAATTTGTACAATGTTGTCGATTCCAATGGTTTTAATGTCTCCAACCAATGCATTACATATGTAATGGGCATCCTTTTGCTCCCCAATTGTGTCAATGGAACCTATGAATACATCACCACTTGGACAAGCAAACATTACATTCAATAATGGACATTATGCAATGTTGTCCCAACCATCATAACAAATGGTTGTTCCATATTTGTGAATTGAATTCCATGTCCTCTCGGTTACTTGTTTGGACACATCCACCTTGGATTGTTTTAACAAATTTGTGTGCAATCCATGGAATGACAAGAGTTTGTAGTAGGTTCCATATTTGGAGGTTTTTTTCATAGTTTTTATGAACATTAGGTGTCACACAACATTGAAGGGGATGTTCACTTCATAAAAGAAAGTTGCCCACTTCTTGTCTAAATTTTGTTTTTGGGCTAAATTTAATCCCTTAGGCAATATAACCTATCAAAAGGTTCAAATGTTGTTATTTGTGGATCTATTAGGACCTTTTGTGTTGTTTTTAAGGGGGGTGAAGTTTTTAGCCCTTTCCATTTGAAATGTCGAAACGAATTTTCCTTTCATTGAAAGGTTTAACATTTCCATGGCCATGTTTTTTGTTTGCCCATCTGAAATATGGGTTGGTACTCCCATGTCATTTAGTGATGGAGGGACAAGTCCACCACATCAAGGAAATAATGCCTTCACCCATGGATGTGCTTTTGAACACATTGCAACTCTAGTTTGCCGATTGCCATCATATTAATAGCTCAAATGGAAGATTATTCTATCCTTGCAATATGAAATAACATTGCCACAAAACTTGCATTCCACCTTCGTTAGCTTGTCTTTTGGCATCAAATACCATGAACTTCACATGTTTCACCTTGCCTCCATTGATAAAACATTGCACACAAGAACAATAGGCTTGATTAATATAATTAAAGTATTCAACAATAATATCGAATTTCACCTTTAGAGCTACAATTGAAATTCAGCACCAATTGCAAATGCAATATTTGAAAATTCAATATCTGAAATTCAAACACCCATAAAGGTTTCACCCCTCCCTTCAAAGGTATATGGCAATGGTTGGTGTTAAACAACACAAGGCCCACACACCTCAAAGGAGGAAATGAGTATTGACATGTAATGTTTACATTTTATTAACAAGCACACCAAATTTTGTCACCAAATCAAAATTTTCGAAAGTCCCTTTGGCCTAGGTTGACCTAGGCTGACCTTATATTGATGTGATGCAAGGATGTGTCTATGTCCAGATGTGTTCGTTGTGTCATGACGGACACACAAACATCGTGATAACCCTGGGTTATTTAAAACCTTCAATTTTAGTATGTATCTAGGGTTTTCTAATCTAAAGTGAATAAAGTTTTATATACTTTTTATTGAAAGAAATTGTCCCTTCCAATTGTTGTTGGAAATATTTTTTTCATTGTTAGGTTTTTTTGAATTTGTATTTGCTTCAAATATGTGTTTATTGCTATTTTCCTATTATGTTGATAGGAAAAATACTTAAGTTGTTTGCTCTTCTATGTTACAAAAATAGATGTTATCTTCTATTTTTACATATTTTTACAACAAAAGTTGGTACTTCACTAGGTAGCCTTAATTGACATTAGGGATGTAGGTCCTTTAAGCATGCATGTAGGCCTCCCTCCCCTAAACAAGTAGGTCACTTGTAAGTGTTAGGGCATGCACAAAGTGTCATAAGAAGGAATTGAACCCCTCACATCCATAGTGCTAAATAAAACATTAACTATCCAACCACCACTTCATGTAATAACAAATAAAATTATTGCAAAAAATAAAGACACATGTTCATTTTGAATTTCACACTATTATTAACATATTACTTATGCATCATGAATTTTATATATCTACTTACTTACCTCCCTATTACCTACTCTAACCTACCTACCTACATGCTCAAAAGGCCTACACACTTACGATTGGCACATATATACATAAGTAGAATTCTCAATGACTAAAATCTAACACATATAATATATAACAAACCACATCACCCATCGACTAACTAAAATTAATCACACCAAACATTGATGCCAAGTAGGCTAATATAATCCATGTGTAATTGACATTGTTTGATTTGATTAAAATTTTTAATAAACATAGTCCAATAAAATATGCCCTCTTTTTGGAAGGAACAAAACGGACCAAAAAATCTATCTAATCATTTTGGAGAAATAATCAAATCGTGTCAATCATTGTAATCACAATGCTAAAAGCATATGATTTTGTAATAATGGTAGGAAGATATAATAGTAATAGGTAGTCAATCCATGCATTAGTGGGAACTTATTGGTTACTATTTTTGGATTGTGTTTTGAAGGGAATTTTTTGAGAACTTCTTTTGCACCTTGTGGATTTTGACATTATTAGTTTATTATTGTTTAAAAAAGATTTTGAACGCTTTTTTGAAGCTTTAATATTAAGAGTTTGGAGATGCAATTGTACATCAATATTCTTTTGTATTTGTAGAGGTATTGTACAAGTCTGTTGCAACAACTAATACCTATTAATATTGATTGTAAGTGTTTGTAATCAATTTTGAATGTAGTTTGTAATTTTAGAACATGTTGTTGAAACATTTTTAAAAAACTAATCAAGAATTCAAAGATACCATTGACAACTTGTTTACAAGGTCTTCAAGGAATTTATCCATTTTTCCAGTGTCAAGATCCAACCCAAAAGGTGTTCAAAGAAGTTTTGACCAATCTTCCAAGTTGGTTCCCATTTCCTTTTGCTTCTTTGTTCACTTTAGTTTCGGGATTTTCCTAGAGCATTGGTAAGCTACGCTTTTATTCTAAATGGTTTCAAGCTAAGAGATGATAAGGAATAAATCCAAAAAGTGGACCACATTGGTGAGGTTCTTTTCTTCTCCAAATATTATAAAACATGTGTCATGTGCATACTAGGTGAATGTTTGTTGCTTGACCCTACCTAGGTGTTTTATGCCTTTACTTCCCATTGTACTTTCTCCCATCTTCACCATGGTGTTGAGAATTTTGCCAACTATGATTAAAGAGGTAAGGGGCGAATGGGCTCCTTGCTTCATGCGCCTTTGAATCTTAAAAGGTTTAAAGATTGCCCCAATAATACACACCAAAACCTCATCTTCTTGGAGGAATAACTTGACCGTCTCCACAAATTCCTTGGCCATGCCTAGTTTTTCTATTCTTCAAAGAGAAAGTCCTAGTTCGCTTCATCAAAGGCTTAGCAAAGTCGAGATTGAGAAAGACTAGAGGCTGATTATATTTTCTTGCCTAATTGATAATCTTTTTGTGTATGAAGCAAGGAACATAAAAAAAGGAACATCCTTTAATCTTCATCAATTACTTCCATCAAGATTGGTTGTAAACATACATATAGGAGGGTCCTAGCAAATAATTTGTATGCTACCTTTAACAAGGTAATTGGTCTCGAGATTTGAAAATCAGGATTATGAGATTCCTTCACATGGTAGCTTCCTCTCACCAATAGTTTTTTGAATCGTTTCTTTATTCTTTATCAACATCATCATCACATGTAGAGCAACCTCAACATCATCATCACATGTAGAAAAGAGAGCAGAATTTTTAAAGCTACATGAAAAAAGAAAAGAAAAAGTGAGCTCTTTATGGAAGAGAAGAGTAGCCCTCTCAGCCTTCCATGTTTTGGGTCCTAGCTACTGCCCTTGTCCCTAAGCACCTCGAATCATGGAAGGGTCTCTAAGGCTATCATTCTTCTATACAGAATGATCCACCCTAATCTCATCTCACAAGTCTAAATGCCAAATTATTAACAATATATCAATATATATATATATTCTGGGTTTGAGCATTTGATGAAACCAAAACGAGCTTCTATTTTGAAGAAGAAGATAACAAGTCCACCACCTTCCCATAGGTGATTAACTATATTTTCTTAGGCAAGGGGTCAAGGTGAGTGTGACAAGCCTTATATATATGTGGGCCTCCAAGTAAAGTTGGGGTTTTGGGTTTTGGCTCAAAAAGAGAGAAAGCTGAGAGAGATGGGTGATGGTTTTTAGGCTAATAATTGGGCTCAAAATTTTCGGTCTTGAAAGCTGAGATTATAATAATAGCACATGGAGTGTATGACCCATGAACATGACCCTAAAACTGATTGACATTGGTGGCCTTGTCCATGTTGTCGATGTTTTTCTCTTTGCAATGAATTCTTTCATTTGTGACAATTTTTGGCCTTGCCTACCAAGGCAAGAAGGATATTGTGTTTAGATTCATTACAGAGTATAGTAGCTTAAGAGATTTTGGCCCCTAGGTAGTAGGTCTATTTTTTTAGGAGGATTTTTGAAAGATGATATTTTGGCTTGAGTTGACACTTGAGATTAGTTATAGAGTTATGATATGTTGAAGGATTTTGGTTTCTTTTAGAGGATTTTTTTTGAAGGTTATATTTTGGCATGGTGAAATATTTGAATTTCCATAATTCTTTTTTTTGGGGGTTAAGATAAATTTTAATGTAAATGGCAAGGCCAGAGTGTGACACACCCCTTGTTTATAAAAGAGTTCGACATTTGCATTAAAAGAAAATGGAAGACCTAAAGAGCAAAGCAAGCAGCTCCCATAAATAGATAGATAGATACAAGCCAAGCTCGAATGTAGAAGAAGGACGGTGGTGGTGGTGTTGAGTCAAATTTGATACCTCTATATTCGGAGATGTGATGGAACCGTTAAGTCTGGGAATGTGGGTGGTAGTGCCACTTTCTATGGCTTTTTGCTTTGCCTTTGCATGTGTGCTAATAAGTTTTATCTGCTCGTGTATGGGCTGCTGGGAGGGAAGGAGCTGCGGACCGCTTCTTGTGCCTTGAATCCTTCAACACATCTTCTCCACTAACTGGGCCGGTCCCCCTTTACTTTACTTACATTCCATTCGCTTGTCTGGCATGCTGCTATTCTCGGGAAGAAGAAACAAGTGCTCTCTGGTTGCAGTGCACAAATTAAGGGCGACCTTTGTCTGTCTGCCACTTGAAATGGGTATAATAATAATAATAATAATAATATTATTATTATTATGTTACAAGTCCTTTTGTGGGACCAGCTCTCTGGATCTCCGGGCCATCAAAATTTATTCATTCTCAAGTTGGAGTTTGAGCTCTGAGAACTATCAATTTTAGAGGTACTTATGTGCTTGCTTAATTGCTTGCTTACTTGCTTATCACACCTATTTAATAACTGACTCAGAGATTTGCAAAACAGATCTTACATCGGTAATCTTAGTAATATAGTTTAGAGTTTATACCTGCAGTTGTAACAGTATAGGAATTTGAGAATTTGGATTCTCAGGAGATTGATGCTGGTTATTTTATTGTTGTTATTTAGTTGGAACTCGGGATGCTCATGGTTCTCACACATGTTGCAAAAACAAAACTGGTCAAAACTTTCTTTGTTGGGGCATGTTGCCAAGTTTTTCCTTCATTCGGGGAGCAAAGAAGAAATAATAAATGGGTAAGCAAGCATTCTTAGCTCCATTTGATTTGGCTCATCATCAAAACCAAAAATTAACTCCTCAAGGTCAGAGAGTGGAGAGTGGAGGAGGACACCAAAATGGTCTGCTGCGCCCACAGTCTGTCCTACTACAGTTCCTTAAGCCATAAAAACTGACACCCATTATATGTCATACCTTCTCTCCCACTTTTGCAATGTTTCATTCAGGTTTCTTAACTTATGTTGCAACTCCTTTTTTTTTTTTGGGAGCTTGGGCAATGTCTGACAACTCCAACATTCAAAATTATTAACTCATGTTACAAACAATGGAACATGCAAGGAGAGAGGCTGAGATTATACAAGGTGTTTGAAATTGTCACAAAGATTGCCTTTTTCAAATCTAGATAGATAGATATGCCCATTGAATGTGCATATTTGATTATTCATTTCTATTTCATCCTTGGACAAATTGGCACAATTTTTTTTGGTTTCACAAACCTCATATGGATGGATGCCTTCTATTTGCACTAGAGCTCTTTTCCATCAATGAAGCATGGTAGCCCACTCAAGTTTTTCAAAAAAACATTTAGATGAGTGATGAATTTTGTGGTCATTTCCATTGTATGGCTGTTGGGAATATTGCCCCATTCTGGGGTTGGAAATTGCATGCCCAAAAAGATTTGCATGAGCGACAAGATTTGTGCTCATTCAACAATTATATGGCTATACCAATGACCCATCATCACCCATCATCACCCTTGGGGTCTTGTTAAGAATATTGCATGCCCAATAAATGGTTAACATGCATAATTGGAAAATGTTTCTTTAGTGTAATCCACATGATCCTAGGTCAGTGTTTTTTTCCAATTTTGTGATGTTGCTCAATTGCCAATCATCCATAAGAACATTTAGCCAAATTTGGCAACATTCAATGAAAAAATAATCTTCAGCACCCTTTCATGGTGTAGGCAATTCTGGTGGAATATTTTAAAAACTTTTCACTTTTTTTACATAATTTATTAAAAAAAATTACAAATAGAAAAGTCATTTTAGTAAATATTTTTCTCATTTTAAAAATCACTGCCCTAGATGTAGGGATACCAAACTTTCACTTGTTTCTAAGTGTATAAGTCTATTTGTGTGAAGATTTCATACCTATCCACAATATCCCCTTTCAAACCTACCACAAATCGATTTTTTTCTCTTTGCAAACTTCCTTTCTTTTCCACACTTTTTCTCCTTTGGAATGGGTTCTTTTCTTTTTATCTCCTTTCTTTCTTTAGAATAGGTGAACCATTTGTTTCCCCACCCTCACCCCTCCAACCTCCCTTCCTTTTGTAATGTATGAACATATTTTTCATTTCCCCTTTTCAAACTCTTTTCCCTTTGGAATGGGTGAAGAATTTTCCTTGGTTCTCCAGCCTTTCTCCCCTAATTCAGTGAAAAAAATAAATTATATATTCATATAGATAAATAGAAATCATTTTGAGTTATATAAGAAGAAATGCTTGTTGTGAAATTTCATCATTTGATCAATTTCATCCATGTGGTAGGTTACACACACGATCTTAAAATTAACACCTATTGTATGATTAATTAGTGTTATCCCTTTTGCCCATTCATGTTAAGTTTATGTTATTGTTCAATTTCATTGATCATGAAGTTGAGTATCATACATGTTGTCAAAATTCATTTCGCTCACGTGATTAACTCTCATTTGTGTTTTCATCTAAGAACCTAATAATTTCATCACATTCATGAACTTTTTATCTATATTGCTAATTAGTGGTGTGATAACTTTCCATCATGAACATTTTACATTCATACACCCATAATATAGTTCATTTGCATTGAAATTTTCATCCAAAACATTTGGTTTATTGATGTGTTCACATTTCATCCATCTATGGATAATTGCATCTTTCTTACTAGTTTTATCCATGAGTAGGTAATGTTTCCTCAATGTGGTACCAATGTTTACCATTTTTCAATTTTGTGATGTAATCAAAGTGGTGGTCATCCATAAGCCGATATAGACAATTAACAAAATATGAAAAAAACTTATATATTTTTGGCTACTTACTTGAACCATGTATATACACTTAGTGATTTTTAAAGATAATTTTGATTTTGATTTTTTAAAAACTTGGTGATTTTTTTAAAAAAATCGTTAAATTTCTGACAAAAAATTCACAGTAGTGCAAAATTTCACACAACAAAAAACAATTTGTATGACACACTTCATTTTTAACATTTATTTGAAATTATTCTCCATCCATGTTGATGATTTCAAGTATGGAAGAACATTTTATCTCTTTTTCCTTCACACCCTACCCTTTTCCAACTTTTTCTTTATTTCTTTTCCTTTTCTCTTCTCCCCCCCCCCCGCCCCCCTTTCCTCCCTCCCCCACTTGCTTCATTCTATCCCTCCCTTTCATTTTTCCTTTTTCTACAATTGATTTTCCACAATCTTCATTCAATTTCCGAAAAATAAAATAAAATTCTCCCAACAATCATCTTCATCCAAATTATTTAATTTCCACTTGAGAACTAAAGGGTTATATGTATATTATCTTATAAACCACTTAGAACCTCCAAGTGGTTTTCCTTTCCATCCCCAAAGAAAAAACAATGGAAAGGAAAGAGGGTACACACGTTGTCATCTTTAAATTCTTCAAGGGCTCCACATTGTTGTGCCACTACTAGATGTCAAACCGACATAAGGTTGAAATATTAATATATTTTCATTTGTTCTTTTGAGTCTTACAATATCTCAAAAAAATTTCATAGTCATATAACTTTTTTTTTTTTTCATGAAATCATTTTCAGTTTCATTAATTTTATAACATGAAATTCAATCTTCAACTATTAAAAACAATAAAGAAAATGTACAAGACACACATTGCTATTTTTATAATATTATTTTTTCAAATATGTTATAGAGATCAATAAATAAATATTAGCAATCTCAACCGATGGTTTTATTTTTGATGGGAACACATGCAAAAAGGAGAAAAGGGACCAAAAAAAAACCCCCAACCTCCGTAAATATAGAACCAATCTATGTACTAGATATAAGTAAAACTATGGGGTTGGCAAAAAAGCTCTCAATTTATGGAATGTATTCTAATAATTAATTAGATCTTTACAATTTAAGCTTCATTTTGAAAATGCGAGAAAAAAAATCATAAAGAAAATGGATTTTTATCAATTTAATAATATCCAACCCCTCTCTCCCCCCCCCCCTTCCCTTTTTATTTTCCTCCCAATATGTTCCCATATGGTTTCCAATAAATCATTATTATTTATGTCAATCTCAAATTTGATTTCTACTATATAACATGCACATGCGAAGGCATTTAAAATTTTGCATTTTCAAGTTAATGTGCCTTCCTTTTTAATTCATGTCCACCTTATTAGGAAAAGAAATTAATTTTTTTGAAAATGGTAATGAAATTCTATTATTATTAATTGAATATAAAATAATTTTACACCATTATTAGTCCGCTTGAAACCCTAGACTGTGGAAAAATCCAGAAGACCATGCACGTCCACAAAAGCCCTGTTAACATTTAAATTCCACCAACCTTGGATTAGGGATTTATACTGGATAAGTGGGCCCGCTGAACAGACGGATCGCTGCTTTCCTTTCCTCATCAGTTTGTGTCAAATCGTTTTTTCTTCTCGCTCACTCGCGCGCGCTGTCTCTCTGTCTCTCTCTACGTGTGTGTTTTCTCTCTCTCTCTCTCAAGATTTTGTAAGTTGGCTTCAAGAAGATTACTTAGTACTAGAGCCTGATCTGGGGAAGCTGGATCGATGAAAATGTACTTGGCAGCGCCTCAAAATCCCCCTGATAATAATAAATGTATATATATTCTCTAATAAGCTGTTTGGTGTCAAATTTCGATCGGTTACAGTATTGAAGATCAGGATTGAACATTTCAACCCCCGGCTTTGGCCTTAATTTAGGCGCTTGTATATCTCTGGTATGCGGATCTGCTGGTGGCGCAGAAGATTTGGGGGCGGGAAGGGGGGGACAAAACGAAAGTGCGATCTGATGGTCTGTCAAAATTTTGTTTCAAGAAACCCCGGGGACTCTCCTCCGGTTTTCTTTGGTCCGCTTTTCCCCTAGCTGGCCAGGAGGGAAAGAAGGGAGGCGCTGCAGCTGACAGATGTCGGCAGTGGTAATTGGGCCCCCCCTCCCCTCCCCGCTTCGCCATGGACGACCTCCGGATGCATGCGGGGGCCATCGTGGCGTCAAGTCTCGTAGATTCTCTGCTATTTTTGGTAAATCCGGTTTCCTTCTTGGAAGTACTAATTTGCAGCTTTTTATTTCCTGTTCTAACAAGGTTTTATGGAGAAGAAGAACAAGAGGAAGAAAGAGGAAGGGTCCTAGACCTGTATGGATCATAGGAATCATGAAGAATGATATTCGTTCTGTACTTTTCTAGGCAGAATATTCATGTAGGAGAAATATTTGGAAGTGAAGCAGCTTGTCGATTTCTGAAATCGCTATTTCTAAGAAAGAAAAAATAGTGGCAGGCAAATTTCTTCTTGATCAACTGACTGTTGACGGTGGGATCTACCGCCGGACGGCGGCCTGATCTGACTGACTCGCTTGGCTGCAGCACTATTGCGAGAGGCTTTGTTTTTTTCTTATTATTCTGTTGCACTAAGTCCTACTGTGTGAGGGGAGTGAGTGGTAATTGGCGCATCGTCGCCGTTTTCTCTCGGCTATGGCGGTTGTTCCTGAAGCTATTAAAGTCAAGCTTCTGCAGCGTCATAACACAACAAAATATCAAGCCTGCTCCTCCCGCCTGACTTCTTCTGCATTAATTTCCGTGTTATTTTTCTCTCTGCTATCTTCATTTCAAGCTTCTCAACATGAATAGTGCAGGACGCGTTGGCGAGAGCGAGAGAGAGAGAGCTGTGTCATTTGTTTGCGGCTTTTTGTTTTTTCTTTGAGATGTGCACGCAGTATTAGTATTCCTCTTCAAGCAGACAATTGTTTTAATTGTTTCCTTCCGGATCCGTCCCCCTTTTTAGGGTGTGTTACTAGGTCTGGCTAACAAAGCCAACCTCTGCAGCTTCGTGAAGAGAGATCGTAAGTATAAACTGGACCACGAAAGTTCCGTAGTTAGTCTCCTACGGAACTTTCGTGTACCTCTTTTTTTTGCCCGTTTAGTTTGCATTTGCCGTCATGCTTCTCTCTGTCATCAAAACATGTTTCTGATTATTCGTGACTGATCGCCTTTGGTAGCATCCAGAGCGGACTGTCCGACAATTATTTTTCGGTGTCTTCCTGAGCACATAGGTGCTTTGAGAACGCTCACTTGGATTGTCGTCTTGTCTGTCTTCTTCAACCCTCCAAGACAATCGCGTGTAATTCCTGCAGGAAAATATTCTCCTTAGATGGAATATAAGTTGATCTAGAGTTCGTCCTCCTGAGGTTTTGCATTGTCGTTGTCTTTAAGTAATTGTCTTACCAATTTTGCATCAGTCTACATTATATGCTCTCCGTCTTCATGGAGCTTCGATATGCTGTGCCTTCCTTCGACCAACAGCATCAAGAGCAGTCTCTTTACTCGGCACAAAGAGCTGGAGAAGGAGAAGGAGAAGCCTCGGAACAAGGTTACATCATGATATCGTTTTCACACCTTTGTCATAGGATTACACACACATAGTTGCCTTTTGCTTTGATGGACATCATCGCAGTCTCTTGAATCGCAATGCATAAGTTGCGATGTGTGTGTAGTCCTAGGCAAAAGGTTTGAACTGAGATATTCCAGAAAAAAAAGAAAGCTTCGACGTCCTGGCATCGACAAAGTTGGCTTTCCGCTCGCGATCTCTTCCGATCCGTATTAATCAGGTTAGCATGACAACGTCACTTATGCAGCCAATCCATCTTGAATGTATGACGCTGCTTTGAAGACGTTAGCAATTGCGATAACCGCTGCTACAGCATCTTGTTTCCATCAATTGAAGCTAGGCTTTTCTTGTGGATACTAAAACATGAATTTGATCTCACGTGCTGCTTCTATTACAGTTCTCAAAAACACTGAGCTCCTTCGCTAGAAGGCCTGTCGAATTTCGGCGATGATCTTAAATCAATCGTTCTCCTTTTTTCCTTTGCAGTCGGTTTATAGAAGAGCGATACGCAGATCACCAGTAATCAATCCTCATATAATATTTTCAGGCGTGACAAATTATTATTTCGTCCCAGTTTGTGCCTGATTCCTGTTGACTCTCGTTTTGGTTTGCTCTTTTTATAAGCCGCAGCAGCAGCGAGGGAGACCGGGCTGAGCGGGCGGTGCCGGGGGCGACACATCGTCTTCTGCTGCTGGATGACTCGAACGACAAAACAAAACCGTAGATTCCAGGTATCGTTTCTGGCGATTCATGCTGTTGCAATTTTCAGCAGAGAGAGAGAGAGAGAGAGAGAGAGAGAGAGAGAGAGAGAGAAAGAGAAGTACAACGACCGTTGGTCAAGTTGATGGAATCGTATATCACTAGTGGCCGCGCTACGTCAAATCTCCTTTTGTGATACCTACATAACCAAGCAAGAAGAGAGACAGAGACAGACAGAGACAGACATAGTGTGATACCTACATAACCAAGGAAGAAGAGGTACAGAGAGAGACAGAGAAAATTAGAACAAGAATAAAACATGTCAAAGATTACTATAGCAAGAGGATTCAAGCATGCGAGATGGAGATCGGTATCCAGAGATGAGATAGACGGTCCCTTCGAAATGTCAGAGTTGGATATGGAAAGGTTTTAAGATTGTACAAAGACAGATTGCAGGGTTGCGTCGTCGATTTCAAGTTCATAGCACGATTTCCACAGCAGCGCGTTCGTGCAGGGTTGTGGGTGTGCGGCCCGCCAGAGAGCGACGCGAGCACGCGCAACCCCAACGTCAGTCAATCACAAGCGGAAAACAGATAATAATCTTTCCACATTAATCTTCGTGTTGTTGTATGCAGTTTTTTTCTTTTTTTCTTTTTTCCTTCTGAGGTAGGTGAACTGGCAATTATCCCTTAGAGGACTTAGCCAAATTTCCCCAAATTCTGGCAACATGCTAGAAGCTATGGTCTAAATCTGGTGATTTCAACTTTGTTTTTCTCTGGAAATATGGCAACGTGCTAAAAGCTATGGTTGAAATCTGGTGAATTCAACTTCTTTTTTATCTGGAAAGTAGGTATAGCAACATGCTAAAAGCTATGGTCTAAATATGGTGATTTCAACTTTCTTTTTTTCTCTGGAAAATATGGCAACACGCTAAAAGCTATGGTCTAAATCTGGTGATTTCAACTTCTTTTTTTCTCTGGAAAATATGTCAACACTCTAAAAGCTATGGTCTAAATTTGGTGATTTCAACTTCTTTTTTTATCTGGAAAATATGGCAACAGGCTAAAACCTATGGTATAAATCCAGTGATTTCAACTTTCTTTTTTTCTGGAAATATGGCAAGATGCTAGAAGCTAAGGTCTAAATCTGGCGATTTCAACCTCTTTTTTTTTCTGGAAATATTTCTTATGAAACTCTTTTGTGCAGCAATTATTTACAGACAAAAGATGTTTTATTATTCCAGAACTAAAATTTGAAAACTTCCATAGCCTAATTTGAGAATTTCCATATCTCTGGAAAGAAAAGTCAACTCCCGAACTTTTAAATTATTTCTAGTAGGTATGCAGCTACAAATTATTTTGTAAAAAATTAGTACCACTACTTCCTACCGGATTCTGAAAAACATATACAATATTGGATTAATTAAAGCATTGAAAGTATCACAAAGCAAGTAAAGTTTGTTTTTTGCAATTTTCTAACTTGCACATTAGTAGTGAGCATCCCAAGAAGGATTTAGCAATAAATGATACTAGTAAAGAAACTGTGAAAACATTTTTTTTAAATGCCCACAAAATTGTTACCAAACCAAAATCTAGGTTGAAATAGTTTTTTTTTAAAAAGAAAGGTCAAAAGAAAGTACTTTTTTTTTCGAAGGATCACAAAATCCAATAGAAAATCGACTCTCACATGGGAGACAAAAATGGAAGGGCAAAGAAGGCCAGTAGACATATAGTCCATTGGAACAAAAAAAACGGAAAACACTAGTCCTTCTCGTGGTAGGAAGCTATTTCACCCATGGCCCTTTTAGTGTCACCTGCATGCAAATTGTGAGATTTAATAGTAATGGAAGGTCTAGAACAAACATCACATGCCAACGCAATATGTTTTTTCGTAATAGAAGCTAAAGCACATTGAAAAGCAATATTAACACGTTGCTTGAAAATTTGAATTCAAAAAGATAAAAATAAATGACCTCTTGATCATCTATCATGGAAAAAATGAGCACATTCCTTGATGAAATGATTCATATCATGCCTAGGTGTGCCATGCACCTGTATGGCCATCAAAATAAAATGGTGCCCTTCATGAAGCCCTCTATATTTGTAGATTTTAACAGTGGCATTAAGTTTTACCGTTGCACCTATTGGTTGACTAATGACACTTGTAGCAACTATCTTTCGCATAGGGTTAATAACCACCACATTGGCCATGAAGACCTGGTTCTCTTAGGTCATGTAAATATCGGCTCGTAATTAAACTCTTGATGTAAGCGCATACCATCACCTTTTCCATATAGCATGCCCATTCTTTTGAACAAGGGCATACATTTTATATGGTGTCATGTGTGGTTATTCGTTGACCTCCAAATTGGCAACGAACTAAATGCATGCTAGAGTTAACCCGTGTTCACATTCACACATGAAAAGACTAAATGTCGAAGGTTGAATCAAACCAAGATGAAAATGCAATGCTAAGGTGGAAACAAAATGTGCAATGCAAAATGAACAGGTAAATGGCCTAGCAATTAACCATAACCTTGCCCCCTTGCCCGAACAAGAATGAATGCGAACTTTGGATGCTAAAAAAATGGAATCATCTTCCAAGATAGACCTAAAAGATGTGTCGCAGTGGATGTCCATCAAAGATGCTTGTAGACCTTGGGTGTAGTAATTGCCAGATTATCGAAAGAAGGGTGCATTTTCTTAACTCTAGGAAGAAAACCATTTCATGTTGCACGTAAGCATGATTGAAACAAATGTAAGCCCCCCACTAAGAAATGTATTCCTCTAAAATGGGTTTATTAAAAATACAAAACTTAATGCACAAATACAGAGCCATTAAAGTGCAATTCCCTAAAAAAACAAATGGGGCACAATCTTCCATAGAGAGAAGTTTATACCACCAAAAGATATTGGTAGTTGAGCTTAATGTTTTGTTAAGGGTCCACGAAAAGACTTTCACAATCCTAGACCCATAATGTCCCCACATACCTGCATAAATTTCTTGTTAAAACTTGCTAAAAAAAATAGGAAGGAAAAAAAAAAAAGTATTGTCCGTGTGAGGTAAGAAAGTCAATGAGCTACACATGAAGACAAAATGCCAAAAGCAACCTAGGCATTTCCCAAGAAAAGAAGATCATTAATATGTGTCACGCTTTGAGATAAAACCTCATCCAAAAAATGCATGGTAAAGTCTTAAAAACCCATTGGCACACCCAAAATGCATAAGCCATCTATGACCAAAGTGTAGCCTTGAAGAATCTTTATGCTTGGAAAGATCCGTGATGGATTCCAAAGCTTGCACTTTAGCACCTTGACCCTAAGCCCAATTAGGGCCAATTGGGTCGAAAGGTTGTCAAAGGCATAAATAATCTCATCATAGGCCCCACGATGTGGATATTGTTCACTAGGGATGGAAAGATGTAATTGGTGGCCTACATGGTGGTTTCTAAAAAAACTTGATAATGGGTGAAAACAAATAAAGGACCTTTTAAAAGGTCACCTTGTTTCGTGCTTAAAGATGATTCAATAATGGTGACCCCTTCCACATGCCGCCCATATTGGTAGTAAAAAGAAAAATGAGCACCATAAAATAACTTGGTAAAAGGAATAATGTTCACCAAAGGCCCCCTAGCATCACATAATTTTCTAAAAATAGCAATTCAAAAAAATATATTAAAAGCATTTTTTACGTCGACCTACATCACGACCCAATCAAGTGTAGGTCAAGGAGGGCTCAGATGCCAAAAGGAATGGCTTCACAACTTCCAAGGGTCGATATTACAAATTGATGGGGGGATAATTGTTCCTGAACTAACCCCCGAAGTTGTAGGACAATGAAATGACTAATAAGTTGAAAAAACACCTCGCCTATGGTAATAGGAAGAAGACCACCAATGTCTTTTGCCATTGCCAACAATCTATTAGCCCCCAACATTAAGGCCATTGACCTAGGGATATCCCCATGAACAATAACAGCAATAGCCTAGAATAATTTTGAAAACCTTAAGGATTGGTCTTTTGGTATGAAGCATCCCAAAAGATGCTCATATACCATCCTAGAAAGCCCACTTAAAAACAAATGGGGAGCAATGGCTAGGGCTTGGGCAAATAGAATCCTATCCAAGACAAAAATGTGCTCAAATTAATAATAAAAAATAGGTGGAAGGACAAGGCCTAAAAGAGGGGGGTGCAGCTAGCATAAGGCAACAATGATGTGTTTTGAAAGAGTAGCCAATGTCATGGGCTAGAGAGCTCTAGTAACGCAATTGTACTCATTGACTCTCCCTAACATTAGATATCAATGAAAATGAATGGTCGAAGGATTTTCCCATGAGTGGTGAGAATAGGGCATAGATGAAGCATGTGAAAACTCCTTTTGAAGAGAAGACCAATCACTCGCCATAAACTTCTTGACATGAATAAAAATCTTTTGTTGACTTGAACAACTTCCTTGAGCATATCACAAACACCAATGTAGTAACACACAGAAAAGGAACTGTGCTAATTCATCTGTTGGGTCTCAAACAATTCGATCAAGGGGTAAATGAAAAGCATGTTTAACCTTGCCATAGATGGTTCAAAAAACCCCATGAAATAAATGAGGGCATGTGAAACTCAATTCAAACAACTCAAAATGGAACTAGATTGAACCCAAAACCAACCCCAAGAAATAAAAGGAATAGAACCAAGGAAAAACACAAGAGGGGAGGAAACTTGCAATAATAAAACAACCTGGCTAGCCTGGGAAATGAGGCTAGCATGAGTGTGAGCACTTTTGACATGCCTCGAGAGGCCACTTAAAGTGAAAAGGCTAAAACAATGAGGACAAGGGGTATTTCGAACCGACGAGGGACGTAAAAAAAAACCATCCCAAAAAAATAAAATAAAATCTACACCCAAAACCCCTAGGAAGTAAAAGCCCAAGCAGCCCCCCCACCACAAAAAGAAAAAACCAAACCAAACCAAAAAAAAGGGGGAAGGACCAAAAACTTTCTTGGAAAAAAGGGACTTTCTTGTTGTTGCAGGAGCTCACCAATGATGGTGGGCCTAGTCATTATAAGAATGCAACAACAATTATTGCCTTCAAAGAAGGTGGGAATGAATTGGAAGTAAGGTCAAAGTGCCACCCAATCTCTTCCTTTGACTAAGGTGCATTATATTACACTTCTAAACTTCTTCTTCTTCCACTCATGGCTCTCATTTGCTCCTCTCTCCTCTTGTCTATTGCTCCAATTCTATTTGCAAAATGCCATTTTTGCACCACTAGCTTTCATCTCATCACTTGTAGTTCCTTGTTATTACTTATTAGAAGAACAACGACAACAATAACAGTAATGGATGATGCATGTCGACAAGTTCATTCTACTTGCCATCTTGAATCTCACAAGTTGTTTAATCAATTCCCACAGGCAAATTAACTTGCAAGAAGGAAAATTGTGGCTTTCTTATAAGTACACACATTTGGGATTTTTGTCCTCAAGAAAATAGGGAATTTACAAACAAATGTGAAGATACAAATATTTTTATTTTTCACATTTGTGTGAAATTTTCACCAAAAAAAAGGAGGGACTAATCAATGAGACCAAAAGAATGTGTGAGAATTAAACCTCCCCTTATGGGCAAGTTCAAAGTGCAAACCAACAACAATTAAAATAACAAATGTTCCATACATGAAATTATAAAGAAATGAACTCAAAGTTCAACAATCCTCAAATGTGGGACCAAATGAACTTTGTGTTTGTGCAATAGTAGACTCTCCTTGAGGAGGCAAAACCAATAAAACTACAAACAAAAATTTAATTTTTGCCATACACAACAAAGATCAAAATCAATTGTAAAACACATTCCATTTCCTATAATTCTTGTGTGTTGGAACATAAATGTGTATCTAAAAAATTGAAATACACATATGTATTCACATTTAACAAATATTTATGTACATACACATGTAATGTACTTATGTATTACAATGGAACCTAAACTACTATCAACATTTGTAATGTATGTATGTGGAAAAAATAGTTGGGGCATTTTGAAAAACAAAATGGCTCATTATTTGTGGAAGATTTGATAATGTGCATCTAGAGACATTGAAAAAATCATGTTAATGTTTTATGGATATCTTAAGAAAATGTGTTTTGGATTGACAACAAATCACTTGTTACATGTGTTTCACTCTCCTCAAGAAAATAGGTGGTACATTCAAATACCGTAAAACTTCATTTAGCAACTTAAAAAGAACAAGTTTAAACAAACAAAAAAACAAATTTCAAATGTCAATTATCAAGCACACCACATTAGTTTGGATTCCAAAACAAAAACTACAACAAATTAATCAAATTTATATTGATGAAACACACAACATTATTTTTTATATGAATATTTAGCTTGTTGGATCCCAAGGAAAAGCTCTTGTTGATTCTCTAAAAACATTGTTACAATCCAATAACAAAGCCAATAATCTTTTGTTATGGCAAATTTGGGAGTTGCGCAAGAAAAGACAAAAAAAAAAGAAAAACTTACACAAAGGATGAACTTATAAATAAGTAAGTTAAGTATGCAATGAAATATCTAAATGAAACTTTAATTCATATGATAAAAGCTAAGAATTGTGGTTTGGAGTGCACATTCAAAATATGGTGTAAGGTAATATTTCATATTATTGTTCACAATCAACTTGAAAATAATGGATTATGTTACAAAAGATTATAAAGAAAAGCAAAAGATTGTGGTACAAAGTCATAATCTAAGGACATCTGTCCATTAAGCTACTGTAATCCCAAATTTTATCACAACAATAACTTTTTATTATGTTTGTTCCAACTAATTGTGTTCATAATCATTTCATAGCTCCATTAAGCAAACATTGACCAAATGTAAAAGCCTTAAGAAATGTGAATCAAATTATTTATCACCATAAAATTGACATTTATCATTTTATCATGGAAACATGTGTTCTTTTAAAAAATTCTAAAAAGTTCCTTACATATGAAATGTTTTAAAAGTTTCTAACATTGATTACCTACAAATTTTCAACCCAATTATAGCTCTCCAATGGAAAGCATTTGTCCATGCAATAAGAAAAAGGTTCCATTTCATTAGTCTTCCATTAAACTATTATGATCATAGTTCTGGATAGTGTAGTGTTTTTTTTTTGTTAATTTTGTTATTGTTGTTCAAGTGGTGATAATCTATAAGCACATTTAACCAAAGTTGGCAATATTCAAAATATGAACATTGAACATTTTAAGTACCTTTTCATATTGTAGGCAATTGTTATGATTTCTAGCAAAAAACAAATTAACAAGGAATTTGCAACAAAAATGTTTTCTTTTCTTTTTTTTCAAAAAAATGGCAAATATTTGCCACCAAAAAAATCATCACTATAGTCTCTATGAATTATGATTTTTGTAGCCTAATTGTAATAGACCTTAAAACTCTAACTAACATGAAAATAACATGTTTCACATCATAAGGTTCAAGCTATTTATTAGTTTAAGGAATTTTATATCAGTCTTTTTTTTCCAACTTTATGATGTAGCCATAATCACAAGCATCCCAAAACAAATTTTGCCTTAATTGACCACTTCTTTTAAAAAGACCATTAAAAGAATAGTCAATAGACAAAATTGTGGGTACAAGCTCCTTAGAAAAAACATTAGAGCAAAATCTAGCAAGTGATTTATTTTAAAAGAAAATTACAAAAAATTATTCACTTTTCTATTAGTGTTAATTGTCGGCAATTTTTCACCTAAACAAATGATTTTTGTAGACCCAAATCAATGCAAGATCCTTGTGTAAAGGCCCAACCCAAGGCATACCATACCCCCCAATAAAGAAAAAAATGGTAAATTCAATGTCATTTTTAATTCTTCTTCTTTTTATTCCAATCACTTATATTGTATGCAATGTTTTTTTTTCAATGTTTTGATTTTGCATTGTTGATGTCAATTGGTAAAATGTCCTTCACCAAAAAAAAATTTGAAATTTTTACTTTCTGAAAATTTCAACATTTTTAAAAATAATTTAGTTCGTGTTGAAGCTGCCAAAGTAATATAATATACATTGTTTAAAAAATTTAGCAATGAACCATGGAAGAACATCACATTGCTTAGTGCATCATTTATTTATTTCTATTTATCCTCATTACATTAATCCTCCTTTAACTTTGGTCCATAGTTTTAAGTTCAAGGTTCAAGCAATTGTTTTCAAAATAATGGTGCAAATGCAACCCAAAAATAAAGAAATACTTCATCATTTAAAAAACTCTTAACGTCATTACCTTGTTCATGATTGTGCTTGTCATCACCATGTTTGTGATTGTGACCAAAAAAAAAAAGTTTTACATAACTTAAAATGGATTTACACGTCTTTTCATTCACATTTACAAGTTTTAAGCATTTACATTTACATGACATGTATGTCTAAAACTATATACACACACAACATTGATAAATACCATTGTTGGTTAAATATCATATTTTCACCAAGCCCCTATTGAATATTAGGGTAATTTTTTGGCAAGTATCCATCAAATGAAACCACAACAAACATATGTTAGTTGAAAAAACAATTGGAATAGTTCTTGCAAAAAAACCAACAATTTCATGTATTTGGGTTTCCTTTGCCTTCAAGTTAGGGTTGGTTTAAAATTAACGTTAGGTTTTGCAAACAATTAATCTCAAACCATGGGAGGGGCCAAAGAAACATTAATAAATGTAGGAAGAGGCTTATTCCCAAGGCCCTCACTATATTTTTAAGCAAATGAGCAAAGGTGTTTGAGAGAAGAAGCGTTCCATTTCATAATCCAATTTTAATTTTTAAATTGAGTTCCTTTCACAAGCGCAAATGACCATGACAATTGACTGAAAAGTCATCCACAAGTGGAAGGGATCAAAAGCTTACACATGTTCATTAAATGTGTTTGTAAATGTGTCAAATAACAAAGGCAAATTTTTAACAATGCAATACAATGTTATGAAAATTTTCCCCTTCAAACATATGTGGATTTTAAAACATGAATGTGAAATATCTTTTCAATTGCAATTAGGTCACCAAGGGGATGGAGGCATGGATTTGACACATATGTGACACAAAGACATTTCACATTACAATTTTTGTCATTGTGTGTTTCTAATGTAAATTCAACTAATTTTGCTATTAATTTGTATAATTTTGCACAACTTTTGATATAAAAAAATTGAAAAAAAATACTCGATCAATTCATGGGGAAAAAGGCTGTTAACTATAATGGAAGAATCCTTTGTGTAAGCTATGAATGGGAAAGTAGGAAGTTTCAACAAGAAAAACTTGCATTGAATTCCATTCCATTCTAATGGAATTGCCTAGCCAATGTGAATGTAATTGGGTTTATCCACAATTCAATCATAACAAGCTTTGTCCATTGAGGCACATATGTGTGTTGGGTCACCTAGTTCACATTGAACCTTATGAATGAGGATGGTAGCTTAATTAAAAATGGGTCCCATAATAATTCCATTAACATTCATGAATATTTTAAGTTTGTTTAAACACATTTGGTGAACATGTTACATTATGTCAACATGTTTGGTAAACATTATCCAAACACAAGCTTACAAATATCGATGTAGGTTCATAGGAATAAGCATGTTCAAACTAGGAAATCATTTTAATGTTCTTTATGGAGGAAGAAAAGATGCAAGTCTTGTTATTTGTTTTTCTAATAAAATTTCATTACTTTATCATTATGTTGCTTCTAACAAATATTCCTCACTTTGCGAAATTAAATACTAGAACCCTACGTCCAAGGAAAAGCTCTGGATTGGAAAAAAATCATATTAATAAAAAATAAAAAATATAGAAGGGCCATGTCATGGTTTTTGCATGCAAGTATTTCAATTCAAAGCATAAGCATATATCATAACTAAGTATCTTATCAATGAACCTCTTTGATTGGCCCATCATTAGAATAAGTTATCAAAGATTCTCAAGATACAATTTAAATTTCCTATCCTATTGGGTCATAGATATAAACTTATGATGTGCAACTTTGAGTAAAATATATGGTTGTGAGCATGGTGTTACAAAGAACACTCTTCTTCAAATTGAAAACAATCTCATGTATTCTTTTTAATTTATTCATCATGTCATTTTGACCTATTGTTACTTTTCATAAGTATGTTGTTGATAAATATACTTTTATAATCTTGAAACATCACCTATTTCCATCCATAAGGGGCAAGCTACTTGTAGCCCAATAAGGTATTGTAAACCCAAGTGAATGCATAATTATTGCTTGAAGTCAAATGATTACATCCATGGTAGTTGTTTAGGACATTATGTGATTGTATGATTGGATAGCATATGATGGGAAAATGTAGATTGAATTACCTTTAGCCATCTGGATAGTGAGGTGTACAAAAAGCTACTTATGTTCATTTAGGGTAATTATATATATAAGGTAGGTTAACTTAGGTAGCTAGGATAATCATAAATTTAATGACTAACCTAGGTATCATAAAGTATTTATGCAAAAGTTACATCAAAAATATATTTTTTAAAATATGGGGATCATTCATCAAAGTTCATAAGTTGTGCACAAGTATATATTTATTTACTTGCAAATCCAAATTGTATGAACTATTTTCCCATAATGCAAGATGCAAACATGTGCATCAAGCTATGTGCTTTAGAACTTGTAAATGTGTGTATTCTGCAAGGTGAACATTTCCTGGTTGGAAATATTTTAGAGCACTATTGGAAAGGGGTTTTTACAAGCCTTTGATTTTTCATGAAATTGTTGGTTCTATATTTTCCTAGTAATATAATAAGTCTCTCATGTATTCTAAACTTCACTTCTATCATGGAGTGTTTTCCTTTTGTTCCTTTTACACATTTGGTATGGTGGGGTAAAAATATATTAAATTCTTAGGTCAAGATTCTTTTAATTATAGAGATATCACAAAGGACCTAAGCCTCTCCAAGGTCCAGAGAATTTTGAGTAGTGATTAGGCTTGTTATAATTTCCAAATTTTTCTTAGAATACACTTTGGTCATGTAATTTCAGATGATGAAGGCTTTCTATGTCTTAGGTTGTGGTGTTTTATAGGGCCAACCTAAAAGACATGAAGTTCACCCTTACAAGCATGTTACAACTTGAATTAGGATTATATTGACTTTTTTATTTAATGTTGTTTCGAATGTGAGCCCAATATCATGATTGTTTTGTGTTGGTTCCAAGAATTTAGTATCAAACTTTGTGTAGTTGATTGTGTGGAATTTGGAGCAAATTATTATGTTTTTATCTGCACCCATAGTTGGGAGCTCATGAAGTTGAATGGGAAGTCATGGTAGCTAGTCACTCCTATTCATAAAGAAGTTGATGGTTAGATACTCAATGGGTATCATTCACAAGGTTATGACCACATTTATTATTGTCACATGTTTGGTTTGATTTGGCCAAAACTAGCATTACAAGTACCGTGAATGCTTGAATGTGTTGTTGTGAAGTTTTTTCTACAATTCATAATATGCATAATATTATTTTATAGGATGTAAGGCTCTTTTATTCGTTCAATTTTGAAGATCTGTAAGGGCAAATATGATGTTGGCAGGTGTTTCTTGGAAGCAAACACATAATGTTCTTGGGGATTGAGGTTTGAAAGTGCTAGGAAAGACATGTAAGGAGTTGAAGCGCTTGTGAGTAGAGGATGATGATGCATGCTATATATCACATAGTGGTGTGGTTGCTATTTCACAAGGTTGTGCAAAGCTACGATATGTGGCCTTATATGTTTATGATATCACTAATGTTGCACTTGCTATGGTGGGGCAAGGCTATTTGCACCTAATAGATTGCCATATTGTGCTTGGAGAAAGGGTCAAATTTTTTGTAGATTTGCCCTTGGATGATGGTGTGAAGTTATTATTGAAAAGTTATGTGAACCTAACTTGATTTTGCCTCTACTTGTGACAAGGAACATTAACATACTAGGGATTAGCTCATACTGGCGAATATGGGTGTAATTTCAAGTGGTTGCTCTTAGGTACCACATGGGAAAGTGATGTGGGTCTTGCTAGTCTTGCATATGGATGCCAACAATTGGAATGCCTAGAAGTATAAAACTATCCATTTGGGGAAGCAAACTTTGTTACTATAGTGGTGGCAATAAGTTCCTTGAAATATTTATGGGTGTAAGGCCACCATCAAGTCAATGAAATAGGGGCATAACTTATGGCCCTGTCTTCACCCATGTTTGCACATTGAAACGTACCTTGGTGCCTTGGGACAACTTGGGTAGCTTTTGGCATATTATGCACTAATAGAACCACACACTGATGGTCCCCCTGAGATGAAGGTGCATGTTTCAAACCAACACAATCATTAGTAGGACATATTTCCATGTATTTTATAACTTGTCACTTTTTGGCTAAATCTAGGTAAGGATCTATGCTACATGACAAATGCATATTCCCAATCTAAAATTGTGTCTTGGAGTTGGTTGCACTGTGCAGAGTTAAAGGTCAATGTTAAACATTCTTCATATGGTACATTGAATTCAGGAAAACAAGAAAGTAAAACAAAAGATATGTCATGATTATCGCAACCTTAGCTTTGGGCTTGCGACCAAGGCAAAGGGAATTGCAAGGGTGCGGGCCAAGAAGAAGCCTGGGAGTTAAAGCCAAGAGAAAGCCTGGGAGTTAAGCCAAAAGGAAGCTCGGGAGTCAAGGCAAAAGGAAGCCCGGGAATCACATCACATACTCCCGGGAGTGCAAGAAAGTGTGAGGGAGTGTGAGGGAGTGAACACTCACACTCCCAAGGCAACTCCCACTTTGGGAGATGGAGTCCCGGTGGACTTCCGAAACTTCAGAAAGCGATTATAGGGGTCAAACCTCAATGGCTCGTGGCGTTCTTTATATCATTAGAAAGCTCTTGGAGCGTAGATGTCTAAAATGGGCTCGCATTGCTCATTTGGACATCTGAAACACAAGTTATGGCCAAAAGAAGGGCCGGGAGTCGAATTGCCAGTTTAACTCCCGACCACAAAAAGTCAGGAATCGACCTCTTCCCGATGTCCGATTGGAGAGTGCGACATGGCTTTAGAAAGCTCTCGACGAGAGCTACAACTTTGCTTTAGATTGCATCGCCATCCTAGGTCTGCTCGCAAAGTTATGGGGCTCCAAAGTCCCGGGAGTCCCATTTGGCGCGATTTCGGGACTCCCGCGCGGGAGTCCCGGGAAAAATAGCCATTTGAATGTGGGCTCCATGGAGAGTCACAGAGTATACTATAAGGGGGAAGGTGGTGGCTTCCCCCAAGTCCGGGCCGTGGTGAGTCTTGTGTGTCTGTGTTGCCCGTGGCTCGTCCTAGCACCAAGGGTGCTCCAACTTTGCACTAACCA
>Ga0116231_10001275_pt1 | contig 51026 bp, 36 predicted proteins | sample S1TSphgellanicum_2_FD_89695 | JGI IMG/M metagenome (GOLD analysis project Ga0116231, IMG submission 89695) | Host-associated microbial communities from peat moss isolated from Minnesota, USA - S1T2_Fd - Sphagnum magellanicum MG | ecosystem: Host-associated > Plants > Peat moss > Unclassified...
ATTTTTTTTTTAAAACCTTTTTTTTGCCCCCCCCCCCCCCCACCCCCTCTCTTTTTTTCTTTTTTCTTTTCTTTTTTTTTAAATTTAAAAATTATTTTACCTTGATATTTGTAGGGTAAAGGCCTTAAGAAGAAGAAGAATAGAGGTGGGTACCAAGTATTTTTATTTTTATATTTTTGCTTTTGGGGTGTGGGGGAGGGGGAACCTGAAAAATCTAATTTTCAAAGGAGAGAAAACTTGCCACCAAAATAGATTGAACCAAATTATTATTATTATTATTATTATTATTTTAATCTTGAGCATTGTGCACTAAATTTAATTGCACCCCAAAAAATTATTATTATGAATAATTTTTTTAAATATTTTAGTTGGGTGCAATATAAATGAAATTAAACCTTGTAATTAAGCTTCCAATGTTTTGTGTGAAGTCTCTAGTAGAATCAAAGATTTCACAAATTTCCAAAAAAATCATTCTCAAAATCACACCAAAGACCGTCTCAAAATAATAATAAAATAAATAAATAAATAAATAAATAATAAACAAAAAATAGAAATAGAAGGTTCTTTTCAAAATTAAATATCTTTATTATTATTATTATTATTATTATGAAATTAGCCTCGGGCTTATTCCAAAGGGGTGGGTCACCGGAAGAAGACTAAATGGAATAAGAGTCAACTACGGGTGCATGATGCTACAAAGACCAACCGAGCGACCGAGAGAGCGAGTGAGCTGTCCGGCCCAAACCAAAGCTGTCGAAACACAACACTCGGGACACACTCGACAAAAAACTTGACTTATTATTGAATCCGGAATTTGGAAGGATTAGGATCCCGTCCATGTCCGTGTGTGTGTCGTTGAAATGTTTACGACTGTTATTTATTTCTTGTCCGATGAGGAGGAGGAGGACGAGGACGACGACAAAGGTGAAGAATGTGTTTGACGGAAGATTTGACGTTCTTGTCCAAAGAAGATGACCATGTTCGAGGGCCATGTTTTGACCGAATGTGTTTTCTCGTCTAACTGATCGGATACCCCGTGAAGTCCTCCCTCACTCATCGTTCTAGAAAACTGGCCCAGTCCTCCTTGACTAGTGATTTTTTCTTTCTTTATTTATTTATTCATTTATTTTCCCCAAAAAAATTTTGTCATTTTTTTTCTTTTGAGAAAATTATGGGATTTATTTTTATTTTTTCCAGTGTAAACTCCACTAATTTGCCAATTATTTTTTCCATATCAAGAACTTGAAAAGAACCAAATTTTTAAAAAATTTTAAATAAAATTTAAAACAACACCCCTTTTGCACTTCTTTTTTAGAAACGGATTTGCCTACTCGAAAACTAAAAAACTTGAGTTTTTCTTCGGAAAGAAAGAAAGAGTTAGCAAACCCGATTAAATTAGTCCTTGAAATTTCAACGAAAAAACAACCCGACCAACTCCTTTTTACTCCGAGTTGTTTCATGCGGCGGTGCCCACGAACTATCCAAACTTGTAAAAAGTAGTGCACGAAAAGCACTCCGGCTTCTAGAAGAGATATAACATGGACCTTCTATTGATTCCACTAGTTTTGGGGGTCGGGGACATTTTCCGTCATTGTTTCCGTGACATTTTCCGTACTTTTAGATTTTCCGCTAATATATACATATGTTTCATTTATGTATGTTCCGCTTGTGGGGTGAAAATTTGGGGTTACGGGTAATAACCAAGGGGATTTTGCTCTCTTTCTCAAAGTATTTCTTCTTGACTTATTGGGTGGGGGGGGGCCGGGGGGGCCATGATCATAGTAGGGTTGTGTTCGTCAATATTTATCCATCCAACCCTTTTCACCACACTTATATTGCGATATGCAGCACCGTGTTTAGAATATGTTGTGTGATTTGCCAAATGAACTATCCTCCAACAAAACTCCGGATTCTTAAATGCGAAAAAAATTGGGTAGTTTTGAGTGATAATTATTCATTTCTTAATTTTAATAAAGTTTCATCATCCTATCGTTCCTTTTTTTTTTTTTCCTGCATAATTTTCATTGCTCCTACCTGTACAACTACGATATTGACTCTTGTTGAACCTTGTGCATTAAATGCTAAGTTTCAGCATTTCATACCAGGATTTAATAAAAATTTCCTTACTTTGCAAATACCACTCAAAGAGGGGAATAGGAGAGCTGAAAGGAGGCCCAAAGACAGGGTGAAAACAGGGTGATAATTACAGATAACTCTAATTTACGTATAATAAATTAGAACTCTGAAATTGTAAAAGAAAAGCGCAACACTGGTACTCCAAAAAGTCATTATCCTCCCCCAATCTTCCCAAGAAAGTTCAGTTTTCCTTAAGAGAAGGTGAAAAGAAATTTCCTAGCGTATTTGGAAGGTATCTTACATTCGTGAATGATGCTTCCTTGGAAACTTTTTCTAAAAGAAAAAAAAAAAGACATCTTCAAGTGTTGGGTGGGTATCCCGGGGAGCGCCGGGTATCAACCAGGCATCCACCCGACATCATGCATGCACTGAAAACCTCCGAACATCAGTTGAAGTGATATCCGGATCGATATCCTGTCTCTCAGTTCTCTCTCAAGAGAAAACCATGATGAGACCTTTTTTATATTATAAATTGAGAATCAAGATAAGTTTTTGTCTCTGGATCCGGTTCTCATCAGGTTCTCATCCGGTTCTCATTTAGAGGGCTTAAGTGGTAGGTGTAGGGGATAGGTGCAGCTTATGCAATAAGAAATCCTAAGTGGCCGTTGGGTGTAGCAGGTTAGGTAGGAACTAGAACTTTCTAGAAGAAGGATCTTAAACCCTAAAAGACATCTGATTTTGCTCTCAATATAAAAAAAATCAGTCTCTCCTTTTTCCTCTCTCACATTGGTAAAAGCTCTCTCACTTGAAAGCTCTTCTAAAAGTTGGTTTTTTTTAATGTTTAAGTTGTTTGTAGTTTTGTATTGAGGGAGTCTCTTTTTCTTTTTCTTGAGTTCCTTCTTCCTTCCATAATACAAGCTTGTATTTTTTTCCCTTCCTTCTTGCTTACTTTGCATGCTTGCTTGCTCGCACCCTACACCCACATATTTCACTTGTCTCGTGCTTGTTTCACCACTTGTTTTATTGTCGCTTCTATCATTATCACTCCACCATTGTAGTTCCATTTTTATTTGTTCATGCTTGCTTTTGCCATCATCACCTACTCTCGTTTGCCTTCTCCTACTTGCCTGCTTTCGTCTGCTTCATCATCATTGCTTATTGCCACATGTCTACTTTCACCCACTTCCACCATTGTCACCTGCTCCCACCTACTTGCTCTCGTTTGTTTTTGCCATTGTTACGTTTTCAAATACCTTGCCTGTTTCCACTTGCCTCGTCTCGTACTTGCATGTTTTGTTGTTTGTTTGTTTGAGTTTTGACTCACCCCCCTTGCTTAATACTTCCTCCCCTCTTTGTTTGTGCAACAAGTGGAACATAGGAGGCACATCAACCACCTCAAATCTAGTGTTTTTTTTTCCCTCTTGTATTTGTAACTTAGTTTTTAGTTTCTTTTTTTTCATTTTGTGTGTGTAGTTAATTGTTAATTTTCTATTGGACCATGCATATTCCCAAACATTAAACACAAACCCTAAACCTTAAACAAAACATTAATCGACATTCTTTTTTTTCATCAACATTTTTTTGTTCATTTTTTAAAAAAATTACCTTTCATTATATCTTCATTTTCATTTTTTTACCTTTTGCTTTGTAAATGCTTGTAAATGTTTTCTAAACTTTAAATATTTTATTGCATTGTTATTTTTTGTTTGTTTGTTTGCAATTGCATGCAATATTTTAGATAGATTGAGTAGAATAATGTTGATTATTTTTCTTCTACTAAATCTCTTGTGAAAACTATAACACAAAACTAATTGAAACTTGTGACATTTTCATGAATGAAGTTGTTATGGAATAACAAAATGTGGAAGAAGAATCTGAAATGAATCGTAGTTTGGAATCTAAAACTAGAATTTGCAATTTAATGAAAAAGAAATAATGCAACATGTTCAAAAGTTGCACAATCAAAGGAAATTTTGGAAACCAAAAGGAAGAAATGTTTTGTACATTGGTCTTTCTTTTGCATAAATGATAACAAACCTGGGAACTTATAGCAACCACAAGTAATGAGATGTTTGTTATGTTATAATGCACTTATAAATGTTTCAAACCCAAAAACAAATGCAAGAAAAGGTCTAATATCATATTATAAAACAAATGGTATAACATCCTTTAAAAAACATGTGGATGTTAATTACCATTTAATTTCCAAAAACTTTGAAGAAGTACAAAATATGATGAAAGGAAGGCAACCAACAAAAAAAATCTTAATCTATTGAGATTTTCCATATCAATTTTTTTTGTTGTGAAGGTCTCACTCAAAAAAGATGATATTTCACAAAAGGAATTTGATCAAGATTTAAATTTGTTAATTATGAAAAAAAAATTTCCACTTCGATTTGTTAAGAGTATATGGTTCAAAATATTGGCATTAGATTTATGTCTAAGACTTAATTTTCCTTCCAAAAGTTAGTTTTCACAAGAGACTTTGTTAAATTTGGTGGAAAAAACTAATCAATTGTATGTTCTACCTATTCTTACAGAATGTTATACAATAACTGCAACCTTTGATTTATGGATGAATAAAGGTGCTAATGATATTTTTGCTTTGGTTCTAAATTTTTTTGGATTTGATGAGCAACCAAAACATATAACTATTAGATTGTTTGAAATTATAGAAACTTTTGGACATGCATTAGCTTGAAATTTGACAGATTTGTTGGACAAATCTGATTTGAGAATAAAAATCATTACATATGTGAAAAATGAGGGCTCTAACATGAATGCAATGACTTCTACTTTGAAATTTGTTGTTAATTGTGAAACAATAGGTTTATAAGAAAGTTTCAATGGTAAATGTTTTGGGCATGATTTTTCCAAAGCATGTCAATATGCTACTATTAATGAAGAAGTGTTTAAAAATCTAAAGTATGTATCCATCAAGGCAACTCAAGCATGTTTGCAAAAGTGTATTATTCAACCAAACAAATCTAGAAAGGGTAAGCAAAAGTGGACCAAAGCTTGAGACTGGGAAAACTCAATACCCCAGTGAAAATAAAGTAGACATTAAGTTCTTATTTACTTTGTGAAAAAATTAATTTTCTATTAAAAATTGTCAATTTGTTTTGTTTTTAGCAATGATTACTAATTTGTTTTGTTTGATTATTTTATAGGTTGCTAGCAAAGTCATTATGTTTCAAGAGGCATTATTGTTTCGAGCTGCTAGAATTATGTGCTATAGTACACAAGCTTTTGTGAAGGTGGCTGGCCAAATACCACCACCTTTTACATGGCACAACTACCAAATTATTGTTGATTGTTTTTCTCCTATTGTGATTGCATGTGTCACTATTACAAAATGTGCGTGCAGTACACTAGCTCCTATTCACTAAACCAATGAATTCATTGCTTCTCCACTAGTCCCCATTCATTACAACCAATGAATTCACTCAAAACCAGGACACCTTTTGTTGCATGTCTTGAGCCAATCCTGTGGGCATTGGTTACTAAGTGATGCTCTAAATTCTGCAATATCCATGGTTTTAAAACTGTAAAATGCACTTGAAGTTATGCCCTCTTCACAAAATTTGATGGAAGAGGAATCAATTGTTGTTGATGAATTAACTTCTTTTGCATCTAACATTGGAATGGAAGTTTGTGTTGTGTTGAAATCTTTCCTTTCTTTTTTGAAAAAACTTAGAGAAAACAAAGCCCTTAATATGTTTTCTTTGATGTTAAATCCTAGGTTTAAAAACTTTAGTCTTGTGTCTTCATTTATTGGAAGGGAACAAGGTGTTACCATTGTTGAGGAATATGATAGCAAATCCTTATATCCCATTTTGTTGGAGTGTTATCACCATTTGCATCCTTTGACAAAATCTGAAAGTGCTTTTGTTCACATTGGTGTTGATGAGGATTGTAGTTTGGATATATTTGAATAGATTGCCAACACAAATGAACTAATGAAAGAACTTGTGAACATAGAACTTTTCATTTTTAAACAATATTAAGTGGATGTGAAGGAAATAAAATGTCCTTTGCAATGGTGACAGAAACATGAATTTATGTTTCTTGCTTGTCAAATCTTGAAATTATTGGATCCTAAATTGAAACTTAAAGAATTTTCTTTTTAGTTGGAATCCTTACAAATTTAACAAGATGTAAGTTACAATCAGAAAGTTTGTAAAAACTTGTTAGTAAAAATTGGCCTAATGATCTTAAAATTGGTTGTGAATCACACTCTAGTTAAGTAGAATTCGTTGACATAGATGGAGATTTTGAAAAAAAACTAGAAAAATTTGAAGGTTCTTTTGAGAGGGATGAACTTGTGGATTTTTAAAATTATAAAAAAAATTGTTAGCTAGAAAAATGTTGGAAAAACTTGTTTGTTCATTTAAAAATAACTCAAAAAACATTTGTTCGTTGAAAAAAGATTTGAAATATTACATGTGCTATAAATATAAATTTTAAATAATTCTCAAAATAATTTTTAAAAATTAAATGGAAATTGTAAATGATAACCAATTTATGAGAATTGGTGTAGATAACTGATTGTTCTCATATATAGGCAAGAACTAAAAATTAAAAAATTGGCCTTGAAAAAAATAAATCTAAATTGGAGACTAGATCTAAATTCTAAAAATTAATTTCAAAATTATATTAAGAGAACTGGCATATATGATTAAAAAAATTTCAAATATCTAGACTCGACGAATATTTAAAAACTAATACCCACCCAACATTGACATCTTCATCCCTCAACTTGGGTTTTTCTTCCCACAACTAGGGTTTTTTTTTTCAATTTTATGACACAAAAAAATTGGCGTTTTTTTCTTTTTTTCAAAAGGTAGAAAATTTACTCTAATTCACACTAAAAAAACACACACACACACACACACACACACATTTTTCAAATAATTAGGAATTAAGTGTTTTTGAAAAAAAAAAAACGACAACAAATTTCTAGGGAAAAATCAAGGGCCACAATTCTGAAGAGGTTTGGGGGGGAGGGGCATATTCTCTATTGTTATTCCCTTGAGGGATACTAGAAGGGCGAGGATCCAGATACCCGTTGACGGGTAAATTTGAGGCACTTGACCAGCGTTGAGCGGTTATTAGGAGGGGAACTGACGGTTATCAAAAGCAGTCCTAAGGACGCGTAACCGTGGTTCTGAAAAAAGCCAAAGAACCGGTTCCGATACTGGACCATGGGTAGGTAGGTGTACCCATGGTCAACTTGACAAACCCATTGTACCTACCTACCTACCTACCCATTCCCAAACTCAAGTTTGACCATGGTTAGTTATACCATGGGACGTGGAGTTTGGGGAGTTCTAGCCTAGGGTCATACATAATACCATAGTACCTTGGCAGCTTTGACATTAATTATATAATTTGTCAAAATGTGAAAATGTTTCCAAAATGTATATATACTTTTTTTTTAAAGGAAAAAAAAAACTTTGTGAAGGAAAAATACATAATCTTCTAGAACATTCCGGAACATTATTTTTTGCCATGGAATACTCAAATTTATTTATTTATTTATTTTATCTATTGATTTATTTATTTGCGGAGGCATGTGTTGAACCCACTTGGTGGAATAACAAAGGACAAGAGAATTGGGCCCAGTTGGGGGAGCCTGGAAGGGCCAGACCAAATGCCAAAACTCAGGGCTACAATTATGGCTATTCCCATTAGCCATTAACCATGGAATGGAAATGTACCTTGCCACTTACATAGGTAGTTTACCTAGGTAGCATTGTTTTTCTTGGGCATTTTTAGTTGTAGTCAGCATGACAATGGAAGATGCTGATGTTGAAAAATTGTAGATCTTCCCCACGAAGATTTAGTCATTTTTGGCTATAAATCAAGTATGAAATATATAAATCTTTAATTTTTTTTTTAATTTTTGGCTACACATTATAATATCAAATATTTAAAAAATATGGCAACTTTTAGTATTTTTTCTTTTTCCCTTGCTACTAATGATTGAAAACTCCCAAAAATAATTTCATTTTTGAATTATTAAATTTTCTTTTTGGTGAAAATTTTCCAATTCAAAAAAAAAAAAAGTTGTTAAGTATTGTGGGAGGAAAATAGGGGCTTTTGCACAATAGGTTATTAAGGAAGAACTCATATGTGTTTTGTTTCATGCATAACTAAGCATAAGTTGTTAACCCGTGTTGGGCAAGTATCCAAATGTGACGCGCCCCCAAGTTCCTTGTTAGACCCAAAAAAGGTCCAATTATGTTAAAGAGTAGAAGTAATTAGAACTTGGTGCCACTCCCAGCTTCCAGCACTAAAAAAGGTAAGAGGGGCGTGCTAAAAGCTCTGGGATTAAACTAAGAAGAGGGACAAGCTACTTAATTACTCGGTCCTGCATTCAAAACTAACCAACAAGTTGGTTAGTTCACATTTGGAACACTTTTGGTGTTGGGACAAGCCATGGGCAACCTTGGACTCACTTGACTCATCACGGCCCAAACTCGGGGGAAGCCACCACCTTCCCCCATATAATATTCTCTGTGTCTCTCCACCGCACTTGCATCCGAATGGCACTTTTTCCCGGGACTCCCAAAGTGAAGTTTCGAAACTATCCTGGTTTGGACTCCCGAGACTTTGAGCATTCATAATTTCTCGCTCCGACCTCCGATTAGGACGAGGTATGAAGAAAAGTTATAGCTCTCCATGACAGCTTTCCAATGGTGTGTCACACTCCACTTGTACACACTGGAATCAAATCGATTCCTGACTTTTAGTGGTCCGGAGTCAAACTGCCAATTTGACTCCCGACCCTTCTTTCGACTATAACTTGTGCTGCAAATGTCCAAATGGCTCATGCAAGGCCATTTTGAACATCTACACTTCAAGACCTTTCCAACGGTATAAAGAACACCTCGATGCAAGGTGTTTTGACCCTGCAATTACGTTTTGAATTTTTGGGAGTCCCAGAGGACTCCCAAGTCCCATTTTCGAAAGTTTGAGTGGCGACCTCACACTTCCCTCGAAATGGGGTTGTGACAAAATGTATGAATGAAATCTTGATGGGTTTTCAAGTTCGAGTAATGAAAACCCACTTAAAATCAAAACTCTTTTAAAACATACAAGTAAAAACCAAACCCTATTCTAGGACCCAACTTTATATGGCAAGACCAAGGTCGGACCTATAACATAAAAACCGACCATTTCTTGAGTGAGATATCCAAACTCAACGTTTATAAACAACTTATTTTCCCCACCAAATTCTAGGTCTTTGTAAGATATTGAAGGCTTAGGGAGTTTAAGGTTTCCTTTGTTTTGCATCATATCCTACCATGTTAACTTTCTTCATCACCCACAAAGCACAAAGTTTTGTGACCTTTCACTTCCTCCTTCTCCTTCCTTCACCCTTTCTCCTTTGTTTATTGTTTTGTTTTTCTCTCCACATCAATAGTTTCCTCCTTCATTTTTTTCCCTTTTTTTTTTTGGTTGCAAGTGTTGCAAGGGTGGGCTTAGGTTTTTGGTTGCAAACTTCTTGTTCATCGACAACCTTTGTGTTTATTAACTTTAATCACTAAAGGCCTTCTTGTTTTTATTCTATTGTAAGTGATCAAGCTTTCTTTTTCTTTTCTTTTTTTTCTAATTTTTTTTTTCATGTTGTTAAGTTTGCAATCAATGCCCAAAGTAAAACTTGTGGGTGAAAAGGATATGATGTTACGTTGTGAAGTGTGAACAAGATTTGGAGAAGGGGTGACAAACCAAAAGTCGAAACTTGATTAACGTTTCCATGGTAAATTAAAACCCTTCATTTCATGTGATGATATTTAGTGTTTAGTTGAAATTAGCAAGGGTTAATATGTTGTGAATTTGTCACATATTTCATTGTAGAAGATCATTTGTATTTTTGTTTTGCCTTTGTTAAATGTTGGGATTTACCTCAATGTTTTGTCGTGTTTCTATTTATGCTAGGGTTGAATAAAATCACAAATACTAGGTCGCTTGTTGCTTGTGGGTATGTGTGTATATATATATATAGTGCAAAATTTGAAATGATTTTTTAGTTTTTTTTTAGTTATAGGTTTGTCATATGTTGTAATCAAGGTGAGATATGTGTGTTGGACAAATTATTATGATGCAAAGCACCATTTGCATTATGAAATGTGAAGAAGATGTCAATGTTCTAGTTTTCAAATGTAAAATTTTAAGTCTTATATATGTTAATTATCGATTTGTTTCATGTTATGAATTTATCATGTGTTTTCCTTATAGGCCATTTGATGTCAAATATGTCAATTTGTTGCATATAAGATCAATTGTGTATGTTTGGATATTATTATGTCCATGCCATGCAAGCCATGAATTTATGGTATTTTCTATAGTATGATTCTACCATGTCAACTATTAAAGCTACAATAAAAGGAAATAAAAATTTCCCAAGTTGGAAAAAATGACCTTGGTGGTGAAAGTCAGTTTATATAGTGTTCAATTTTACAATAGAATGGGTGAAAAGGGGGGAATACTTAAGATTCAATCTTGAATGATGTGAATATTGATACAAGAGCATTGTTGGGGATTGGGGAAGACACAATCAATTATTTTTTATTGAATTTTTTTCAGAAAAAAATGAAAAAAACACCCCAAAAATTGTGATTCTAAAAGATTTTTTTGACCAATTTTCAAAATTAAAATAATTAAACTAATCACAATCCAGACCTACGCATTTCCTAGGTTGTCACTTGTACCAACCCCTCTAGGATAATCACCATTTAATGTTAATTAATGTTGGGATCCTTGCCTATGGGCCTAAATAAGGAATTTGAAAAGAGAAAAAACCCCTAGATACAACGTTATTCTTTATTGTGTGAAATTTAGCATTATTGTGAAATTTTGAACATTTTTTTATTGCAAATTCAATGGATTTTTTATTTTACATCACCAAAGTTTTAAAAAGAAAATCCATAAAAATCACCATTTTTTTTATACATGGTTCAAGTAAGTAGCCAAAAAATTATAAGGATGTTTGATTTTTTTTCCCTTTCAATACTTTGAAAAGCCAACTTTGGCTAAATCAGATCATGAATGATGGGCAACCCAACTACATCATAGAATTTGAAAAAGGAAACACATTGGGTGGACATGAAACAAATGAAAGCAAAGTTTCCAATTTAATGCCATTTATTTTTCTCCAAATTGTCTTAAAAGGTGACTAAGAAATTGTTCTTTTTAACTTGCTTCATGCAACATCAGTCTTTTTATTCAATTTCATGATATTGAAAGTTTGACAAATTCTTCCCAGAAACATAGCAGAATGAGTTCATCCTTACACTAGAAAAAAATAATCCAAAAAATTCCCAGTTTTTTAATTAAAAAACAACAAACTTTGTTGAAATATTTGTGTAAATATTTTTATTTGTATAGGGTAAACGAATGAATAAACCCGCACCCATGATGGTACCGTGATAAAAAAAATCCTATTTGTGGAAATGTTATAAATATGCCATCCTTAAACTAGATAAGGGTCTTTGAGTTCAAATCTACAAAAAAAAAATTGGGCATAATATGGCCTCTCAAGAGGCCACACTCAAAAAGGTGAAGGTACCAACATTGGTGTTGGATCACCCTGGCCTCAATTCCCTTACCCAATTTGAAAAAAAAATTTAATTTAATGTATATACTTTTACCTGGCTAATATATACTTGGGCTCCACGGTTGCTACACATTACGAAGTGACAATTATAATGTAATTGGTCAAACGTAATCAAATCAAACAATAGTCATAATGTGTGAGGGTTGAAAAGGACAAGATTTACCCACATAGAAAGGAAGCCAAGAGCAAGGTAAACAACAAGATGCAAATAAACAAAAGAAAAAAAGAAATGATCTCAAAATGAAATTTTGTCTATGAATGAATTATAATCCAGAATGATTCTGGAATTTGTCACAGTGATGATCACCAAAATACTCATCCCCACTTAAATCAATTCCAATGAAACATTGTCATCTTGGACCTCAAGCTCCAGCATCTGTTCACTGGTAAGACATTGCACCTTGAACCTCAGAATCCACCATCAGTTCATCAATCAAGACATTACACCTTGAACCTCAAGCTCTACCATCAGTTCATCAATCAAGACAAGACCTTGCACCTTGAACCTTAGGCTCCACCGTCAGTTCATCAATCAAGACATTGCACCTTGAACCTCAGGCTCCACCGTCAGTTCCAAGGGAAGGTGTTGCTGCTCTGACAGCAGCATGTTCCCCCCGATATATCAGTTGGCAACTTGGCTGTTGAAAATAATTCCAAAGTAAGGTTTTGCTGACTGGAGTTGTCAGCAAAATCAAAGCAGGTCCCACCTCCATAGATTTGTCCCTGCAGAGATGTACCAAGTCCTCTTAATTTATAGAATTTTATAATGCTCTGTGCAAGATTGATTAAAACATTGTTGCACAAAACATTTTTCGTTTACTAAGTTTGTGAAGTTTTGAAATTGCAGAGAGGTAGGATTTTGCAGACCGAAAACGATGATGCAAAGGATGGTGGCATCATGAGACTGTACACCCTCTCCCCTGAACATAACTTGCAAGAGAAAACATGGGTGCTGTCCATGAGTGCCATCCTTCATATGTTGAGGCCCAAACTCATCTTCCTTCAATTAAACTCAATCTTTTAGGTGACATCTAGTGATGACAGCCTTGTACTCCCAACTCTCACTACCTCCTCACTCACTGTAGTAAGTGATTGTGAGGGCCAAAAGATCTCAAACTTCAAAGTCACTAGCACACAAATGTGAGTGGCATTCATTTATAGTTGTGCAACTATTGCGGAAGAGTGCTGTGCAGTTGGCACATTTGCAATTCCACTAAGGCAGGTGCACAAGTGAAAATTTTGGTCATTTGAAAGGAATCAATGAAATGTTCCCAGGGCAAGGAATATCTACTTACCTGGAGTTTCTCCTGTCTGGGAATTGTCAACTGTCATGTGCCTAGTTTGCTTGATTTCAAAGAGTGCAGTTGAAGAAGGCCAACACTTTCTTCATTGTACAAATAAAAGCTGGTGAAAATATCCCCCATCAGAAGTACCCTTACAATTCCATCAAACCTGCACTTGCACCATATGTCCATTAAGATTCAAAACGCATTCCAAGTACCATCATTCTCTTTCTGAACACTAAACAATGCCACATTGTTGTTGCACCGACCCCTCAAGACTTTTGCACATCCACTTCTAAACAACCAACACAGACACAATAGCTTGGCATCCCTGCATACTAAGGCCTTCAAGCAATCTCTACAAATTTGTGTTCTGTATCACTCAAATGTGTGATGCAGTACTCCAGGTGCCACAAACACTCAGAGAGCTTAGTTTGCTTTTCCAGCAAACTAAGCTGACCACCCAAGTAAACGGAAATGGCCTAAGGCAGAAGTAGCCACTACAATAATAGCAAGCAACAATGCAGTAACAAATAATAGGCCCTTCATGTAAACAATCCATTCTTTCACATAGCCAGTCTACAGAAGATTGAGAATGACTGCCTTTGAAAGGATGTACAGGAAAGCAACAGCAATATTGATCACAATTAGTTCAGCAGCTATGGACAACTTCAATAGAATTCAGCTATTTCACAATCACCACTGTGATCACTATAAGTGACTAGACAAACAAATTCCATTACACAGCCACTACTGAACCAACATAATTTCCCAAGCTAGTATTCAAACCTGGCAAATCCTGTGATCTACCTCCCAGTCACAGAATGAAAATTGTCATGAGACTTATGCAGAACAATGGAACTTTCAAAATGAGACCGCAGCAAAACGATTTATGCACCAAACACCTGTCAAAGATGAACAAATAGTAATTTCATAGAAAAAAAATATATCTATTGATCTATTGATATGTCCCTACTGACTACACCTTACACAATGAAACATTTTTATAATCTGGTCTAATCACACTACCTGAGTAACAGTGGAATACTATGGTCCTCAATGACCCTTGAAAGCTAAGTGGGCTCCTTCTCAAAACTCCTCAATTCTAACTATGGCTCCTGTACAGCCAGCAAAGGAAAGAGAGAAAAGTCCCCAAAACTCTGACTACAACACTATACAGTAGGCTCAAAAAAAAGGGACATTAAAACCCTGTTAATTCTTCAAGCCTGATTAAGAAACCCTAATCAGATGTTGCTGGCCTTGATATCAGATTCTCAACTGGAGCCGATGAATTTGTTGTCCCCGCTCCAGAAGCAACTGCCTTCGACATGCCAAACATCTGCAGCATTAAAACATGAACAAGAGATAGAAGTCAGAAATCTTTCACATGTCACTTGGTAGTTAGAAATCTATACATGATTCAACAGACCCTGCAAATCAAAGAGTGAACAGACTGATTGTCATGGTCATCTAAATGGGGACAATTCCAAACTCAATTCTCATCTCTTGTTGCAAAACAATTCAGGCATGCTTGCTGGCCACAGAAAGTAGCACCATGTCTTTCATGAGCTTCAAAAGAAACTTCATTGCACATCCAATTTGGGTGTAAAATCTACAATAGTGTGCAGGAAAAATCAGCACAGCAAATCTGTTGCTATCCACAGGAAACAATCATTCAACAAATCAAACCCGTGAGACCACATAACTAGGGTTCATAAAACTATCCCGTTTTTTACACGATTTTGAAATTACAAGCCTGCAAATTCCACAGCAACAAACAGTTCCTTTGAAAACCTTTTGCCGTTTGCACAAACCCCTGCCAAAATTTTCGAACCTCTAAAAAAAATGCTCCTCAGAGAAGCAAATTTAGAGCAGCAGCAGCGTTCCTATAAACTTTTTCTCCTCTTTTTTTTCCTTCGGAATGGACAAAAGAATCGACAAAACAACAGCAACAATCCTCCAAATTTCCCGGCGCCGCAAAAACGCTTTATCATGACGTGTGATTACCCTCAGGGGGGAAAAACAACAACAACAACAACAACAACAACAACAAACCGCAAGATGAACCCTCTGCAAAAGATGCACCCCTTCAAAAGTCACAAAAATACACACACATACATACACACAGACATGCAAATTCACAGACAAAAAAATTCACCTTATTTAGAGTCTTCTTGAGACAATCCTTGTGCTCGTCCATGGAGGCATGTACGAACTCGTCGATATGATCCACCACATCTCCGAAGAACGTCGTGGACGTGGTGTCCGACTTCTTCTTCCGACATGAAGAAGACGACGCTGCCGCGGCAGCGGCAGGGGGTAGAGATGGCGATGCGGTCTTCTCTACCTCCACGCTCTGTACCGGCTCGCTACCACTCATCCTGGCAACGCGATAGATTTCACCGTCTTCACTTGCGATAGATAGATAGACAGATAGATAGACACAAACCCTAAACACAAGCCCTAACACACTTCTTTGTTCTTGTTCTTGTGCTTCTTCCTCCTCCAGTCCCTCCGCCTCGTGTGTCTTCTTCTCGATTGGATCTTCGTTTTCGCAGTTATGCACTTCGACAAAACTTTGCAGTTGGATTTGATGCGAGAGAAGAAAGAAGAAGCTTCACGAAGGTTCTAGCGGAATTGACGTTATTTTCGAAAGGCAAGGCAAGGCAAGGCAAGGATATTGTGTTTAGATTCATTTTATTATAGAGTATAGTAGCAAGCTTAAGGGATTTTGGGCCCCCCTAGGTAATAATAAAAAAATAATAGGTCTACCTTTTTTTATATGAGGATTTTTTGAAAGATGATAATATTTTTGCTTGTGTTGAAACTTTGAGATTTAGTTATCATAGAGTTATAATAATCTCTTCTTGAAGGATTTTGGGGTTTTTTTAGAGGATTTTTTTGAAGATTAATAATATTTTTGCATGGTGAAATAATAATATTTGAGTTTCCATAATTCTTCTTCTTTTGCCTTAAGATACATACCTTTTTAATTAATGTAAATGGCAAGGCCACAATGTGACACACCCCGTTTGTTTTATATCTTTGAAATCATTTGCTTATTATGGTGAACGGTAATTTGAAAGAAACCAATGAGAGGAAATCATCTCTCATTTAAACTTTGACTAGTTTGAACCCCGTGCCTAATGCACAGGTGTGTGTGTATTTGACAATACATATTACAAAATTACAATCACAAACTACATTTTCAAAACCTCTTTATATACGACATTCCGCATGTATCCATCATTTAAACTTTGATGATGGCCTTATTACACATCAATTGCTTATCTTGTTCCTCATGTCAAAGGATGTAAATGTGAGGAGATGAAAGAAAATCATCTTTCATTTAACTTTGATGCCCTTTTTACATATCAACCGCTTATTTTATTTGCTTTCGTCAAAAAGATATAATGTGAGGTAAAGTGTAAGGAGATGCTTGAAGAGATTAGTGCTAATCCCAAACCAAAAAAATGATCCCCCAATTGTTTTTTGAATCAACATTAATCTCATCAACAAACATTCTAGGCCAACCACATGTAGCTTGAACAATTATTGCCAATTTTCACTTATGCCATTAACACTAATAATTTTTTTCTTTTCTTTTTTATCATTTACATTTGGTAGTAAAAATAATGATATTTAAATATGCAACATTCCATTAAATGATGAAGCTAATGGTGTGTAGAGTTTTTTCCAAATTTTTGGCACGGCAAGTATTTTTTTTTTTTGTGAATTTTTAGCAATTCCAAAAAATAATTAATTAGTGCCTAACCATGCTAGGTATTATTGCCTTATTGCAATAGGTGCCTTTAGGTACATGGATTCATTAGCTTGATGATTTGTCACCAGAATCCTATTAAATTGTAAATTGGGAATCACGCCACCAAAGTTATGGCTATTTGGACTAACTTTGGACCAATGATTTTCTTAGGGATTTTTATTTGTATATAGCTAAAATCACAATCATTTATAGGAAGATGATGAAAAATTGGCCATCATCATCCTTAGGTAGATTTAACCACGTTTGGCAATCAACCATATATGAAGTACAAAACTTTAATCATATTTATATGTTTTTGGCTACACATCAAAACCAAAATATAAAAATTTAGCATAATTAAGAAGATTTCTATATTGGAATAGGTGCAAGTAAGAGAATGAATATTATTAAGTGTTAATTTCACAAATGTAGTTAGTGGAAACATCCACATTCTTCGCTGCCACCGCCGCCACTATTAACATTATTTATGGTGTTGTGAATTATTTTTTTGTTGAAAGTCTAAACCTTGAAACCTTAAATCATTGTTGGTGAGCAATGATCTCAGAACCCTTTGAATTTTAATTGGTAGTCCTGAGAAAAAGACTAAAAGTTTGATAGAGGAGCACTCCTTGAAAAGGGCATGATGGAATCAAATGCATGTTAATGCCCCAACTTCTTTTCCTTTCTATCCTTCATGTGTATTGCAAAATCTTGTGATAGGTTAATTGAAATACATTTGGAAGATTTATCACCATATTCATCTTCTTAGAGCTTTAATTCAGCTTGTCAATGAACAAGTTCAACTTTTCATTTTGAACAAGACCCAAAATCACAATAATATTTTGTTGAAATTGATGTGATTGGGATTTGATTGAATTTGGATTTTTTTAAAAATTCTAATGTATAGAATCAAGTGACAGTCTTTGGCAAGGAAGCCATCATCACCTTCACAACATGCACATGGATTTTTGCATTGATGGTGTTAGTTATTGATCTTGAAGAATTGTCTTTATTCAAACTACATCAAACCCATGAAGTGAGGTCAAACAATAATTTCATGGTGTTCACAATTAGGCCAAAATTGAGTTGTCTGTTAAATACTTGTGTGTATCTTCTTCACTTGTCTTTGAACCAAAGATTTGACTAATCAAGATTGATACCCTTCACCATCTTTAACATATGTAATGTCCTAATACAACACCAATGATTGTGAGGATATCTAAATATATTCACAACCCATGGTTACCAACTTGAATGTGGTAGATATGTTCAAGAAGTTTCTTACTACATTTAATCATAGTCCTAATCAAAAACCTTTTCCACTTCCATGAACAATTGAATTTATTGTTTTCATTTCTCTATTGTCCAAGTAATAGAAAACATAGATCATGTCTTATAACCATTATAGTGGATCCATCATTTCATAGCAACATTTATCCTTTTTGGATGCTTGCCTTCCAAAATATCATAAAATTGTACACATTGGTAGCAAACAACTTTCAAACCTTCAATTCCATGGTACATATTTGAAGTCACACTAGGTTAAAAACCAAGGTTTTCAACTATGGTTTCAACAACATTTTGAAGTTGAAAACATCATTTCCAACTGTAAAATGTTTTTTTCGATTCAAAATGACGTTTTCAACTACCTACCAAAATAGTTGACAATGTTGAATCAAACCCACAACACAATCAAAGCCTACTTACACGTGTTAATTTTTCAACCAACATTGAGGTGACAAGATTTTTGTTGAAAAAAACATATCATTTTAGTTGATGGAACATTTTCAACTTATGGATGAAGTTCATCTAGATCTCAAAGTTGAATTTTCAACTATTTTTCAATTTCATGATTTGTCATCTAGGGTAACCTCCCATTGGATGAACTTCATCCACTAATAACCCATGACATAATCAAAGAATGAATTGAAATTTCAACTACATTCTAATTAGGTCATCAAATTGTAATTTTAACTATGTTACAACTAGACCAATCAAAAAGTCTAACCAATAGTTTGTTGCCACATGGCCTTACTCAAAGTTATGTTTAAGCAAAAAATCTAAGCAATAGTTTGTTGACATGTGTTTGTACCTAAAATTATGTGTAAGCTTAGGTTTAGGTATGTATGTCCACCTAGAAATAAATAGATATGTATCTACCTATTAAGCCTTCCTGTTTATATAAACCTCCCTAACATAAACCTAGGTGGGTAGGTTTATAGGATTAAGTAAATAAATAGACCATAGTGTTACTTCGTCTTAAGGTAGATAAGTAGGTTTCAAATAATCCTTTTTTTCACCACATGGCCTTTAAAGTCAAACTTTTTTTATTAATTTGTCTTAGGTGCCAACTTCACCTTTTGAAAACATTTGGCGCGCCAACTTCTTTATGTAATTTACAAACTTGGAAGCATGACAAACAATGTGGGATAAAAATTATACCTGCATTTTAGCTGATATTTTGTCTCAAATGTTTTGAAGAAAAAAAATATCCTTCTTTAGTTTCAAACCCCATATCTTTTTCATTTTAAATCCATTTTGAGTGATTTAAAAAACTATGGGTGCACCAACTAGTGATTTACAAGACTTTTTTGAACTCCAAATGCAAGAAAGCAATGAGAAAATAGTTTAATTTCAACATTTGACACTGTGATATTATGTTTCAAATGTTTTGAAATAAAACTTTAAACCATTTTAATTTGAAACCCCATGTTTTTTTCATTTTAGGTCCATTTTGAGTGATCTAAAAAGCTATGGGTACAGCAATTAGTGATCTACAATATTTATTTGATGTTCAAATGCAACAAAACAATGAAAAAATAATTTAATCTCAAATTTCAAAACTATGATATTTTGTTTTAAATGTTTTGAAAGAAAACTTTAAACCTCTCTAGTTTGAAACCCCATATTTTTTTCATTATAAATTTGTTTTGAGTGATTTAAAAAAATATGGGGCACCAATTAACGATCTACAATACCTTTTTGAACTTCAAATGCAACAAAGCAATGAATTTTTTTTTAAATATCAAAATCCAAAATTGTGATATTTTGTTTGAAATGTTTTGAAAGAAATTAAAACCTTTCTAGGTCAAAACCCCATTTCTTTTTATTTTTAAGGTCGTTTTGAGTGATTTAAAAAATTATGTGTGTGCCAACTAATGATTTATAATAGTTCTTTGAAATCCAAATTCAACTAAACAATGACAAAACAATTTAATTTCAAAATTCAAAACTATTTTAACAAATTCATCACCAAACATGAACCCCCTTGCACAAAACAACCCATATCCTCCTTGTTTTTTGACTCTCCTTTTCATGTTTTCTTCCTTGCTCCTTTGTTTTTGGTGTTTAGAAAGAAATTTTAATCTTTCAATTTGCATTTCTAATGACATAAAGATCGTTATTGATCTAATTACAGAATGAAGAAAATATTAAAATTTTTAATGATTTTTAGGCTTGTGTTCAATGTTGGGTGTTTCTAGGTACTTAATATCTAATTACTAATTAGATTAAAACAACAACAACCTATAATAATTAACTAATTTAATCTACCTACTAACTATTGTAAATAATATTAACTAACAAGAAATAATTTTCAAATTTTTTTTAATTTATTGTAATGAAATTAATAAAAATAATATAACTTTAATAATATTAACTATTTAAATATTGCATTAACCATAAAAATTGGGACAAATACATACATTAATTTAATAACATTATTAGTTTCAAATGTTAAAGTGTAATTAGTTTAAAACTAGGTTAGTTATATTTTATTATTTTTATAATTAATAATATTATAATATGATCCTAATTTAAGTGAATAATTAGTAGTTAATTCATATTAATTAATTTAACATACATGGTGCTTAAATTTGGTTAAACTAGGGTTAACCATATAAGGTTAATTAAATGTATCATTTACAAAGTTGGAATAGGTCATACCCCATTTCAACTTGTTTATGGATTATATCCATAATTGCCGACAAAATATTTATTTCCATCCAAACTTAGTGAACATGTAGATCCAACACCTATCTGAGTATTTACTAACATATTATCAAAACTAGAGAAATTATAGGAAAAAAAATTAATTGCATAGGATCTAGGTACTTTTAACTAATGGAACATGTCATTATGATCACAAAATCGGTATATTGAAACCAAGTTTCAATTTGAAAACTATGTATTATGGTTTCTAGGGGCTATTTTTAAACATGATCCTAAATTTCAGAAAAGATAGTTTGGGCTATATAGAATTCAATATTGTTTACCCAATAATACCATTTTATTTGTCACCATTGATAAGTTTGATCCTAACCCAATCCTAATTAACATTAACAAGTTGAAGTCATATAGGTTTATTAAAAACAAAACTTTACAACCTATGTTAGCCAAACCTAATGACCTGGTTACTGATGAACCTATTCAAATAAAACCATTACATTTTGAAAATGAAAATTTTGAATTTGGAAAGTTTGAACCAATGAATAATAATGACACATGATAATCTCATTAGAGTTGGTGTACCTATTCACAATGATCAAAACAACACATCTATTGAAGAACTTGTAGATGCCCACACTCTAGAGGTTTATAACCCTAAAAGTTGTGCATGTTCATAGCCACAAGGTCATCAATACCTAAAGAAATATAAAGAACTACCGCACCTTTTGTGTTACCTCTTTGGTTTTTTCTACATTTTTACACTTTTGGAGGCCGTGAGTGAAAGTGCCTTGGATAAGTTGAGAAGAGAGGCGAGAGAGAGGGAGTTTGAGAAAAAAGTTGAAACATTTAGGAAGGAACAAATAGAAAAAGAAAAGGCAAAATAGGTTCATTTGACTAAAATGATTTGCATTGAACCTTTAATTTCATGTGAACCTATAACAGAGGATATTAGAATCTTTGAACAAGAACATAAAAGTAGGGAGTTAGAAGAGGAATTAAAAATAGTTCTTAATTTTTGTAAATGAACTACCTTTTCTAAGCAGCACCACAATCGCGAGTTATAGTTATTTTAGACTCAAAGGAGGAGGTTGAAATTATTCCTGAACTTGTTGTTAAGTATCGCGTTTGCCAGTACGTCAATCTCATTAACTAAAAATGCACACTGAATCACCTACACCGTGAGATAAGTTAAGTCATGAACCCATTACTTCCCTCCACCAAAGAAGAAATCTAGAACCACTTTTAAGGTTCAAATTATTGACTTAGAGGAAGATGAGGAAAGAACATATTCAGACAAGATGGGAGGTGGAGATGGTGAAAAATTTCAAGCAATAATTACGTACGACAACTTGGAAGACAAACCTGAGCTTAATCTATATCAAGTAATTGACAATATCCAAGTTGAACCTATTGAATATATTGGACTTATAGTGCCACTTGCAAGAGTCAAAGAACCTGTAGTTGTATCTATAGTTGAATTTGCTCATGTAAAAAACCCACAATTTTTTATAACCCAACTTGTTCTTGTTTTTTTAGTCATTATATACATAATTTGAGACAAATTAATATGTTTTTAGAACAAACTACTCAAAATGCCACAACTTGGTCAAGGACATTGGATGAACTTGCAAACCTCATAGTTGAGTTTGAGAAAACTAAAAAGAACCTATTTGCAACCAGTAATGGTTTACAAACTTGTAGCCTAAAGCTAGAAATAATGCAACAAATCTTTAAAAATTGTGACAAAGAATTAGTCACAGTTAAGGGGCAATTAATTAAAGTGTAGAATGAAAATTGGAACTTATCCAATAGGTTAAGTTAAACAAAACAAGTTGTTAGAAAACATGAAAATATACAACAAGAGTATATTGAATTAAATAAGTTCAATTGGAAAACCCATAATGACGAAACATCTTCAAAGTGAGCATGAACATGTGACACAAGATTATAATAAAATGGAGCAACCTAGCATGGTATAGCAAAATACCATAACATGTTTAAAGCAAACCTATCAAGAATTCAAGGAACAACATGTAGCTACCAACATAAAGTTTGAAAAACAAACCCAAGCTTTAACTACTCAAATCCAAGAGGAAAGGTCAGTTGGAAATGGCTAAGGTACAATTGAACAAACCCAACCCCATTCTACCTATTAGGATGACCAATAGGTTGAAAGAGTTTGAGGAATTATTATTGGACAACACCTTGTTCAAGGTGCAAAATCAAGCCTTAGGGGATAAAAATCCAAAATGGAAGGAATGGTGGCCAATAGTTCAAGAATTCATAGAGGAGCAAATCCAAAAAAACATGGAATTAGCCCACTCTGGTGAACATGTTTACCAACTAGAATTGCAAGTGTATCAAACCACTTTTCCCAATTTCAAGTATGAACCACCTAGTTTTGTATCCATGAAAATTGGAACTAGTAGTAAAACAATGACAACAACAACACCATTTGTAAAACAACTACTACTAAATTAGTTAGTCCATTAAGAGGTGGAACATGTTTAGAAATAATACCTTTACCTATTCAAACTTTTACTATATTTGTTCAAGTTACTACTACTATTGTTAAACCTATAGAAGGTAGTGTAAAGTCTATTAAGGATCAAGTTGAACATGTTGATCCTCCATTTACTTTACTTGATAGTGGAATAAGACCCTTGGAGTTCTTATTTGCTATTTTACCTCTGACCCCACACTAGATAGGCATAGGTTAGGAAATTACTTTGATTACCAATACCTTGCATGCTTTGGAGGTATTCATGACCACACTCATAGCACCTTTGAAGAAACAGTTGATCGATAGAGGATTACAACACAAAAAAGTTTTCAAATTCTAAACCAAGATGAACTTGTGGAGGAAACATGTGTTGAACCTGTCAAAGGAGCCACCAACCAATCATTGTAGAAAACTAAAAAACCTTAGAGCTTTAAGCTAACATTTTGAGGATGAAATATAATTTTCAAGAGGGGATAATGTTACCCATATTTAGTAACATGTGACTTAATAGGTTACTAATCCTAACACATTGTTAAGCGAATAAGTGATCTAACCTAACCTGTGACATTAACCTAACTAGTTACAAAACCTAACATGTAGCATTATACTAGGTTAGTATATAGGTTCATAGGTTGTAAGTCAACTAGTAGTTTGTAGAACAAGTTGGCATAATAGGTAGTTGTACAGGTGGGTAAACATGGTGTTAATTTTGAAATTTTTGGATATTAGTTTTCTTATTGGCTAATGACTATTTAAATAGTCTATCACGACTCTTTGAATTTTGAATTAGTTAGTATAAGACTAAGAGGACACACATGTTTTTGGACAAGAGTCTTTTTTTTGTTGTAACTTTGATTTGGTGTTTTTTACTCATTTTGAAACATGAAGTATTTATGGTTTCAACAATATTGTCTTAAAAAACTTTGTGCAATTTTAGTACATGGTAGTGTAGGAATTGTAGATAAACTTAGTTTTAGTTTTTTATGTACTTATTGCTATTTAGAGACCGGTTATTGAAAGAAATCGGAAGTTGAAAAAAAACCATAATAGGAATAGAAAACCCCCTTAACAACCACCCATGTAATTATTAATCATTAAAGCTTGTTGTGTCTATTGTTTATGAATGTCAAAAATGGACAATGAGCTTACAATTAGAGCAACTCATGCATTACTTTGCATCTAGCTCTACATAAAACCTTCTTCTACAAGTCCACATATTTACATACTATGTGTTTTTATGTTGTTATTGTTCATTCATTCATCAATTGTTTTACTTGGAGTTCACTAAAGCAATTGTGTCAACAACCTATAAAATATGTTCCATCTTCGACCTATACCCAACCCGACTACCTCCAATGATGCTTCTGAGCTTAAAAACCTGGTTCTCTAGCTATGTATAAATAAGTATGTACTTTTTGTGCATACATGGATGCCTCATTTTGGCACATAAGGAAGGATTCAAAATTCCTAATTCCTTAACATGTTTGGTTCATAGACTGGCATTTTAAACAAGTTGAACAAATTTAGGGTTCAAATTTGCAGTCTAGTAGTAGTGTCTCTTCTTGAGCTTCACACACTTTCTGGTTCTCAGTGTCATGGTGCAACATGCAACCTGCCTATGGTAAGCTTAGTCTAGATAGTTAGATCTACTCTTCATGGGGGGTGCTCTGCTTTTGCAGCTAGAGAAACGGGAACAATTGTGTATATAATAGGGTTCAAATAAACTTTTCATATAGGAAATGAAAACCGCTTTTCCCTCTTGTTCATCAATAATGGTCTTTGGGTTGTGTTCAAAGTTTGAATGTCCTTATCCACCCATGACTCTACATTGTTTCTTTGCCATGAAACTAAGTTCAAAGAACCCACTAATAACCACAGCTTATAACCAACTGTAGCAAGGTTCCGTAGGTTAAAGAACCATTAGATACACACTAACTAGTATTGCCTAATGTGATTATCCAAGCTTGGCTGCTGGCTATGGCTACTTGTGGCCCTTTCATTTCAACACAGAAAAAAGCATGTAAATGCCATCATACCAATGATCTGGGCCACTCCCTCTTCAATAAAAAAGTACTTGATAGGGAGACGAGTAAGAAGACAGAAGAACTAATTAGTAGTGCAGACTCAAAGTCCTCTGGTCCCTTCGCAGTCAGGATTAGGGAGGGTGAACATTGCTATAAAAAGGAAACACTACATTTCCACAAGTGCAGACTGGTTCAGAAACAGTGGAGAGATGTGGCAATCTAGAGTACTATGATCTAGAGGATTGGATAAGTAAACTACCCACAATTCCATCAATTCTTGAATTGGATGCAGTGCATGAAGAGATGAATCACCGTATTCTCAGTCAAGATATGCATGTCTAACTCCAGGAGCTTGTATTGACATATTACAAAAAAATCCATTGGTTCTCAGCTAGACTGTTGTCCAGTTGTGCAAGTACCTGTTGTGGCAAAATCCAGGAAAGCCATAGACAACCACTATCATCTGCTCATCTGTGGTTGTGATCATCTGCAACTCCATATGCAGCACATTTGCATCTCAGTATCAAAAGTGAAAATCTTGGTTTCAGCTTCCAAAAATCCTCCTCCTTTTGCCAAGAAGAGCAGCTGCATTTGCACAGTTTGGTGACTCCTCCAGAGAAAAACTGTAGTGGATGCTTACTGCATAGAGAAGTTACTGCCCCCATGTCCTATATCCACCTCAAACTTGCACTTTCCCAAGGGAGTTCACATGGCATTATCATTTCCACTTCCAAGAGCAGGTCTTGCTCAATAATTTTGCACCCTGGGGAGAACTTGGAGGACTAACCTGAATGTTGCAACCTACATGGATCCAAACATGAGGGGTTGTCCAACCTCCTATCTTGACACCTACCTTGACATCTACTCTACCTAGCAATCCAATGTCATTGTTGTCTATATCTGTTTGCAGCGCAGTTCCTTCACTGTCTGTGAGCTGAGAATTTGTGACACGGAGTTCAGCTGTCAAGGTCGTTGTATTGTCAACACTCTGGTAGAATCCAGGTATGTTGCATTGGCCAACACTGGTCCCTTGGTATGTGCCATCAATTCTGATTTGGCGGTAAGATATGCCAATCTTGTGGTTGGGATTTCGAGCTTGAACTGTGAAAAGGATATCAGTGTTCAAAACAGGATTCTGCAATGGCTGCCCCACAGTTGAACTACCATTTCTTGAGTTGACATTCAGCTTAACAATCTGGGCATCTTGTACAGTATAATGTGGAAGCTTGGGATTGTACACTAACCAGAGAACCAAAACCAAAATGCCCACAGCAACCACGAAGAACAGAAGTATCGAGAAAAACACAATCAAGCAGCAGCAGCAACCACCATTTCGATGAAGCTTGCGTTGTGATTTGAGAGGAGGTCGACCAACAACTGTTGGTGGTGGGTGTGGAGGGCTCGAAAAGGCTGGCGGTGCAGTATATGCTTTGATCAGTGGATGATGATAGTCGGAAGTTCCTTGACTAAAGCCAACAGTTACATCTGACCTTCCTGAGGGACTAAGTGGCTCAAAAGGAGCAGGAGGTGCTCTTGGGTAAACCCTATCTGTCCGCCCACGTGGAGAGATATCTTCAGAGGAGTAGTCACTACTCTTGACTGTGACAGGATGAATTCTTTCCCCCATTGAACGTGTAGAGATATCTTCAGAAGCAATATCTTCACCCTTGAGTGTGACAGGATGGACTCGATCGCCCATTTTCTGGATAATAGGAGCTGTATCTCTCAGTGAAGCAGTTGCTGTATGTTGTTGGGGCTTGTCACACTGCATACAACCAACCAGAGGCAGTAGTTGAGTAGGTACCTGCGTATGTGACCTAACAAGACCTCATTGCGCGACTACCTATAAACGGAAAACAGACAAGGGTTATTAGGGGATGAAGATGAATTGGACGTGATGCAAGGGTTGTACACAGATAGGGCCGGCTGTTCCTCACACAGCTCTCTGGCAAGCATTCTCTTCTGTCTGGCAATGTTCAGCGCCTACCCCTTCCTTCCTAACAAGCATGAAGGATTGGCGAAGGCAAATGAGCGCTGTGTGTTACTTGATAACCTCGGACCTAAGAGGCACAAAATCCAACGATCCTGACCTTGGATTCGTTGAAACTACACAAAGTGAACTTCGATTGCTCCAACACTACGCAACTGTGACAAGATTCACACTTGCATACTTCACAATTTCTACACAATCTCACATGAGAGAGCTCTGATTTAGGAGAAACAATCTCACCAGGTAGACTAGCAGAATATAATAGGTGATGATGCTCAATTCCACAAGAAACAGTGTTTCGAATCAATGGCATGACCGCGACCTCCGCAATCTTCCAAACCTCCACAACGACGTCGTCGAAGCCAACGTCGATCCCCGCACTAGTACTCCGCAATCTTCCAAACCTCCACAACGACGTCGTCGAAGCCAACGTCCATCCCCGCACTAGTACCTGCTTCTTCCACAATATTCATAACATTGTCAAGGAAAACCGCCACAACCACAATCGATCGATCAACAACAATAGAATCTAGAAACCGTGACGACTGCAGACTTCCAATTTGAGATTTCCGGGTCACACGTCCAGATTATCCAATGCCGATGCATACTTAAAGACACAATAAAAACAAAACAAAAAAGGAGCAAAACTTCGAGCAGAGAAGAAACTTCAAGCGGAAAGAAAACTTTGAACAATTTAGTATCAAACTCAAAAGAAAACAGAGAAGAAGGGGGGAAAAAAAAACTACAATGCAGAGAAAAGGAAACAATAAAAGCTCATCCGAAAGGAAACCAAAGAGAGAGAGAAAAAAAAAGAAACAAAAATAAAATTCAATCACAAGGCGACATTCTGAGGATATGAAACCGGAGCATCATCATCATCATCATTATCATCATCAAAATGAGAAAGGAAACGTCAATAATAACATCAACAAAGGTCAGAAAATTACAAATTCTACATTCTCAACAAAAGTAAAGAGTTATTTCCCGAGCGAAGAGAGAGAGAGAGAGAGAGAGAGAGAGAGAGAGAGATCTGAGTCTTTGCAAAGCGACAAAACAAACAGATGCTAGAAAAGCCAAGAGAAGCGAACAAGTACCACACTAATAAGAAAGAAGCGCAGGTGTACGCCAATGCCGCCATCGCCGTGGCCGTGCGCTGCAACGCAGAGAGGAAGGGCGAAAGCTGCTGTTGCTTCTTCTTCTTCTTCTTCTTCTTCTGCTTTTGCTGCAGTGAGAGAAGAGCAGAAGCTGTTGGGCTGCAGACTCGTTCACGGCTATCAAAAGACCTCGTTCACACGGGGTAGGCTTTCCGTTCACACTGAGTACCAACAATAAACAAAAATTTAAAACAGCCCCTGCATGAATGAATGATTACGACCCTTCCTTTTCCAGGAAATTTCCTTGCGCCAGGTGCGAACTTTTTTACCACCCTCTTTTTCACCGTGGGTGGTAAAAACAACGAGTGAAAACAACAGGCTGGCGCGGACTTGTATAAAGAAACGTCTCCGAGGCAGTGACCGTTTAACTTTATAAATTACCATTTACCATTACTGTCCTTGGGTAATTAATTAACTCATAAGATGCTATTGTCTCCTGCGGAATCTGATGAATTTCTAAATCAAATATATAATTTATTTGTTTATTTATTTATTTATGAATTTATATCTTTTCTTTTTGTAACCTGGAATATGGCGAGCCCAATAGGGCGAGATGCTGTTCCGACTAAGAAAAAGGTGTTAAATAGTTCCTAAATAAGGCACAGTATATTATTACATAACTATTTTCACATTTTAAAAATTAATTAATTAATTAATTAATTATGTAATATAGTGTTAATGTATGTTTATATGTTAAGAAAATCCTCAAATTTGGAAGCCTAGCATTTTAGAGGAATTTCATCATTGGCCAAATTGGGTTTTGTTATCTCATCACCTCTTGCTTGATTTTGGGTGATTTTTTAATAATTTTTTAATTTTTTAAATATTTAACTCAAAGATTTTGGAGTGTGTAAACTTCGAATCTGTTGGTTGTTGAATGAGTATGATAAAATTTATGGATGAGTAGGGGTTTCTAACTACGGTTGCAAATAGAGGTAAAATGTTTGTCAAAAGGGTTTAAAAAGCATTTTCAACAAAGGGATTCTCTCTTTGCTTTTCAATGGGTGTGAGTTGGGTTGGATTTTCAAGATCAATTCCATTAGGTAGCTAAAAATTTCTAATCCATAACTTAAAACACACATGACATGCACTTGGAGCATTTCATTGGAATTTTGGCAAACAAATTGGATTTTGCATGTGGCCCAAAAGGCTTCCAAATTTCAAAACCAAATTCACAAGGTACAAAACTTATCACTCACAAGTTGTGAGTTGATACTCCTCCCAACATACTCCTCCCAACAAAGTGGGTGTATATCTTCCTTTTTTTCTTGTTTCAAGAAGAAAAGGGATTTAACCCAAAGCTCCTTTCCTTTTAAAGTTGTCATGCAAGAAGCGCATCATCATCGACTTGTTGATGACCAACTCATTGACCCTTCCACAATGAGAGTCCTCAAAAGACATAGAAAGGGAGGACACCTTGGGGGTCCCCCTTTTTAACAGGTTAAAAAGAAGTACGTACAATATTTTATTTCTATTTTTATTTTTTGGGAAAAAGAGAATATATATATATATATATATTTATAATTGCACTAAAATGCTAACTTATATGATGCCCATCAAGATGTGCATGGATCTAAGGGAAGGCCTTACTTTCAAGGCAAAATTCACCTTGTGCCCTATTTCCCCTCCTATCATAATGAGGAACTCAATGGATAGGAGTTTAGGACTCAATGGATTCCTTATAACATTTGAATTCCAAATATTTCATTAGCATGGACTTTCAAGGTATGGGAAAAAAAAACCAACATGAACTCCAACACTCCTATACAACAAGGAGATGATGCTTGAATGCATGTAAATTCATTCACGCCATAAGAATGGAATGGCATGGCCATCAATTGGGTAATGATGAGCTTGATCTATTTATTTCTCTTCTTAGCACATGAATGAATCGGAATTCTCTTCTCACAAGAGTTGATTTTGCATGTTTGAAATTTTTTGAGCAAAAGCCGAGTCGTGAGAAAGGCATATTCTTATTATGTCCAGGCTCTGTTGTTCCTCGTCAAAACAAGAAGTTAATACAGATGAAGACGAAATCTCTGATCCAGCAATACTTGCATTCACTTCAGGAATCATTCTTCTTGGCATGTTCTTGTGCAGTATGATCTCGCCCTCCCCCTCCCCCCTCCCCTCACTCTTTGATTGCCCTTCACCCTAAACATTTCAATCTTCATGCATTTAGAACCTTTTTTTTTCTTATGACTTAGTTGGTTTCCTAGTTTGCATTTATTAGTTGGTCATTCATAAAATGGCTGGTTATCAACAGGGGCCCAAGTTCTCTGTTTCTGGTGGTGCAACTGGGCGGCCCCCACATCTTCTTCTTCTTCACATTATTGCTCCTCCAGCTTTGCCTGACACAAATTTTGATGTTGAAGAAGATCAGAGAGCCTCCTGCCTTTGATGCTGTGAGGTACAAAAACGTTTCTTCATGCTCTTTCTCTTCTTCATGTGTGTGCTGCATGTGTGACAATGTCATTTAAATTTTGCTATCTCATCATCCCATGTTTGATTTTTGGTTGGAACTTTTTTTTTTTAAAATCTTTGCTATTTCATCATCATCCCTTGTTTGATTTTTGGTTGAAATTTTTTTATTGATAATTTCTTCTGTATGTATATATTGGAATCCAAGGATTGGGTTTGTAATCCCTTTTGTGAATGAGTAGATTGGACCAGGTTTTTAACTAAGGTTTTAAATAAAAATCAAATGGTTATAAAAAACAAAAGGCTCTCAGGCTTGCTTGCTTGGCTTGTTCTTTTGTGTATTGCTAAAAACATGTCATGAACATATATATACATGTCATGTATTTGTATATTCCCACTGCAGCAAAGTTCACAAAAGCTCAGAATCCTTTTGGTTTTGTCCAAAAATGGGAAAAGAAAAAAGTGACATGAAGCAAAGTTGAAGCACAAGTCCTTTTAGAAAAAGGTTAACAAATAATTGTCTTTAGGCAATATTATTCATGGCCAGGAAGAAGCACACGAGTTTTGTTTTCACTCTTGTTGGTGCAAAAGCAAAGTCAATAGCCCTTGGAAGCTTGTATGGAAAGGAATGAATCTTCCAAATCCTCTTCATGCTACACAAGTTGAACCATGCATCCCCCCTAACATCTACCCTTTCACATTCAAATGCCTTCATTCCATCTATGAGTCTTCACCCACTTGTTTTCATCATTTTTATTTTTTTTTATTTTTTTTGAAATCTTTGAAACCCTTATTTCCAACTATTAATATGAAATAATCGCATGGAGAAAACATATGCCTGTTGTGAATAAAACACAACTTTGAAAGAAGCGATCGTTAGAATAGTTATAACTTCAACATGGTGTCAAACTCGCTCACCTAAAAGAACTCATGCACATGAACAATCATCGTTACTATCACACAACTTCTAAATTTATTTTAGTTTGCATGTTAATTTGTTAAAGGGGTTGTATAGATATTTTATTATAAGAATGATTCTAGACTTGATACCTTAAGCTTGTAAAAAAATGTGATGTTTTTTTTTACTAAAGTTTTGGTCATGTTCTTTAAACAATGCAGAAGATTTGAGCAATTCAATGCCCACACTAAGTTGATCACATTTTGATCATTGGATCCATTACTTGCATATTTAAACACACCATGTTGTGCATTTGGTTTAGTTCTTTTGGGTTGAAATTTTAGTTGATAGAATTATGCATTTTTTATGCTTTGGGTATTTTTAGTTTAATTACAATTGTACATTGTATTATGAAATTCATATAATACTTTAAAATGCAAAAAATTCATATCTAATGGTTTTTTAAAAAAAATAGTTGTCTTAGAATTTAAGGATTAATGTCACACTCAGGGTGCTTAATTTTGGAGGCCAATGTAGGAGAAATGGTTGTCAACAAAATATATCCACATTTTGGGCATCATTAGGTTTTAACCAACAAATTAATCATATTCATGTCAAAATTCAAGATTTAAAATATAGTGTACATATGATTTTATATATCCAATCAAATAAAGGTTTTTGTATGTAGCACATACATACTTTTAAAGCATCCATGTGAGCATGTGATTATTCATGAAAGTATGATGATAGTGTAATTGTTGATGTGATGTTTTTTATATCATTTTTGCCATCATTATTTCAAGATTTTAATGTTGACTCAAACTCCAAATCTAACAAAGACACTTGATTCAACATCTTAGAAGAATGACATGTTCTTCATATCTATCTATGAAGCAAGGTTGTTTGTTTTGTTTTGTCACATTGAGATCTCCCAAACCACAGGTGCTTCATGTTGCACTCTTGGTACCTTAAGAAAGCTCTAGTAAGGGTGCACCCTTCGTCCAACTTGTTTGAGATTACTTCGAGTTATGATGTGAAAATTATTGATTGTTGAATCATTTTTTCAATGAAAACATTGAAACTGACAATTGCATTGGAATTTAGGTGTTCTTGGTGTTGTTGGAAAGCTCTCAGCACAATTAAGATTTAATAAAATTTATTTCATAATATTCAGAGCTAAGGTGTGAAAAAATTACTTTTGAGTGGATTTTGTTGTTGGAAGTTCAAATAAATTGCAAAAATTGGGTTCGGAAGGAAAATCAATTGAGCATTCAATGTGTTCACACTTGGGGCCAACAACAAAGGCTACATTAGTTCGTGTGAAAAAGAAATATGAATAGAGTTTCCCCCAAAAAAAACAATGAAAACATGGTTAGTTCATGAAATTCCACATGGTGCACCAACAAAGGGGTACATTCAAAACCCAACTTTGAATGTAACCACGGAACTCAACTTCAACTCACCATGGGGTAAGGGTTCTAAATGTAAGACCTTTCAAAACCCAACAACTTACAATCATGAGAAGAACCAAAATAAAAAAAACATACGAGTATCCAAATGAATGGCCATCCATCATCTTGCACAAGATTTCGTTTTGATGACATAACATGTTAACAATCTAGTAGAAAAGGAACGTAAGAAAATGGTAGGTACATGAGAAACTATTATATTTCACTCTCTCTCTAGAGATCATCACTTCATTTGAATTGTGAAGATAAATGTTAGATCATTGAAGATCCTGAATGCACCTAATATGCCAATACAAATGATGAATACGGGGCATATACAAATTCCAATGTCATATATCAATTATTATTGGCCATCTTTTTTCCACATTAGCAATATCACATTATTGAGTGCCTCTCTATTAGCTTTATATATCCATTGATGATCAATGCATTGACAAATTGTACAATGGAACAACACATTAGTTAAAAAATTTGCCTACTTACAACTAGTTTTGAGTCATAAAATACCATAATATGTGACTAAAAAAATCATTGAATCACCTAACAAAAAATTGCATATTCTAGCACATAATCTACAAAAGTTCCTCTCAATGGGAGTGGAATCACTAGGGTTTGTGGGTGAAGCTAGGGTTGGTTGGTGGGTGCAATAGTACTTTAGGATCCAGTTAGTCTCATCTATGTATGTGTACTTATTGACAAATTCTTGATGCAGAACTTGCACCTAATAGTTCCGTGTGTGCCATAATGCCAAGTTGATGTTGAGAGTGAGCTTAAGGGTTTGGTGGGTGGGTGCAGAAGTAAACTTAAATGATCCAGTTTAGTCTCAATTCCTTTGTATCGAGTTGTTGACATATTCTGGATGCAGAATGTGCACCCGGTAGTTCCAACTGTGTCATAACGTCATCTTGAGCGTGAGTGGGGAGCTAGGGTTTGAGGTGCACGACAGATTATACTCCAAATCCCGCATGTGCAACGCGGTCCTGCGCGACTAGGGTTTCAAGCTTGTGTGGATTGTTGCGGAGAGTTGTGTGTGATCGAGGGGCTTGCGCTGTTGTAGAGGAGATTCCAAGGTACAATTCAGGAGCTTGCACAGTGATTTTGGCTTGCTTCCTTCTTCTCGCCACCCCCAGGAACTAGTGTTTTTGTTACACGGATGATATCGAGTGCGGCCAGATTGCGAGAGTGCATTATGCGTACTGTTGTTGGAGCTGCTCCACGCCCTTGCTAATAGAAAATCCTTATGCTTTTGGAAGCAGATTTGAGATTCCGAGTGTCATCCAAAACGCTACAATTTCAGCAGCTTGTTGTTTTCCTCCCAGAAACTTGCGGTGTCTGTCTATTGCCACGAAGCGCATCCAAAGAAGGGTGGGAGAACAAGCAGCGAGAGAAACACAGCTATGGTGTTGGCCGAGAGGTTGGCCAGTGTGGCCCTTATAGGTAAGACACCTTTGTGCGCCTTTTTATCACGGTCCATGTATATCAGCAAGCATGGCAGACAAAAGCCTATTTCGGAGCTTCATTTCCAGTACAAACAACGGAGCCCTGACACCATCCTTTGTGTCACACTGTCGGTATCGTCATCTTGCTCTTTGTTCAGTAGACGAGAGCATTCTTTCGGTCATGGATCCCTTTATTTGCCAAGGATCTCCAAAATAATTGTGACTGGATTTATGTAAGGAGAAGAGTATGATTTGCAGGACGTGGTAGGACATAAAACCCTCAATCCTTGCCTCAAACATCTCCAAAGTGTATGCTTTTCCTAGAGTTGAAAGGTCTGGAGACTATATCCAACTTCTCAGCAATAGGGAAGAGAGAACACTTTTACAGTGGTGGTAAGGAGCATGCTTGGAGGCAGTAGTAGTTTGCTGCATATTGTAATTTGACCTAGTACTTGATGATATGTTGTTCCTCCAGGGATGGATACATGTATGGTATGTTCTTTCTCTTGGAGAGAGAGACTAATGCAGAATTTCTCCTCCTGCTGCAGGTTTATCACTTGCACCACTTGTGATTAAGGTTGATCCCAATCTTAATGTTGTAGCGACAGCATGCCTCACAGTATTCATTGGCTGCCATCGTTCTGTCAAGCCTGCGCCACCTTCTGTAAGTGTTCCCATTCTTAGGTCCCACTGTTATCTGGATTGCTTTTAAGGTGCTCATGTATGTATGTGTCTCTCTTTTAGTTTGTGCATGAGATTAAGGATTTTATTAGTCTGGTTAATTTCAGGTGATTTATTCTCTTGAGTCAAAAGACATTATTTGGATTTGGGATCTTTCAGAGGAGCATTCCATTGAGCTTGCTGACTTTACATTGGATCATAAGTTGGTGTGCTAGTTGGCTTGTCTCAAGTTTTTCTCAAGTGTTCGTATTTTGTGGCTACTTACCATCACTGGCATGCTGTTTTTGTGCAGGAGACAATGTCAAAGGAGCATGCAATGCGGTTTCCATTCATTGGCAGTGCAGTTCTGCTGTCACTCTTCCTCCTCTTTAAGTTCTTGCCCAAGGATTTGATCAACACCGTTCTCACTCTTTACTTCTTTGTGCTTGGTGTGCTTGCCCTTTCGTGCGTCCTCCTCACCTTCACCACTGTGATGTTTAGAATGTCTCTACAAAGGAGTGCAAGGTTGACCTCTCTAATGCTTGTTAGAGCAGTGCTTGGAACTCAGTATCTTGGCTCTCATTCAAGAGATGATGATTTTCCGGGAGTGTTAACAACCTTTGAGCCCATCTGATCCATTTTTGTCAATTTTTTTGAAAATTTGGAGGGGGATGCTGTTTCGGGGGTTGACAGAGCTACAATCCTGCCAACACTAGAGCGTTTTCTGCCCATTGCTTGGAATGAGAGCATGGTCAGCTGGCACTTACCATACTGGAAGAGTATGTTTTCTTGTGGAACCTGATTGAGCAGATATTGGGCTAGTAGTAAGCTCCGGTTTGAGTCAATTGCCTTTCTTTCTTGTATATGGAAATAATATCTTTGGTGAACTGATGATGTCCTTCACTGACCCAGGAGCATTTAGGATCAGGCTCATATATCCTAAACCCTAAACCCCATTGATGGGTTTGTTAGTGTCTTGAACTTCAATCTATTAACACTGTCACTTTGGGCATGCAGCTAAATCCGTTGTGTGCTATGGGTGTTGGGGTGAGGTGCAGATGTTGAGATTGAGTTCACAAAGTCACAATTGGTTGCAGGCATCCCAGGAACACTGTTTTGCATCTGGTATGTGCTGAAGAAGCACTGGCTGGCAAACAACACTCTTGGTCTGGCATTTTCAATCCAGGTTACACTCACTTTCCTTCCACTTTTCTCTTTCTCAGGGTGGACTGTTGCATGTGTCCATGCAAGCACTGGCAACAGGAAAGGGTTTGTTTCCCTTAGATCCAGTAAAGCAGAATATGGATTTGAATTTCTTGGTTTCTTCACAACAAGTCAGATCATACCTCGGGCCTGTTGATGCCATACAGCTACACTCAGCTGGAGAATGTGAGTAGTCTAGTTATGAGCTTGACAACAATGAGCAAACAGATGGTCACTTCTTTTGGTTGCTCTCTATGCAAAGTAAACTCATGGTTGAAGATTCTCCAAGCTGACCTAAAATTTTGAACAGAGCTCAGAGACAAGAAAGCGGTTCTAAGAAGGAATGGTTTTGAATGAATCATGCAGGGCATTGAGATGCTGTCATTGGGTTCTTTCAAAATTGGTGCTATCCTCTTGGTAAATGTCCCTTCTTCCTCCTCTTAAAGTTGGTCACCATAAATTGAGAGGATTTCATCCTGTGCTGCATATGCTGTTTGACTACCACAAGACTTGCCAGGCTCAGTTCTTACTGACTCTCTAGTCTTCTAGTTACATACCAAGTTTTCAGAGATGTGGCTGAGCAATTGTGTCCTGAAAGGCTGATGTGGCCAAATTGATGGATGCCTCAATCCTAACTGGGTGATATCGTATGCAGGCAGGGCTGTTCATATATGATATTTTTTGGGTTTTTTTCACACCTGTCATGGTTAGTGTGGCAAAGTCATTTGATGCTCCCATTAAGGTTTGTCTTCTCCTCTTCTACAACAATCTGACAAATATTGTTGAGTGTTGACATTTTATTGTTGCATTCTGTAATTCCTGGTCTTCAAGAACTGTTATGGTCAGGTGGCCAGCTGAGCTACTGTAGGGAAATTCTCATGAAGGCAACATGTTTAGTCCTGCCAAGTTTTGTAATATTTCTTACTGTTTCCTGTGTTTTTGGACTTGTCAGGCCTACACTGGCATGTAGGCCTTTAGTCCATGACAATGGTGAATGTCTTATTGACAGCTACTCCTTGTTTTGTCCAGCTTATCTTTCCAACAGGAGATGTGGCACGACCATTTTCAATGTTGGGTCTTGGGGACATTGTAATTCCAGGTTTAATCCTGACTCTATAGAATGTTCTGGGATTCTAGGCAAGCATAGATTCTAGTTGGTATTTTTCAACAGATAAATCTCTATGTCAATACTTATGTGAACTTTCTGAACCATAGGATGAGAGTGTGTCTGATTTCTATTAGATTGATGTGTGCATTGTGGGTGCAGGCATTTTTGTAGCTCTTGCATTGCGATTTGATATGTCTCGTGGTTGCAAGAAAGCCTACTTTAATAGTGCCTTTGCTGGCTACACTACTGGCCTACTGGTCACCATCTTAGTAATGAACTGGTTTCAGGCTGCCCAGGTCCTTCCCAGACACTTGAACCCAATGTCAATTCATATATCTCCTCAAGACAGATTTATCTAGAACTTTTGTATATTTTCTTGTTGACAGGTATTTGTGGTTTTTTGTTGAATGGCAGCCAGCGCTGCTCTATATAGTGCCATGTGTGATTGGATTTTTGGCAGTGCATTGTGGAATAAATGGTGAGATCAAACAAGTACGTGCACAACTGACTTCTGCATCTCAATTGTTGCATTTGAGGTCTTGTCTTGTCATTTCCTCAAGTTTGTAAGCTGTCCTTCAACTTCTATTACTTGGACTTGACATGCTGGTTGTTTCTGCAGCTACTTGAATTTGATGAGTCTGTGGACACTGCGGAGGATGAATCTGCTGATGCTTCTTCAGAGATAGCAGAAGTTGAGTTGAAGTCTGAAAACAAGAAATCTGACTGAGGCACTTTTGCTTCAGTAGTGCTTGCTGACCTCCAGTGAAAGGTAGAATAATCCTCTCCTTGTGTTTACCTTGTCAATAGTACTTCAAGCAGTCAAAATGTTTCTCCAGCTGTCCAAGGATACAAGAAAAATCAGCACTTTGGTTGCTCTGCATGGCATCAATAGCAGAGCATGGCATAACCTTACTTTCCTCCTGTGCAGGAGGAGTTGTGCAATGCAATGCCAATGAGCTCGATCTTGCCATTCCAAGTGATTGCACAATGATTTTCTTTATAGGGTGGAAGGGGCTGCTTGCATTCGTCATACTTATTTCAGTATTGGATGATGCTGGTGGGTTTGACATCTGGGCAAGTTCGAGTTCTGCAATTTTGGGCTTGTTCTCTTTTGTTCTGTGCAAGGCAGAAGGTTGTGGCCTGCCATGGGTGAGTTCTGCAAGCTGGGGCAGAATCTTGGTTGCAAATCATGTTCTATGTTACTTTTGTTGTTGCTTGCTTTGCATCATTTTCTGGTTTGGAAGGAAGTCAGCTTTGAGGATCACAATTGGCCTGCTGCTTGGCCTTATTTCAGTCATACTATTGCTTGACTGATGAGTTGCTTGGACATTCTATTTTAGGAATAGAACACCACTGGCTGTTAGGTCAGTCTGTTTTCAGTTGTATTAGCTGCATGATTTTTTATTTACTTGAAAGAAACAGTCAGTCACCAGCAGAAGCAAATCACCTAATATGGTATTCTTGTGAAGATCGGGGAGTTTGAGAGGATGAACTCATCTTTACTTGATCATTGGTTGGGTTCATGCAGTGGACAATTTATTCAGAGATTACCTTGGTTTATCTTGAATGTCAAGTACATTATACCAAATGTATTTGTGGTGCACCATGGTCTGAAGAGCATCTGCCCTGTGCCCTTGCTCAGCCAACTAACAGACCATTGTTGACAGCAGTTTAATGTGTGTCTTTAAGGGACCACCGGATTGCAAGCTCGACTTCTTGTTGAGAGGTTGGATTCTGTTTTCATTGTTTGCAATTTTACCTTAAATGTTTTGCTGGATGATAATCAAGGCCTTTGAGCAATGCAATAGTGTTGAGTGGGTGGAATAGTTTGTGAATGATGAGCAGTGATCCTTGTTGGAAAAGCATTGTGACCCTTCTTTGTGATTTCCTTTTGCTGATGATCATTGTTTATCTTTTCCCTTGACGCGGCACATTCGTGTTCGATAGGTTGGTTTAAAGCATTGTCAGGATGATATACTTAGTTTGCAATATAAACTGATGGTATTGCATGAACCTGGTCTTGTTCACTCAAACAAATAAATTAAGGGGACAAGTAAAGTATTTGACACACCCTATATAAAGATATTGCAAGTTTTGCTTACAAGAGTGTTTTCCTCCATAGGGGTATTGTGGGGTGTTGCAAATCAAGTGGATAATCAAAGCAATATGGAGCTCTAGTGGAATTTAAATGCATTTAATGTATGTTGTACTCAAGTTCATAATACAAAATACTCAATGAACATGTAATACTTTATTTTGGACAACCTTGAAATAGTTTAGGCTTTGCATCATATCTTTTGAAATTTGAAGAGGGATTGCATAGCCCTAACAAAACCTAGGAGGAATGCAATATTGCCATTGAGCTACACTATAACACCATGGGTTGAATTATTTTGGTCCAAGCTATTAGAGGGGTATTATTCATGCACAAAAGGATTCACTAAACATGCATTACCCCTCCTAAGGTATTTTAAAAATACATTGGGTTCCATAACATATCTTTTGACACCTGGAAGGGTATTATGTAACCTTATCAAAACCAACAAAACCAATATCCTCATCAGTTGCATTTTATAATTAAACACCATGGGTTTATGCAATTAGAGAGGTATTGTTCATGGCCAAAACTATTCAATACATTTGCAATGCCTTTCGCAAGGTATCCCAAAAATACATTGAGTCCATAATATATCTTTTGAAACTTGGAAGGGTATTGCATAGCCCTACCAAAACTTAAAAACAAAGCAATACCTTTCTTGGGGCATTCAGTAAACACCATGGGCTAAATTATTTTGGTTTAAATTATCAAAAGATATTGTTTATGACAAGGAATATTCAATGCACATGTAATACCCTTCGTAAGGTATCTTAAAAATCTTTTAAGCTCTATAACATATCTTTTGAGACTTGGAAAAATATTACATAACCACACCAAACCTACAAGGAAACCAATACCCTCATTAGGGTATTTTATAATTAAACACCATGGGCTTACACATGGGTCTATGTTATTGGAGGGATATTGCTCATGGCCAAAACTATTCAATACACCTACGATACCCCTTTTAGGCTATCCCATTGGGCTCCATAACATATTTTTTGAAACTTGGAAGTGTATTTTGTAACCCTACCAAAACCCTGAACGCAAAACAATACCTTGTTTGGGGCATTCAATAAACACCATTAGCTAAATTATTTTGGTCTAAACTATCAAAGAGGGATTGTTAATGGCTAGGATTACTCAATGCACATGCAATACCCCTTGTAGGGTATCCTAGAAACCCTTTGGGTTCTATAACATATCTTTTGAAACTTAAAAGGGTATTGCATTACCATACCAAAATGTAAAAGGACAGCAACACTCACATCATATTATGATAATATCTTAAAATATGAAATAAAATAACATTGATATAAATATATATATTCCATGTTTAATATAGCATGCCTTACATATTGATTCAAGTAAATGAAGGTGTTGCAAAGTTGGTCACATTAATGGTACAAGGGTTTAAGGTTTAATGTAATATTTACTACTTAATGTTATAAATTATTAATTTGTCAAAATCAAAAAATTTAAGTTCATGCTTAACATTTCTTCAATGATGTACATTTTTAAAAATTCCCTCTTAAAGTTGTAAACTTTTTATAAAAAAAAAAACATAAAGTCTATAATTTAATAACTTTTAATGTTTATTTTTAAAAAATTAAAGTGCATGATTTTTTACTTTTTTTAATGGTTCACATAATAATAATAAATGATCTCTCCCATATATTGATCCTATGTATGATTGGAATTTTATTTTAATTTTTTTGACATATGATAAATAATTTCTAGGCTAAAATAATTATGTAGCAAGTTAGTAATATTAAATATTTCATAAATATCTAACATAAATCTTTATGTAAATTTTTTTTATGATGTATAATATTGGTTTAAATAAATTGTTATTTGTAACATATTGTGTAACACATTATATATAATTTATTATATTATGGAATTATATTGTTGATTCATTTTAATACATATAATATCTTCATATTTATTTTAAATAAGATAAGAATTGATTTAAATTATATACTAAATTTAAATTATATATATAAACCCATGGTTAAGTATAGTGAAATATTTTTTATGAACTTTATTTTTAATGAGAATTTTTTAATTCCAAAAGATAAGTTATTAACATTGTCAACTTGATGGGTAGAAAGTTTCCAATAAACTCAATAATAGGTAATCCTTCTTCCAATATTTGATCTTGCCTGATAAGATTTACAACTTGTGTGCTACACCCACTAATATGACTTGTCATGAAACTTATTTATTAGATTCTCTACAAATGGATAGCCATCTCTTCTTTACTAAAAAGACTTATTTTCAAGTTCTATGCAAATGAGTTCCCATATATCTTCTTTGCTCAAGAACTATTCTTCTCAAACTCTCTACAAATTGGTACCCATGTTTTCTTTGATCTCTCTAAAACTACAAGTTGTAGATCCAACTCGTGAACAAATCAAATTTATTCAAAGCTCCATAAAATCAACCCAAGTTTGAAGCTCCATCAAAATCTCTTTTCTTCGAACAAATCCATTACCAACCAACCCAATTGATTCAAATCAATTAAGTTTGAAGCTCTAGTTTGAAATCAACCGTGCCTTGGAAGGTTCATGGAAGTACTTGAATAATCATGTGTGATGGTGTTGTGTTAGACTATATTTTTGTGTTTTGTTTATTCTACTTACGGTGGATTGCTTATAGAGTATAATGAGAATGGGAGTACCAATAGTGTGAAGCTGATGAATCATGCTAACATGTTATTGTGGGACATGGATCATCCACCACCCACAAAGATGTATGTAATATTGACCTTGCAAGATGGTGCATTCAAAGATGTGATACATTAATTACACACCTAGAACTATGACATTTTAGTGGTTAACATTTTTCTTACATATTTTTTCCTTATTTTGTTTCTAGACTAGTCATAGTCACATTAACAACAATAACAACAACTCAAATGCTCTGCAACAACAATAATGGCTACAAAAATCAATAACGTGATGCCTAAAATTCAAGCAACAAAAAATATAGTTTTTTTTCCTATTACACCTTCCTTGAAAAATGTAACAACATCATCATCAAACGAAAAATTAAAAAAATAGTTTAAGAAGAAACATGACAAAAAAAACCAACTAACTTCCATAATGTTCCACAGTTTCTTCCTATTTATGTAATAGCAATTTGAATTCCCAAATTGCTAGAAGATCATCATCAATAAAGAACGGCGAAGACCCACCCACCCACACACTTCTTCTCCAATCCTCCATTCCATTGTGAAAGCACCCATCATCTTTCCTTAGGTTTTTTACATCCCTTAAGGTTTTTGAATTTTGATCATTTGAATCATTTCAAGCATGCATGCAGCACAAAGTTTATTTCAAGTGACCAATTGACCCATGAATCCCTTTAAAAAGCTTGTTGTAAAAAACTTGCCTTCATCATTTGTTATGGAAGGAGTCGACCATTTGAAGAAAAACCTTGACAATATATAATGACGAAATTATGGATGTTGTGACAAGGGTTTCATTTGCCTAATCAATTGGCTCAAAATCACATCATATTCTTTGCAAATGTTTCAACAACAAAATTAAAGTAATAACCTCATCAATGGCCATAATAATAAGCAAGTCTTACTTCTAGTTCTTAGTTTTTAATTTTTAATTCTAGTTCTAGTTTTAGTTCTAATTTTAAAAATATTGTGATTTTGATGATTTTTTATTGATTCTTTGTGAGCATGAAGATCAAATGACCATTAAAAAGGCACATTGGATATTTGTTAAAATGAACATTTTTCACACCATATGGATGTAGGTGTAAACACAAGACGAATTGTTAGTTACAACAAAAGTTCATAGCCAAGCTTGTTTAATTGATTAAAGTTTTGACACTAACCAAACTAGACAACCTAGCCTAGCATAAGTAATAAGCTAGTATGTTAATTGTTATGTAACTTAACCCAATATATATTTAGTAACATTTGTCATGTTTCACTCCCCCCTCTTCTGGCCTTTACAAGTTATACACATGGAAGTTGAACCATGGACAAACAATATGGGATAAAAAATGAGGTGATATTGGGAACATCTTAGGAAACACATTGAGAATTAGGGGAACATTTTGAAAACCTAATGACAACATCTTAGGAAACACATTGAAAACTAGAACATTTTGAGAATTTGATGATAACATCTTGGGAACACATTTAGAATAAACCAAAAAAATCAACCCCCCTTCAACCCCCAAAACCAAAAAAAAACAAAAACTAAGTTCCCTTTTAGTTAAGAAAAAAATTCATATCAACAAATCTAGTAATCACTAACTTGAAAAAATATCTTCAAGCCTACATAGAACCCTATTATGTTGAAGATTGAAAATAATGACCCCTTTTTACCATTTCCATTGGTCATCTAAAATCCTTACAAACCTACCAAACCCTATCACACATTTAACTCATAGTTCACTCAAAATAATTAAGAAAAACATTTAGACCACCACATCCAACAATTTCATTGGCCATAACAATTCACACAAAGTTTATTCAACACCCTCTATACATTATAATTTTCCATAAAGTCGAACAAACATAGGACAAGAAGCTCTTGTTTGCCCAAATTTTTAACCATAATGCTTATCATGACACCATATTTTTACATTGTGAACAAATGGGGCATGAAACACAATTTTGGTCCTCAATTTGGCATCAACAAAGTTTGGTGTCATATTGTTGCTCATCACAAAAGGAATGCATACACCAAAATTTTGTGTTCAAAAAGTTCATTGTTTTGTGAAACTCACACACATGGAAGTCTTCACCAAATTTTCATTTTGTTTGGTTTTTGTTGAGCATGAAAAGTCATTTACCATGTTTTTGTGAATGTAAACATTGTAATGTTTTGTAACTTTTGTCAATTTTGTTCAATTTTCTACCATTTTATGTTGATTGCCACATTTTTTTGGGAGCTTTCTATCATTTTTCAATGAACTTTCTACACTTTTTTTCTGAGCTTTATTATTTGTGAATGCAACCAAATGAAAGTGTATAACATTCAAAATGGAGGGACAACATGTATTGCAATTGTTGTAAGTCAATTTTGTGTTTAAAAGGAAAGAGAAGGGAGGAGACTTTAAAGCCCAAGATTCCTCAAACAACATCTTTTGGGGTAAGGTGACACTAGTACAAAAATGGTTATAATCCATTAATTTAAATAACTATGGGCCATTAAAACTAAAATAGGTTCACCTAGCCTTGAATCGCTATCCACCATAAGTGAATTATGTAGTGGATTGTAATGCATCAAATCCAACATAAGTGAATTAAGTCATTATATAGTGATTCATTTCATTATGTAATGCATCCAATCCATTCATAGCTAAATTGGGCCACTATGTAATGGACCCATTACCAAGAGTTTATTCTCCCGTGCACTTTGTGTTGAACCTAATTCATTATGGATTATTTTCCAAGTATTTATTTTGAGCATTTTAGAATTATTAAACAAATGAATTGTGTAATTAAAAGATTAAATATATGTCCCTACCTTTGTTGTAGCATGACATGGTGTTTTAATGCCATTGGTTTATGTCACATTTGCAAACCCAAACAAACTAATTTAACCAAGTTTAACTTAAGTAGTTTAATTTCACGAAATTTAGCCTACATTAACCTTAAATAATTAATTTAAGCTACTTTATCCAAATAACCTTATTAAACCAAATTATCAAAGAAGTCAAATTTAACCAAGTTTAATTATTTTATTCAAGTTTAACCAAATTTAAACAAAATAAACAAATTTAATCAAATTTAGTCAAATTTAGCCTAAGTAGGCAAGTTTAGCAAAGTGTAACCAAGTTTAGCCTAAATATATGTCTAGCCAAATTTAACTTATGTAGTTTAGTTAAAATATGCAATTTTAACCCAAGTATGCAAATTTAGCCAAGTTTAGCTTAAATATGCAAGTTTAGCCAAGTTTGATCTAAATATGGAATTTACCCTAATTATGTAAGTTCAACCAAGTTTGGCCAAAGTGAGCAAGTTCAACCTAAATATGCAAGTTTAGCCAATTTTAATTTGAGTATGCAAATTTAACCAGTTTATCCTAAGTATGGAATTCAGCTTAATTATGTAAGATTAACCAAGTTTAACTTAAGTAGACAAGCTTAACCACGATTAATCCAATTTAATCAAGATTAAACAAATTTAACCTAAATATGTAAGTTTAGCCAAGTTTAGCCAAGTTTAGCCTAAGTAAACAAATTTAGCCAAGAATAATTGAATTTAGCTTAAATATGCAAATTTAACTAAATTTAGTTTAGATATCCCAATTTAGCTTAATTTATATTAGGTTTAACTTAAAGAAATTAGGTTTACCTACAATAGGTTAGGGAAACTTAGGTTAGTCTAAGCTATATTGCTAGGTCACCTAGGTTAACCTAAATCAACCTATGTCAATTTAGGGGGCCCTAGATTAACCTAGGATAAACAATGATAATGTTTATAGTTTTGTGTTGATATAAATTATTACAAATAAACTGTTTGTGGTGCAATGGTTAAAGACTTGAATGCCAAAGTTGAAGTGAGAGGTTGAAGTCCTTTCCCTTGTAATATAAGGTGCCACCTAGGCACCTAGTTTAAATGGGTAGCCTAGCTATGGTTTTTTGGCCTAACTTAGGGAGCTAAGTTAGGTCATCTAGGCTAGGTCGCTTATGTTAGGCTACCTATGCTAAGGCACATAACTTAGTTCTAGTTTCATTTTACTAAATTTTGATTGCCACATGGCAAAGTCATGAATGGTAAAAAATTATTGCATGTGTCTTAGGTTACCGCATGGCAAGAAAAATTTAATTGAAATTCTTATTTATATTTAAAATATTAAATCACAATCACAATATATGTCCTCCATGAATGTAATTATGACCAAATTTATTAATGATTAAGTTAATTTAATTGTGATTTGAAATGGCTTGGTGATTTTGTGTTCACTTGAGAATAACCTTGTTTCATTAGTTTCCAGTGAACCAATTCAATTGTTCGTAACAACTAGTCCATGTTCACTAAAGGGTTGACCACTTTTGCCATGGTAAATCTATCCAAATTCATTGAAAATGTAATGAAACACTTGGTGAATGTCAACACAAATTGGTGTAGTGTGAGTTTTACTCTATTGCCATGAAAGATGATGTTCATCTCCATTAGTGAGGGAGAGGATATGTTTTATGATTGTTTTGTTGAAGACTTGAGCCTTTGGCAATGTTTTTTCTTTACATTGTGGCACATTGTGTGTTTGCTCATAAATTTTGTGAGATCTTGAAAACCTTAGCAACTTCATGGCTTGCAAAATCTTTGAAAATAGTTGAACCCTTTCTTCTAACCACATTAAAAGCTTCCTTCTACCCCAAAAACCTAACACTAGATATTGTTAATTGAAATTGAATTCCCATGTCCTTCAACCATAAACCACAAACTGGAAACTTGGATACAACAATAATCCTAGTCATCTACTTCCTCCTCTTTTGGATGCATTTGCCATTGAACATATTCATATTCAACTTTCTATGGACCTTTCAATGGTGTGGTAATTTCAAAGACTTATTAAACCTTGGTACAAGGTTGTCAATGATATCATGGCTTGGAATGCATTCAAGATTGTGAGGATTGATAACACATCTTATTGCCAAACAATTCAAGTTCACTAACTTCCAAGGCATCTTCTTAAAGTTCATTTACAATTTAAACTAAAATGTTTGAATTGTTATTTTTAGATACCTATGAATTACAATACTTAGATACAAACCAAAACTAAATTTTACGTAATGAAGTCATGTACATAGTTAAACTTTAAGACCTTATATTAGGTCTTTTTTTGTTGATGATTTTGCTAGTCATGAATATGGTGGTATTTTTATTTTCCATGATTCTAATGGTTTTATTCATGGTGCTCATCATTTTGGTGATTTAGTCATGTTTTTTCAGATTTAGATGCTTAAAAAAATTTGGATGGATTATGGTGGTTTTCTTCATCATGAATGTGGTTACTGTAATTATCCATCCTGGAACCCCCATTGGCTATATTTAGGTTGGTTTGTGATTTTAACGACTTTGTGAATTATATGATGGTGCCAAGTTCTTTTTGGATTTTGATGGGTTCCTATTTTTCATCATTTTGGTGGTATCTAGATTTTGGACTCCAATGGTTTTTAAAATTTTTCATGTTTTTGGTGTTTGTATGGCAATTATATGTAATAGAGCTTTAAGTCGTGTTCATGGATTCTAATTTACTTCAATTCTAGATTTAGTTATGCTTTGAACATTATTGGCTTCTAGTTCCTTAATTAACCATGGGTGTTCATGATTATGAAGGTTTAGGGTTTAATTTTTGACAATTTCTTGTTCTTTCATTGTTTTAATGAATTATTTCTTTCATCATTCTAGTGGCATTTTGATTTCTAGATTCTAGTGGACTTTATATGGATTTTCAATTTGTTCATGATTCTGGTGTTCTTCTAGCATTTCAAAATATTGGACTTTTGAAAAACGTTCGTGGATTGTGGATATAATTTTAACTTTTCCATTAGCTTCTATCTCTATTTAACCATGGGTGTTTGTGGTTTTGAAATATTTTGGATTTTGAATTCTTGTGATTTTTTATTTTTTCATCATTTTAGTTGTATTATTGATTTTAGTGGTTTTTTATTCTTACATCATTCTAGTTGCATTTTGCATTTTGGACTTTGGTGGTACCTAGTAGTTTTTTAATTTGTTCACAATTTTGGTGTTTTTTTTAGTAGTGATGGATATTGGAACTTTTCTTATCGTTCATGGTTTTAGGATTTAAGATTTAGTAATGTTTTTCCATTCACTTTTAGTTCTTTAATTAACCATGGGTGTTCATGATCTTGGGGGTTTTGCATTTTGGATTTGAATGGTTTTTTTTTGGGGATTGTAAAGGTTTCTTATTCTTTGTAGATTTTGAATTTTGGTGGGTTTTTGGCACTCTTTGGATTCTAGCACGGTTTTCTTAGTTTGTTCATGATTTTGGTGTTTTTTTTTGTTCTTTATCCATTGTAGTGGATTTTGGATTTTAACCTTTGGCTTTAAGATTCTATTTTATTTATTTTCCACTCTAATGGGTTTTTTGTAAAGTTTGGTGTTTTATTTTGGAGTTTGGTGTAACCTTATTGGTTTATGATTTAGGATTTATGAATTTGCTAGTTTTTTATGGATTATGGATTTAGGATTTTGGTGGTCTCCTAATTCTTTGATCTAATAATCAAACCCTATGTCTTTAAACCCCCTTTGATGATTTCCAATGATTAAACCAAATCTTTTTTCTTTTTAATGAAATCTAATGACTAAAATCAAACTATTTTTTACCTTTTGATGATTTCTAGTTGACACACATTTCTAGTTTTAGATTTTGGTGGTTCTTTTAACCCCATACATTTTTAGCCATAACAATGATTCATAATTTAAACATAGTGTAAGTGGTGTGTGTGTGTGTGTGCATTTGGATTTTAAAAATGACATGTTTTTAGAGGTAGGTGAGTACATTGTAGAAACACAAGTTTTTGAATCAATTACAATGCACAAAACCAAACAACCTTGGAAGTAAGGCATAATAGAAGTTAAGGCAATTATAAAACTATAAATAGTTATTTGATGTGAAAACAATTTTTTTTGTCCAATTCATTATTAAAAAAATATTTCCGTTTCCCTAATTTTAGATTTGACCTATAATTTTAGATCGTAAACTATAATTACATATTTAAACCTTAATTCTAAACATTTAAAACCTTAATGTTAAACCTAAATCCTAATTTTAATATTAGAAATCATAATTTAAAAACCTAAACCTTAATATCTAAGCCTAAATCATAATTTAAATGCTAAAATATAAATTAGACCTAAGGGCTAGTTTGAAACCCTAAACCTTAAACTCTAATTTTAGACTCATAAACGTTAATTCTAGACCTTAATTTTTTAGATGTTTAAAACCTTAATTCTAATATTGACAACCCTAATTCTAAAATTTGAAAACTTAACTTCAGACTTTTAAAACCCTAATTTTAGACCTAAAAATCTAATTTCAAACATAAAATTTGTAATCCCAAGATTCAAAAATCTATTTTCAGTTCTTTTGCAACCCTTATTTCAAACTTAAAAAAATTAATTCCAAAATTCAAAAACTTAACCAAATCTTGGAAACCTTAATTTCAAACCTGAAAACCTAATCCCAAACCTATAAAATTTAATTCCAAAATTCAAAATCTTAACTTCAAATTAAAAAACCTTATTTCAGATCTGAAAAACCTAATCTCAGACCTAGAAACCCTAATTTCATAATTCAATAACGTAATCTAAAACTTAAAAATTTAATTTTCTTAATCTTGGAAACCTTAAATTCAGGCCTTAAAACCCTAATTTTAGACCTATAAATCGCAATCCTAAACCCTATTTTATATGACGTCAAAATTTGAACCCTAAACCTTAATCCATAAAGTAGAAGTAAGGCAAGTTTAAGATTGGGATTTAATAGTCTTTTGGTTAGGCTTGTGCAACAAGGTCAAGATTGTGATCCCCAATGGCCTCATAGGTGAGGTATATGTGATTCCAATCAAGGTAGTTATTGAAGAAAGCCCCAAATTTTGAAAAGATTAACTAATTAAGCCCCGACTATGTAAAAGCTTAGCTTCAATCAAGATAACTAACTCTCCAAGTTTGTTCAGGTCATAAGCATGTTTGTGGCTGTTCAAAGATGTACTCTTTTGGCTTCTGCCAAGGAAGGCGATCGACCAATCTTATGTATGTACTAGTGGGTACCTGTGATCTTCGGGCACTGTGAAGTCCCCTGGTTTATTTAAACTTGGTTCATGTTTTAGTTTTTAACTAATTAAGCCTCGACTATGTAAAGCTTAGCTTCAATCAAGATAACTAACTCTTTGAGTTTGTTCAGGTCATAAGCATGTTTGTGGCTGTTCAAAGATGTACTCCTTTTGGCTTCTGCCAAGGAAGGGATCATCTTATGTATGTATACGAAGGGTTTCTGAGAGACTAATGAAAAAAACATTGCAAAAATCGTGTCTAACCATTCTTTTGCCTACTTGACTGACAATTGTTGCCAACTTGACTGAGAATTCTTGACAAGCAAATTATTTGACTGAGGCTGTGTGGCCTCAGTCAACTAGGTACTGCTGCTGTAGGTGCTGGGTTGACCTGGGCCCATATGTGAGAAAGGTCCATAATATACGGCTTTTAGTCAAGTTAAGTAAGAGCATATTTCTAAACGTATGTGACAACCACAATGGTTCGACTTTTTAAAAAAAAAAAAAAAACAAAACAAAAAAAAAGATTTCTCTAATCAGAAAAAGAAATAATATAAAAAAAATAAAAAAAACTTACGAGATATA